>Ga0182004_10002179_pt1 | contig 15066 bp, 13 predicted proteins | sample Sormic07211540_1_FD_120479 | JGI IMG/M metagenome (GOLD analysis project Ga0182004, IMG submission 120479) | Endophyte microbial communities from Sorghum bicolor roots, Mead, Nebraska, USA - 072115-40_1 MetaG | ecosystem: Host-associated > Plants > Roots > Unclassified | place: USA: Nebraska...
CGTCGAGGACAGGAGACCCTTGGTAAAGATGTCGGCGAACTGGGAGGTGGTCGGGACGTGGAGGACGCGAACATCGCTGATGGCGACCCGATCGCGGATAAAGTGTAAATCGATCTCCACATGCTTGGTCCTCCGGTGCTGGACCGGGTTGGTGGAGAGGTACAACGCACTGACGTTGTCGCAGTAGACCACTGCGCTCCGAGAGAGAGGGCTGTGAAGCTCGGCGAGGAGCTGCCGAAGCAAGGAAGTCTCAGCCACGCCGTTAGCGACAACGCGGTACTCCGCCTCGCCACTGGAGCGGGAGACGACCGGCTGGCGCTTGGACGACCAGGACACCAGGTTACCGCCTAGGAAGACGACGTAGCCGGAGGTAGAGCGGCGAGTGTCTGGACACCCAGCACAGTCGGCATCAGTGTAGACGACGAGCTCGGTGGAGGACAACCGTCGGTGAAGGAGACCGAAGTGGACGGTGCCGCGGAGGTAGTGAAGGATCCGCTTGAGAGCGGTGAGGTGTGGCTCCCGGGGATCATGCATATGGAGACATATCTGTTGAACTGCATAGGTGATGTCCGGCCGGGTGAAGGTGAGATACTGAAGTGCCCCGACTCCACTCCGATAGGCAGTGGGGTCTGTCACTGGTGTACCCTCTTCCTCTAATAGCTTGCCCTGTGTGTTAACTGGAGTGGAGCAGGGCTTGCAGTCAGTCATCCCAGCTCTCTCCAGGATATCAAAAGTGTACTGCCGCAGGTGAAGGAGTAATCCAGCAGGGTGAGGCTCAACACTGACCCCGAGGAAGTGATGTAGTGCACCCAGATCCTTCATAGCAAACTCCTGCTGAAGAGAGGCGATGATCCGCCGAAGGAGTGACTCACTGGAGGTTGAGGACAATGTCATCAACATAGAGCAGCAGGTATGCAGTCTCAGCGCCATGGTGATAGATGAACAAAGAGGTGTCTGACTTGGCCTCCACAAACCCCAGAGTGAGTAGAAAGGCAGCAAACAGATGGTTCCACGCCCGGGGGGCCTGCTTGAGGCCGTAGAGAGACTTGTTGAGCCGACACACCATGTCGGGACGAGAAGAGTCAACAAACCACGCCGGCTGACTGCAGTAGACTGTCTCAGTGAGAACGTTATGTAGGAAGGCATTCATGACGTCTAGCTGATGCACGGGCCACCCGCGCGTGAGAGCCAACGAGAGCACCGTGCGGACGATGGCTGGCTTCACTACCGGGCTGAAGGTCTAGTCATAGTCGACACCGGGGCGCTAAGTAAAGCCCCGGAGAACCCAGCGAGCCTTGTAACGCTCAAGAGTGCCGTCAGCCCGGCGCTTGTGGGTCCAGATCCACTTGCCGGTAACGATGTTGGAGCCCGGCGGACGAGGGATCCTAGTCACCGCGTTCTCGGGTCGACCAGGTCAAGGAACGGGAACGAGGAACGTGGTACGCCGATTTTCAATATTGTTTGGAACGACGAGTATACAGCTTCAACACATCCCAAATTAACATGGATCGAGATCCAAGTTAATTTGGGACGACGTTCCCGGAACGATGAGATGGAACGAGGGAGAAGTGTAGGGACTGGAGCAGAGAAGAGGGACGAGGGAGAAGTGCAGGAGCAGATCCACCGTAAGTGACCCCGGCAGAGGCAGCGGCGCCAGCCGGGCACGTCGCTGGTAGACGCACACCGGCTGGGCGAAGCGTGCCGGTGGGGTCGGAGTCGCCGGTTCGAGACCCACAACAGTAGCACGTCGCTGGTAGACACGCACCGGCTGGGCGAAGCGTGCCGGTGGGGCCAGAGTCGGAGGCGTCGACCCGGGACCCGTGTCGTGCGCAGGGGCTGGGCCGGAAGGTGACCCCTCGGGACCCGGGCAGGGTAGAGGCCCCGAGGTGTCACGGGCGACAGGCGGCATAGCAGTACCTACAGGAAACACCGGCAAAGGTGGCTCGGCCACCGGGTTAATAGGAAACACAAAGGAGAGGTCAAGCTCTGAGGTGGAGGCGGGAGTGGTAGTGGTGGAAAAGGGAAAGACAGACTCATCGATCACCACATGGCGGGATATGAGGACTCGACGAGAGGTAAGGTCGTAGCATCGGTACCCCTTATGATCCGGGGAGTACCAAGGAAGACACATAGAGTCGAACGAAGAGCCAGCTTGTGAGGAGCAGTGGCGGTGGTGTTCGTATAACACGCACACCCAAAGACTCGAAGGTGATCGTAGCGAGGAGGGGTCCCGAAGAGAGCGTGGTGTGGCGTGGGAGCTGGGCAGTCAGCGGAAGGAAGGCGGTTGAGGTAAGTGGAGGTGTGCAAGCTCTCGGCCCAGAAGTGAGCAGGAAGCGAGGCCTGAAGCAGAAGAGTGCGCACGGTGTCATTGGTGGTGCGAATCATGCGCTCAGCCTTACCGTTTTGAGAGGTATAGGACAAGACATGCGCAACTGGACACCGTGAGAGAAAAAGAAGGCACGGGAGCTGGAGTTATCGAACTCCCGACCATTGTCACACTGGACAGCCTTGACGGTGAGGCCGAACTGTGTGGACACCCAAGCGAAAAAGTGGACGAGCGCGGGAAAGCATCAAACTTTGCACGTAAAGGAAAAGTTCATGAATAATGCGAATAATCATCCACCATCACAAGATAGTACTTGTATCCAGAAATACTGATGACAGGAGATGTCCATAAGTCGCAATGTACAAGGTCAAAAATGTGGAACGCATGAGAAGAACTATGAAAAGGAAGTCGAACATGACGACACAGTTGGCACGTATGACACAAATGCTCATCGTGAGCCCGAGTACATCGAATATCGAAACTACGACTAAGCTGCATCAGGGCATCACGTCTAGGATGGCCGAGTCGCCGGTGCCAAGTAGTGGAAGTAGTGGTGGCGAAGGCAGCTGACAAAACTGGCGAAGGAGGCGAGGCAGATGCCGGAAAGCGAAGGGTGTAAAGGGGACCCGTGCTGTCACATCGAAGCAGAGGACGCCGGGAAGCCAAATCCTTCACAGTAAGACCAGAAGAGTCAAACTCCCACAGAATAAGAATTGTCAGCTGTAAAACGACGAATTGAATGAAGGTCGTGAACCATAGAAGAAGCAACAAGAACGTCAGGAAGACGAAAGGAACCATGAGGGCCGGCGGCACCCACAGACGTGACAGGAAGACACGACCCATTGACGACCATAATGGACGAAGGAAGAAAGGAAGATGGAGGGTGAACAGAAGAAAGTACATCGGGGTTAGGAGTGGTGTGGGCCCAACTGGTGGTCTCAGGGCCATGGTGCTGAAGGAGTGGGCCAAGGCCACCTGGTCCCAGCTGGCATACCTGAGCCACGTAGACGCGGGTGGTGCCGTCCACGGGGTCGCAGAGGGAAACCCCAGGGAAGCACCAGCGAGCATGGCCGCCGGCGGGCGAGGCTCACCACCGGGAGCCTAGAACGGCCACATGGAGATGCGCCCTGACCATGGGTTGTGGAAGGATGGCCAAGGTGCACCTTGTGGGGGTGGCGGCGACGTGTTACCCCCACGACCTGCTCCACGTCCCCCGCCACGGCGACGGCGGCTTCCCCGCCCCCCCCCCCACCCCGCTCGGCCCGGGGGAAGAGGAACAAGAAGTGACGACTGTGGTGGTGGGGTAGAACGGGGCCGAGGAGTGGCAGCGAGCAGTCGAGGAGGACGAGAACCCCGAGGCGGAGGTGGACCCAGGCTGGAGGCCGTGAGTAAGCTCCTCCATGACAAGGTTGTCACGGACCTATAGGAAGTTGGGGACGGGCCGCTGTCGGGTGATCCACATCCGGAGGTAGGAGTAGCGGTCACTGAGCCCGCTGAGGTCGCCAAGAGAGTCCTCCACGGGCCAGCCGAGGTCGCCAAAAGAGTCTGTCATGCCCTTCATCTGGCAGCAGAACTCGCTGACGGAGAGGTCGCCCTGGACAAAGGTGCGGAAGCTCGCGTCGAGCCGGAGAGCCCGGGCTTCGACGTTGCCCAGGAACTGGCCCTCGAGCGCCAGCCAGGCCCCGCGAGCGCTCGGAGTGTTGCGGACGAGGTCGTGGAGGTCCAGGAAGATCGTCCTCAGAATCCAGGAGAGGACGATGTTGTCAAGGCGTAGCCACGAGGGGGTCGGGACAGCGCCCGTGGTGTCGAGGAGGACGCGGTCGTCGAGGGCGTACCAGCGGACGGTGAGGAGGACCAAGTCCCTCCAGCGAGCGTAGGAGGACGACTCGGGCTCGAGGATGACCGGGACGAGGAGGCGGATGTTCTGGACGCCCCCAGCCTGGTAGTGGAGCTGCGCCACGAGGGGGTCGGCCGGATCGTGCCAGATGACCACGGCCGATCCCGAGGACGTGGTCCCGACGTCGGGCGAGGACGAGAGGCCGAGGAACTGCTCCACTTCGGCGATCTGGCGGGCCAAGGTGTCGGCCGCGTCGCGCTCGTGCTCCCAAGCGAGGGCGGCCTCACGCACGCGTTCCCGGCCTTCCGCAGCCGCAGCGCGAGCAGTGACGAGTGCGGCGAGGATGGTGAAGTCCGGACGATGGGTTACGGGCGGCGGAGGTGGTGCGGGGAAGGGGGCCGTGCCTCCCGCACCCGCTGGCAGGGCAGCCGCGCTCGGGCCGGCGGCCAGCCCCCTGGAAAGAGCGCCCGCGGCCGTGAGCAGCGCCCCAGGCAGAGTAGCCGCGTCCAGGGGCATGCCGAGGCCTGCAGCAATGGCAGTGGCTACTCCCTGGGCGTAGGCCGCTGTGGTGGTGGCGTCGGCCGCGCCCAGGGCGTCCGTAAGGCGTCCGTGGAGACCGGCCGCCGGCATAGGCACGTCCTCGACGGCCTCTGCATCCGCGGTCACTGGATCCACGCGCGCCGCGGCCTCCGCAGCTCCCGCTGGCCCCACGCGCGCAGCCAGAGCAACAGCCGCACCAGCAGCCAAGACACCAACGTCGCCGATAGAGGTGGAGGCAGGTGCGGCGGGTCTAGGCTGCGGGTTGCGCGCAATTTGCGCCCAGGTGGAGCTGGGGAGAGGAGGGAAGGAGTGGAAATAGGAGGGAGGAGTAGGCTGGCCGGTCATGGTTGCCGGCGGCGCGCCGACCAGAGGCGGCGGCTGGGGTTGGGCAGGGCAGGAAGGTAACCCTAATCTGATACCATGTTACAATTTCTAATTCATTGATTAGGCTAACCCTAGGAGGGTAGCAATATAGTATAGCATACATGAGCCTCATGGGCCTAGCCACATGAGCCAATACTCACTCCTATACTCCAACATACAGTATATATGCTAGACGAATCCCTGAATCCTTATTTTCTGAACTTGATGAATCTGACACCCACAGCCATGTAAGACTCTACCTTGCACACCCATTTCACAACACATGGGGCGAAGCAGACTTGTCCAAAGATAAAATTATATTTTTAATCAAATGGCATAAACCAAATTACTTTGAAGAGATGAATATTCTACAACATTCTTAGTAAGGAAAATAGATTTCAACTGTGAATCCCAATGCCTCAATTCAACATAATGGTATTTTAATAAGAAAACTGTCAGCAATAATTTTTTGGAAGAAAAAACAGCTCAGAAGACAAATTGATACTTTCTGATTTATCATAGTATTGTCCTTCCAGACAACCAGGGGCTAGGACTTTGTGATATATTACCTGATTTCATTCTCAGAGAGCTCCTTTGCACGGGCATATAAACCACGAAGCTTAAGCAAAATGGCGTCAACTGATTTATCAACCATCTCTGGGGCTATAAAACAATGTTAAGTTGAGCAATGTTAATAGTTCCATCCTTACAAATGGTGTATCAACTAGTAACGAAAAAGAATAGGTCAAGAGAAGTAAGTTTGCTATAGTTTAGACAACCAACTGAAACCTTACATTGGGATTATATTAGTTAGGTGTGCATTAGGGAAAAAAACTGCAGACAACCAGTTTGAAGTAATGTTTGGCCCATCAATACCAGCTTTGACTTGAATCATACATATTTGGATCAGTATGGCTACTTCTATCATGGTGTGCAGGTCCATGGGACAGTGGACTGTGGACCTCACAGGATACTGCACAGTGCACAAGCCCTAACCAAATACAAGATTCTTTCAAACCACATGTATGCAATATGTACAATGATCTGATGAAAAAAAAACAAGACTCATTGTGGTATTCCATATTTATTTCAAACATACATTTTTTTCTCAAATATTTGTAATGTAAATGTCATTTCTCAGTGTTCACTACTAGTCCAACCAACACAATGGTGTTAACAACCGAAAGGTTTACATCACAACTATTAACTGAACCAAAAGGAATAAATCATTCTAATTATGGGAATAATGTTTCACATTTTTTTTCTCGAACACGCAGGAGTGCTGCGTATCATTATATGAAGAAGAATAAAGAGTCTAGCTGACTAAAACAACCCCTTAGAAGGGCATGACCAGTACAGCAGAAGAAAACACAAAAAAAAACCCAAAAACTAAGTAATACCAAGGACTGACAAAACAATCATGGCCATACGGAGCCCTTTGGCTCCCGCCATACACCACAACTTGGCCTATCTCTAATATCCTGCATGATGGAACTAAAATTGGGATGAGATCCCTCAAAGACAACAATTTCTATGTTTCTAAATCCACCACGCCACCAGGATGACCAAATAGATGGTATTCTGACTATTGACAATCTGACCATCACAACCACAAAGCAGCAAATCTTGAACTCAACAAGCTCAGATAAAATACCACCATTTCATTGAGATTCCACCAAAACAGAAATATCAAACAACCATCTCTAATAAAGATTGTTAGGAGTATAGATACGTTTGACTAGAGATATCTGAAGTTGTGTACAAACTATAGAGATAAAGACAGAATCCTAGAGATGTAATAGGTTTAAATCTAGTACAAGTATCGTAATCCAAGTGGACTTGAGTCCTGCTCAGTCATATACCAATGTCCTATTTGGAGTCAAGACATGTATCAACTGTGCCAACTATATAATAACCATAGGGAGCAACCTAAGGGCTTAAGTCGTTCCAAACATCCTATTATCTTTTACAAAGTATCTAGAGCCACGAACCAACGTTATTGATCCATAGATTAGATTAGGTTCTCAATTTCTAAATTCCCATGCTATTAGATTAAAACCCTAACCTTATTTCTCTTCGTGGTGGCCAAATACAAGAACAACAACACGTTACCCAGTTCCAACGGTGCACCTACTAAAGAGGATCACAGCAAAAGTGGACGACAGCAACAACCTCATCTTCATCCGACTGTCCTCATGTGGTGTCCATGCTAATGTCGGCAACCGCTGGTTAAGCCAACCTCCATGAGAACATCAGCTTTGTTGGTGCACCGTTGAGTGATGAGGTGAGGTCGAGGCACCTATAGCCTTTGTGATCAGGCGAATAACCAATGAACGCACAGAGAGTGGAGCGTGGGGCAAGCTTATGGGGAGTGGTGGCTGTGAGGTTAGGATAGCAGGTGCATCCGAAAGCTCGGAGGTCATGATAGGAAGGATGAGTGCCATGAAGGGCGAAGAAAGGGGTGTCCATGTGTAAGGTCTTGGTGGGGAGACGATTAAGAAGGTAGGTGGTAGTGGCTAAAGCATCAGCCCAATACGAGGGGGCATAGAAGCTTGGAACAAAAGAGTGCGTGTGACATTGTTAATGGTACGTATCATGCGCTCGGCTTTCCCATTTTGCTGCGATGTATAAGGGCACGACATGCGTAGGGAAACACCTTTGGCGTGAAAGAAAGCGCGAGAGGCGGAGTTGTCAAACTCCCAGCCGTTGTCAAACTGCACGGATTTGATAGTGGAGCCAAACTGAGTGGACACAAGGGCAAAAAAATTGGAGATAGCAGGGAAAGCATCAGACTTCAAGCGAAGGGGAAAAGTCCAAAGAAAATGAGAGCAATCATCAAGTATAACTAGGTAATATTTGAAACCAGATATACTGAGGATGGGAGAGGTCCACAAATCACAGTGAATCAGATCAAAATTCTTAGATGCTCTAGACAAGGAACTAGTAAAAGGTAAGCGAACATGTCGACCAAGTTGGCATGCATGGCAAAGGGAGTCATCTTTAGACTTGTTGCAGACAATGGAAGAGGACTGGGCGAGACTTTGAAGAGTGGCCTTGCCAGGGTGACCAAGCCGCCGATGCCAGATAGTTGAGGAAGGAGTGGCCACAAGAGCACAAGGGCCTGATGGAGACGACGGGAGCTGCAGGGTGTAGAGGGGTCCCGAGCTGTTACATCGGAGAAGGGTATTCTTGGTGCGAAGATCCTTCACAGAAACACCAAGGGGGTCAAATTCAACAGAGACAAAATTATCTGTAGTAAATTTGCGAACAGAGAGAAGATTCTTAATGATGTCAGGAGCAATAAGAACGTTGTTAAGGCGAAAAGGACCAGGTAAAATGGAGTAACCAGTGCCAACAACCGGGAGGGTGGCACCATTGCCCACGACAATGGTGGAAGGAAAAGAAGAGGATGACGAAGTGGTAACCATACCGGGATTGGAGGCAATATGAGAGGAGGCACCCGAGTCAATCACCCAGTCCGAGGAGCTGGATGGCGGGGTGAGGGCGACGGTGCTGAAGGCGCTGGCGAGAGACTCAGGGGTCCAGGGTGACCAAGCAGGAGAGGGCGCCTGGTAGTACGCCCCAGGAGTCGGAGTCGGAGCCGGAGCGTAGTAGGCTGGGGGCACGCCGGCCACCAGCGCGTGCTGTGGCGATGGAAGCAGACCAGCACGTGGCGGAGGACCGCGCTGACCAGCCGGGGTGGACCCGGGCCACATGTGGATGGACCCGGTCCACGGATTGTGGAGGGAAGGCCATGGCGAGCCCCCCTGCATGCCACTATGAGGGCTGCCGGGTGTGCCTGGGGGCTGGCTGCCTTGGCCGCGTCCACCGCGACGGCGCCGGCCACGGTTTCCACCAGAGGATCCCCCGGTGACCTGATGAGGGCGCGGAGGAGCAGGGGCTGCTGTCTTGGATGCCGGCGAGGGAGCAGACGACTTGCTGGTCGAGGAAGCGACGAGGGCCGAAGGTGGTGCCGAAGGGGGCGCCATGTTGAGTTCAGCCAAGCGCAGATCAGCACGGACGTCGGCAAAGGAGGGGAAAGGGCGCTGCCGGGAGACGAGCTGGGACATGAACTGGAAGCGCTTGTTGAGGCCGCGCAGGACGTTCAGCACAAGAGTGCGATCCTGAACGGGCTCGCCGAGGTCAGCAAGAGCGTCAGCCATGCTTTTCATCTTGCGGCAGTAATCGTCGATGGAGAGGGCACCCTGGGAGAGAGCACGGAACTCGGCGTTGATGAGCATGGCGCGGGACTCGCGGTTGTTGAGGAACTGTTGTTCCAGACCAAGCCAAGCCCCCCGAGCAGACACACCTTGATGTTCATGGATGACATCCAGAAGGTCGGGGGAGATGGTGTTGAAAATCCAGGAAACGACCACGCAGTCCATGCGAGTCCACGTGGGATCGTCGAGGTGAACGACGTCACTGAGGACGTGATCCTGCAGAGCGAAGCGGCCGAGCGTGAGGAGGATGTAGCCGCGCCATTTGGAGAAATTGGAAGCCTGGAGGTCCAGAACGATCGGGATAAGGTTCCGGATGTTCTGAACGGCAGCGGCTTGGCTGTGCAGGTGGGCGATGGCCGCCGCGTCGGAGGAGATGGAGCCGTCCAGGGACTCGTCGTCGTGGGGCTCCACTGGGCGGAGGCACTCCCGGAGGACCGCGGCTTGCCGTTCCAGGGCGTCGGCCTGCGCGCGTTCCTTCTCGAGGGCGGCAGCGGCGGCACGAACGCGTTCCTGAGCAGCCGCAGCGGATTTGAGGAGGCCGGCCTCCGTCTTGAGTTGCAGACTGCGCTCAGTGTTGGTGGAGTGCAGGGAGGCGGCTTCTTCCTCCAGCTTCTGGGCGGCGGCGAGAGCTTCATCGCGAAGCTTGGTTGCGGCAGCCGCGGCGGACTCGCCAGACGGAGAGGCAGCCATGGACGTGGCGCAGGGCGGGCGCGGCGAACAGAGGCGGGCGCGGCCAGGGGCGGCGGACGCGGCACGAGGCGCGCGAGAGACGAGGAGAGGGGGCGCGGCACGAAGCGGGCGCCGGGATTAGCGGAAGCAAAAGGATCGGGGTGATACCATATTAGAGTAAGACCAATCGGTCTGTATTACTTGAGATTGAGATTACAGGAGAGTTACATATATATAGGGGCCCAAAGGGCCTAAACGGGAGAGCATTCACATAGGAACTAGATACATTAATTATATAGTCTAACAGTTTGTTACTTCGAGAGTGCCATGGTGTTCGATCATGTCAAACTACCTCCTCCAGCCCCTACACGCCATTGTCACAACCTACAAGACCAGCTGTTTCCATTACATGGGCCATGACGAAGCATGGCACTGCTCCAGCTACCACACCATCGTCCAATATAAAGTTAGCTCATCGACATGCTCCAAGATTGTAAAGCATGTTTACATTAAGCGGAGTACCTACATGCATGGACATCATTTAGAACTAAGATCAAACAGACCAGGCACATAGAACTATGCTCATGTACGCATGCATGGGCATAATCATATCTCTCTACAAGTACCGCTACTTGATCCACCACCATCAGCTCTACGATTACATCAGCAACACATATGTCACCACTCAACACCGATGATCTTTGTTAGCGTGGTTTTCATCAACACACCACCTCCACGTTGTCCACAAGATGGACATCCCCTAACAATTTCTACAATACAGTAGGACTACATCGTCTACAAGATAACAATAGCATGACTTCATCAACACAATTTCCTCTAACATATTCAAGACTATGATGTGTCCTTGATATATGTATGTTATGACCGGTAACGTATACATGAGGAAGGATAGGGCAGCAAGTGGCTGATTAGGGGGGCTGTGCTGCGCACGTTTGCCCCCAGCCACGGCTCCATCAGGGCAGTCCCTTGTTTTTAGGAGTCTTAGTTATTTAGTTCTATCTACAGGGATTTGTTAGCAAGAGTTTGTTAGGGATTAGAGTTGTTACCATATTGTGTAAAGACTATAAGAGTTCGGTTTGGTTAATGAAAAGGGCTCAGCCCAGGATTGAGATTTATATCTCCCTAGGGCGCCTGGCGCCCCGTCTCCTACCTCTGCTCCCGATCTCCCGCAACCCAGCCACAGCTCCAACTCGCCGCAGGCCTGCTCGCCCTCGCCTCCTTGTCTCTCCTCCATACTTCCTTCGCAGCAAAATGCGCTGTAACAACCTGGTATCAGACCCCATGGCAACGACCAGGGACTCTTCGACGGCGGCCTCCCCGCCCTCCGCTGCCCCCACCACCGGATTGCCCACGTCCACAGCGTCCAGCTCTGGCGCCTCCCTACCGCTGATCAGCACCTCCGGCACGATGTTCCCGCCATGCCAGCCGCGCCTCCGGTTTTCACAACCACGGAGGCGCTACAGGCCTTGACGGCACCGGTCTCCAACTGCAGATGTTGGCCATCAACCACCAGCTGGCCGACCAGGGAGCTCGTCGCTCGGCACTCGACGGCCACCCTGTGCTCCCGCAGTTCGGCCTGCCAGGTTTTGGGAGCATCCCGGCTTTGCCTGCGACATCCACGCCGGTGATCTCGGAGGTTCCCACGGCAAGCGACTTGGCTGGGGCGCCAGTGCCATCCGTTCCTCTGCCCTTGTCGGCGGCGCACGGATCGCGGCTGGCTGCTCCAACTCAAGGCAGGGGCGTGCCGATCAATCAGATCAGCTTCCCGCACTCCCCTCACCGGTGCCCTCTTTCGCCTCCATCATGCAGGAGCTTCCCCAGATGCCCTACCCTCCACATGGCAGCGGCGGCACCGTATCCCCCGCTTCTGGAGTGGGAGGGTAACACCGTGCCCAAGTACCACAAGCTCTTTCCCTGTCTACGAGGGCAAGGAGGATCCGCTCGATTGGTTCAACAAATGCGAGCAGTCCACGGTCAGCAGACGCGGGAGGCTGACAAGGTGTGGATGGCTTCGTACCTCCTCACCGGCGTCGCGCAGCAGTGGTTCTGCGTCGACTATCGGGCGCTCAACGCAGCACGGTCAAGGACAAGTTCCCTATCCCCATCGTCAAGGAGCTCTTGGATGAACTTCGTGGGGCTAAACTCTTCACCAAGCTAGAACTGCGCTCGGGTTATCACCAAGTCCGCATGCACCCGAACGATGTGGCCAAGACAGCGTTCCATACTCACCATGGCCACTTTGAGTTTTTGGCCATGCCGTTTGGTTTGTCGAATGCTCCCTCGACGTTCCAGGCTCTCATGAACCTCATCCTCAAGACGTTCCTTCGTCGCTGTGTTTTGGTGTTCTTCGATGACATCCTCGCCTAAGCTCGTCATGGACCAAGCATCTGCGGCAGCTGCACGCTGTCCTCGCCGTTCTGCATACACACCAGCTCCACTTGAAGAAGTCCACGTGCTCTTTCGCGACGCAATCCGTCCAGTACCTTGGCCACGTCATCTCATCATGGCCGCAGCCCCAGTCCGCCCGCGGTCTCTGGGGATTCCTCGGCCTCGCCGGATATTATTGACGCTTCATCAAGGAGTACGGCACAATTGCAACTCCCCTAACTAGCCTACTCCGGAAGAACGCCTTCCAGTGGTCGGTCGAGGCAAATTCCACTTTTGCGGCCTTGAAGGAGGCGCTCTTGGCGGCGCCTGTTCTCCACCTTCCCGATTTCGGCTGTTACTTCTACGTCGACTATGAAGCGTCTGGTTTGGGCCTTGGGGCCGTTCTACATCAAGGCTACGGTCCCATTGCTTTCTTCAGTCGCCCCTTTGTTGCACGCCACCTGAAAGTGGCAGCTTATGAGCGGGAGTTGATCGGCCTTGTACAGGTCGTGCGTCACTAGCAACCTTATCTTTGGGGTCCCTCCTTCGAAGTCCGCACCGACCACTACGCATTGAACTTCCTGCTCGATCAACGGCTGTCCACCATACCACAACATCAGTGGCTTAGTAAGTTAATTGGGTATGATTTCAGGGTGGAGTACAGGCTGGGGCGCTTCAACATGGTGGCTGAAGCACTCTCCCGGCGCGATGGCGACTCTCCGCTGCTAGCTGCGTTGCGTAGCGTGGAGTGGGAGCTCGCTGTGGTCTCTGTTCCCACCTTCCAGCTATTCGCCGACATCCGACGAGAGATGGCTGAGTCCGCTGATTTGAGGGCGTTCCGTGATGAGGTTGCGGCTGGCAACCACGGCCCGGATTGAGTCATCCAGGACGGCCTCCTCCACCAGGGCTGGGTTTTTGTCCCACCCTCGTCATCTGTCCTCGAGGATGTGCTCCAATTGGCACATACGGGAGCCCATGAGGGGATCCAGAAGACGCTGCAGCGACTTCGCACTGAATTCTACCTCGAACACGACTGCAGCATCGTTCGTGACTTTGTTCGAGCATGTGCAACTTGCCAGCGCAACAAGACTGAAGCTCTGCACCCGGCAGGCCTCCTGCAGCCGCTGCTAGTGCCCTCCAGAGTTTAGGCTGACATCACTACGGACTTTGTGGAGGCGCTGCCCAAAGTTCATGGCAAGTGCGTCATTCTCACCATCGTCGACAGATTCTCGAAGTAAGCCCACTTCATTCCTTTGGGCCATTCGTACACGGCGTCTTCCGTCACTCGTGCCTTCTTCCACGACATTGTTCGACTACACGGCTTCCCCGACTCCATCGTCAGCGACCGTGATCCAGTTTTCACCGGACATGTATGGCGGGATTTATTTCGCCAGGCAGGACATCGTTCGACTACACGGCTTCCCCGACTCCATCGTCAGCGATCGTGATCCAGTTTTCACCGAACATGTATGGCGGGATTTATTTCGCCAAGCGGGCGTCTAGCTACATATGAGTATAGCTTTCGACCCTCAGACGGATGGTCAAGCGGAGGTAGTGAACAAGATGATTGCTATGTACCTTCGGTGCCTCACCGGTGATCGCCCCCGTGACTGGCTGGATTGGCTATAACACCGCCTACCACTCCGTCCTGCGCACTTCACTGTTTACTGTTGTTTACAGCCACACTCCTCCGAAGCTCTTGTTGTACGCCCCGGGAGGTGACTGGACGGACGCTGTGGATGCCCTACTCAACGACCATGACGAGTTTGTCGCTGAGGTGCCAGAGGACATCATTCTTGCAAATGTGCAGTGTGTTACATTGTTAGAGGACGCCAGACACTTCCAATGGCATCCTCTGACATAAGCAAGATGTCTCTTCTACGAACTACAGCTCTATCTACAATATTGCTCAGCATCCTCTAACATATGCAAGACTATGATGTCCTCTAACATATGCAAGATGCCCCCGATGGCATCCTCTGACATATGCAAGATGCCTTTTCTATAAAGCTCTATCTACAATATATCTCAAGTTTTTGTGCCTTCGGCAATGAGCGGCTATGTCAACCATGACTACATCGAAGACAACTACTAGAACATCATGATCAGTTATCTCGATCGTGTCTACAGCAAATCAGTGGTAATAATTCGAGTCAAAGCATTTGTGTCATCACTATTGTTAGGAAGATGATGGTGGTGAAGCATAGGGGCAAAGGGGCAGCCGCTCCAAGCCCCAGAAGGAAGGACACCTCCCAGATACATAATATGTAATATTAGCCAATTGACATCGCCTAAGCCGCACTACATGAAGCAAGTCGCGACGACTTGCCTTACCAAGGCTTCGATTGTGCTTGGACTCACTGCCAGCCATCTTCATAAGCAATGTTTTCAAGACGGCTGGTCGTGTCTGGACGCCAGGGGACCGTCCAGGTCGTCCAGGACGATTAGTCGTCGTCCAGGACGATTAATCGACCCTGGACGAGTCCCCTGTTCGTCCTGGTCGTCCCCTACATATGGGGACTGATAAATACCATATATATTATGTAGCTATATACAATGCACATTATACCATATATGTATATACATGTTCTAGGCTCTAAAGTCTAGATAGGTCAGCTGGCCACTTACTTGGCTGCTGCAGAGCCCTTTCTTGTCTTGCTGGCTGCTGCTGCCAAACTGAAATTATAGAAAAATAAAGCTGCAGAGCCCTTTCCTCCCTTGCA
>Ga0182004_10002180_pt1 | contig 15063 bp, 11 predicted proteins | sample Sormic07211540_1_FD_120479 | JGI IMG/M metagenome (GOLD analysis project Ga0182004, IMG submission 120479) | Endophyte microbial communities from Sorghum bicolor roots, Mead, Nebraska, USA - 072115-40_1 MetaG | ecosystem: Host-associated > Plants > Roots > Unclassified | place: USA: Nebraska...
AAGCTACAGTGTCGATTTTGCAAAATATTTTGGAACTAAACAAGGCCTCATCATCTCAGGTGCCCAGCTGAAGAACAGCCTGTGGACTGCTGCCTGTGTGCTGCGCTAGCGCTTGCGCTGCAGCACCAGGTCAGCTCAGCTCTGCTGACTGCTGTTCTCCCATTGTTCATCTCCACTTCTCCAGTCGAGAGCAGAGAGCAGAGAGTGAGCAGGAGAGTGACACAGAGAGCGCTGCGCCGTCACGAGACGGGATAGGGGTGTGTGGTACTACTACAGTGTAACGCAACGCGACCTGTGACATTTGGTAGTGCGGCGCATGTACGACGACACCACAGTACTGTAGGAGTGCAGAGTGATGGAACGCCTGTCCCGTGTACGTGGCGCACCCATCTCGCCAGGCGCTAGGCGATGGATCGTCCGGTCGCCCGCCGATGCGATTCTTCACGCCCCGCTCCCCGCCGGCCACTTTTACAACCTGTCTGGAACCGCTGTGCTGCCCATGCCCATGCATCTCCGTCCTTCCATGCCCCAGCCGGCCTGGTCCGATTCGCTGTTTCCTTGTGAGGCTAGGCGGCTAGCCCCCACGATGCTGCCGCATTGCCGAGGGCCGCGTTGCTGCATTCCTGCACGCCATGCATGGGCGGCGAGCTGTGGCCTGTAGGGCGCTCACGTCCCGCCGGAGGAGGAGGAGGAGGACAGGAGACATGAAGCGAGGGTGGGGGTGAGGCTGCTCCGCCTCCGCTAGTCCGCTGCTGCTGGAACGCTTGTCCCCTACGATGTTTGAGGTCGGGAGTAGGCGAGAGCCGAGTGGCGCGGCGCGGGCGGCGACGGCGGACGATAGCTTTGCTCGTTTTAGCGGTGGCACTACCGCACTAGCGCCTGTCCTGTCCCCCCGGCCCCTCGGCGTCTGCCGGCCCGGCACCGGCAGGGGGTAGCTCTGCTTTGCTGCCGAAACGCTGTCAGGAGGGCGGCACCTAGCCTCCTGCTACTGCTACCACTGCTGGCTGCTGCACTGGCTGTGCTACTGAATGCAGCATGCGGTCTGCGCCAGCTTTGCCGGGCCTTCAGTGTGGTGGTTTTGCAACTTGCAACAGTTACCACTTCTTTTCTACTCTCCCTGAAGGAATAAAAACCTCGTTTACGGAGAATTCCCTATGTTTGACTAGATATATGTATATGTTCAAATATATTTACTATTAAAATATTTTATAATTAATCTAGTGGAGCAAATTAACAAACATATTTGAAGATAATTATCAATTGCTTATTGCTATTCAAATATGTTTACTAGATTAATTTAAAAAAACATGCATATACAACATCAACATGTATATAAAAACAACATCATCACACACTATACACGGGGTGTTAAAAATTTAACAGGTATTGTAATATTTTCGTTTTATTTGAAAATTAGCGTCCAATCATGAACTAATTAGGCTCAAATGACTCGTCTCATAAATTATTCTCTAGTTGTGTTTTAAGTTTTGTAAATAATATATGTTTAGTATTCTATGTATGTGTCTAAACATTTGATGTGATAGGAGTTAAAAAAAATAAAAAGGAAAATGGTTCCGTTCGCTTGTTAGCATCTCCAAGAGATTAGCCAAAAACACTAGCCAAATTTACTGATTTAGCTACTCTCTAAAATAGATTTTACAAAAAATATTAGAGTACTCCAACAGACTCTGTAAAAGGATGGCTAGTGAGGTAGGCTATCCAAAAGTAGAGAGCAAATAAGGTAGAATGGAGAGCTACTAAATTTGAAGAGTCATTTATAGAGTCTGTTGGAAACGTTTTTCCTTCAACAATAGCTAAATTTACCTTTAGAAAATGATTTAGCTAATCTCTTAAAGATGCTCTTATACTCTCTCTCTCCGTTCCAAAATAACTGTCGTTTTTACTTATGAGAAATAACTTTGATGTGGGATTGCATCGGCCAGCTGTACAACTGCGAAGCTCTAGTACTATCACTAGCCTGGTCGGTTGCCTACTGGCGTACTGGCATGATATGTCAGGGGCATCTTCCCGGGCGATGCGCCCCGGTCCACATCCCTGTGCTATGCCCTGGCCGTGCACGACTGCACGGGCGCAGGTACCACCACGCGATTGCCTGCCTGTTCGAGCTCGCCCGCCGCCCGCTGCAGCCTGCAGCGCCTCAGCTCGGCAAAGCAACGGAGGTCGATTTCCCCCCGGACCCGGCCAGCGAATGTCACGTACAACGTCGTACTACGTGCTTAGCTTGCATCCACGAAGGGCTTGTACGTGCCACGACGCACAGGCCAGAGGGGGGCAGGCATGGGCTGGGCCGCTGGGCAGTCGCCGCTGGCTTCCAAATCCCCGCCATGCACCATGCCAGTTGCATGGGGCTGGCCGTGTGACTCACCGGCTCACATGTGGTGGCCGTCGGGCAGTAACCATGACACCACCTCCCTCAGTTTCAACACCGTCCACCGAGACGAGCGCTGACCTACACCTGCTCAGTGACTGAAGAGTAGGCTGGCTGTGGCTGAATCTTCTGTCCTCTGTTTCCAGCGTCTCCTTGCTAAGCCACTTCTCATTGGTGCACGTCTACAAGCCCTTGTGCTTGGCAGAGGCGAGCCAGCAGAGGTAGCTTTCCATTAGATGCCGAAAGCGGTCAGAGTGGCAGCCGCATTCAGCAAGTCACCAGCGAGTACGTTTTGTTCCTTTGCGGGGGTAGGTCGCTGTGCCGAGCGTCATCAGTGCCACGATATGATCCCACCACCATGTATATTCAAGGATGGTAGATGGACCACTCAACACTCCAAATTTCATGTATGCTACGAGAGTATACATCTTTTTTCAAGATACAGTTACAACCCCTTGCTAGAAAAACTACAGATCAAATCACGAGGCAAAAATCACCATGGTGACCTGGTGAGGCAGTTAAGCCTCGTTTATAAAAATGAAGAGATACTCGCTGGATGCAAGTCAGAAACAGCATTTTTTAATTAAGATAGCAAAAACGGCGGAACAGGGCCAAGAGGCAAACGAAACAAGATACTTTCACTAAGTCATAATAAATATAGGTACCAAGCACACCCAAACTGATAGTTGTACTACATCTTATCTACTGATAGTTGTACTACATCTTATCTACTGATAAAAACTCTTCACAGCACGGTAAACAAAGCAAAATGAAATACTAGGACTATCCTCCTCACTCGATACAGTCATTAGAAATATATATAAGCAACGGATAAACTGCTGTTGAGCTTGTTTTTATTGAGCGCATTGTCTGACTCCCTTGGAACCGATCTGCCAAGGTTAGTTGCACCACCCTTTGAAGCCCATCTGCAGAACAAGATGATGTTATGAACTGAACAAAAACTCTTCCCCGCTGATCTGTATTGACAATGTTCCCTTTGGTATTCATCAGGGGCTTTGTTTGACAGTTGAAATTAATATGTCGACCAAAGAGTACAGTATATTCTTTGTTCCTGCGATTGTGTTGATATGTTTCAGCCTAAATCATAGCAGTTTATTGGCCAAACTTCTAAACTGCACCAATCCATTATAAATGCTCTATACATATCAAGGCAAGGAATTTAAAAATAAAAAAGTTCAATTTGTTTCATCGACTTAGAAAGGTACCTTGGTTAGACTCATGCCACGAAAAATCTACCAGTTCCAACTTCTTAATCATCTTTCTGGTTGGTCAGAACTTGAAGCTCCATTAGGAGGCGGCGTGGACAAGTTGCTAGCAGACCCATTCTCTACTGGTGGAGGATTTCCCCATTTTCTCTCAGATTCCAAAGGTTCCAACACAAAAACACCACCATCAGTCAGCCCTAGAGCAAACTGGCTTGCTTCCGAAGGGTGTGCCGCAACCACAACAGGATGAACACTCGGACTACAAGAGAAAGATATTGAAGCAACCATCAAAAATTTGTTAAAAGTTGTGCGCTAAACATATGAGTTGCTTATTACAGAAACATTTCAAAGACTAAAGACTTATACAGATTGCATAAGAAGCAAAAACATGCTGCAGAAAATCAAGTGGCAGTTTGTGGCTTCAATGAATCGCAACGTTTGTGTTTTAATTTCTTCTTCCCAAGACCTTTTACAACTCATTTCAATACACTCACTATACCTTTTTTGAATAAGGAGTAATATAAAATTATAACCCCCACCCCCACCCCACCAGCGCTGCAGCACATGCAGGAGTTTTGGCACGCAGTCCTAGAGGCACACACACAAGGTAATGTGGAAACTAGAACAGGCAGGTGTTACCAGTATGTGCGCTCAACTTGATCTTAAGTTTTATAAATTTGGAACAAGAATGCCAATTCAATCAAAGACAGACATCATTTCCGATACAATAAAAGACAGACACCATTCCAAAAAAACAATGCTAGAAACAAATTATGTGTTTTATAGAATACCTGATATTTGGAGGAAGATATGAAGCAGGAAGAATCCGACATTGAAGTCTCAAACTTGATGCATTAAATATGCCAACAGTAGCATCCATAAAGCTTGCATAGATCAGTTGACTATCACACGAGAATGTGGCATGTGTGATTGGAGGTGAATTCTCTCGAACAGGCCACTGTAAGTGAAGTTATGTTGGGAAATGAGAACCTTCATACTGAACTCCATTGCAAGTGTAATCTGCAGACAAATGAGGGGAGACAGTTTACCTGCTTCACTGGTTCTAGTTTTGTAGTTTCATAGATGGCAATCTGGGTTTCATGCACAACAAGAAAATGCATTTGATCTTGGTGGAACTGAACACGAGTGTCCAAGATATTGGATTGGCGACCTGATGGTATCTGCAAAAATCTGGTCTTTTGCTTCTCCCATCCATCCGTGTTCCAAACACATAACTAAAAGAGGAAATAATTAAAATGGTGAAAATTTAATTTAAGAAGTATGTCAGATATGATCTGAAATTCTGAATTGACAGTTCAGTAACTAACCTGGGCATCAGCTCCTGAAGAGACTAGCACATTTAGCACATTTGAAAAGGCAAGACCCGTGATTCTCTTAGAGTGACCTCTGAGCTTGCTTTTGACCTGTACAAAGAACAAATAAGGCATATTTTAACTGCGTCCTGTTCAATGGAAAGAAAAACAAAGCCACTGTGAATACCTCATCAATTCGGACATTATAGATTTGGATGGTCGAGTCATCCATTCCAATTGCAATTATGTTGTTATCTTGGGGGTGAAATGCAAGAAAAGTTGCTGCTGGCGGTGCAGGCATAAATGTTGTCATCGTCTGCAGCAAATACAAAATCAAAGATTGTTTCTACAAGAAAAAAAGCTAAATGTATCAAAGTGTAAAGATTTACCAACCTTGAAGGTCATCATGTTGAACAGAGAGATTTTCCCTCCAGAAGCAGACATGACATATGAATCATTCTTCGACAAAGCAAAGCAGTGAACAGCTTCTTCAGGATTATTATCAGTTGTGTCATTAGTCATGAAGATGCCACTTGGTGGTTGCCATAGGGTGGGAGACACACTCGCGGTCGCCTATAAGATTGATGAATAGCAAAATTGAACAATTTAGTAACAATCTACCACAAAAATTTTCACCTATGATATGCAGAGAAGATGAGCAATCTGAACACTATTTATGCACATCTGGGAACATAAGAAAACATATCTCACCTTTCCAGAATTGCGATCACTGCGTGGCCATTTCCAGAGTAGATGAACAGCGCTTGAAGTTAAAGCCAAGATAGCAAGACCAGAATTTGTGTAAATCAATCTCGAGATCTGCAATTAGAGAGAAAAAACATCAAACCTTATGATAAAATCAGCATAGTCAATGCCAAGGATAATGGAGAAATCAAGAATACAAGTCATATATGAGATGCCATCCAAAATCAAGAATACAAGTCATATGAGATGCCATCCATTTTGGACAAGCATCACATATATTGAACTGAAAAATAAGGTAAACATGTAGGCAGGAGCTTAGTGTAATTAGTTAATGTTCCAAGCCCAAATGAATGAAAGAGCTGACACACCAAAAGATGTATTCATGTATACATGAAAACCGAGCCCAAATAATTATGCGTCACAAAATGAAATAAGTTGTAAACAGACATTTTATAGATTAATGGAAAAGTGGAGGGGTTAAAGTATTATTACCTTGCTTGTTCTCATGTTATCCGCCAGTTTGATTGATCTGCACTGAGTTGACTCAGTTATCTCCATAAGCTTCCATACCTTTGACTTGTCCAGGGACTCATCAGCTATTCTAGGTTTTACATCAACCAAACTTCTGCTATCACCATTCTGTTCATTTTCCAGAGTACAACGAAGTTAGTTGGGATCATAGTTGTTTTTGTAATAGAAGAATACAAGATCATCTGAAGAGGTAATATATGCAGACCATTGCAGTTATAGCTGACGGAGCAGCAGCTACTGAACTGCTTGCTGCAGCCGCATTTGCCGCAGTCAATATTAGAGGCTGCATAAACAAGGATTGATTAGATTCATGATTGCAAATATTCTTCTCGGAATTTTGTTATTACAAGTAATTACCTTTGTTACAGTCTCAGTTGCATTACGAGAAGCATCAAAAGAGCGATTTTCCAGAGTGCGCAGCAACCTAAGTCCATCAGCATTTGCTAAGATCTTGATACCATTGTCAAGAGTAGAGACAGCCAATAGAGTTCCTTCCTTGTTGAAGCGTATCCGTGGACTTGCCTGATGATTATGGGGCCATGTTAATACAACGACGAAATTCCATACTTCATTGTATGCAATCAACCATTCAACAAACGGGAGCACACAAGAGGATAAGAAAAACAACTCACAGGTAAGCCACCATCAGCATCAATGGTAGTCAGAAGACCTGTGCTGTCCATGTCCCATATCTTAATCATGAATTCATCCCCAGCGGCCAAAAACCTGTTCCGGGTGGTATCAAATTGCACAACACCCATGGATCGCTTACGGAATCCCTGATATGTCCTCTTCACTGCTCCTTCACTTTCATTCCATTCTACTAGATGTGATTCACCATCCTTGCTAGTGCCACAGGAAAATAACCTATGCATAATAAATGACAAAAAAATTAGTGGAAGGCTAGAATTAAAATACAAAACACCCACACATACTCCTAACATCAAGAACAGAAAAAGAAAAGCAGGAACCTTGAACCATCTGCGCTATATGCCATTGTAGTGCACCAATGACCTGGTGCATCATAGTCAACTCTAGATCCCAAATTATCATATAGCCATGCCTTAATCTTCCCATCTAAAGCAGTCGAGAAGATGAACTGAACAATAAGAAAATAATAAGATATAAAACCATTAGTTTTCGATGGTACAAAAACCAAAACATTTATCAATTGTCTGTGATAATAACTGGACAAATACCTGAATATTTTCCTTGTAATGTGGACAAACAGAATAAACAGGAGCTTCATGTCCTTCAAAGGTAAATTGCTTAGTTCCACTAGTGGCCTCCCATACCTAGAAATATACAACATTCAGAGCTTCATATTTGAACAAAATGATTAGTCCGAGAGATAAACCATCACCGAACTCACCTTAATTGTCTTATCATCTCCACATGTAATTATACATAGCTGCTTATTTGGATGAGCAAATGCGATGTCATTTACACCACCAATATGTGCATCAATCTGAAGAAAGCAAGTATTAGTCAAATATAGGAACCAAGATAGTCAATTGTACAAAAGAAAACACACCAAACAACTATGAGGTAGAAAGAACTAAGAACATGCAGTTAAACCTCCAAGTGTTGCCTAAGATCATCACCGCCGTTATAGGAATAAATCTGTACAATATGCCTTGAATAAGCAACACCTATTAAAATGATAAATACATTAGAGAGATGCAGCCATAAAAGGACAACAAAAACACTGATTAAATCATCTTATCTTACCAAACAAGGTTCCATCAGGACTCCATATTATGCGATTAACTGACACAGCTGGATCCTTAACCAGTGATGCCTGTTGATCAATTCATGCGTTATATGAAGGCTAACAAAATGCAACAAGCTACTGAAACACAGAGAGCAACAAACAAACCTGGAGGGTCATTGTACATTTACTAAGGTCCCAGACCTTGAAGTTTCTTACAACAAGTCTCTCTTTGGTACCAACATCCCACAATCCAATGTCGCCAACATTGGTACCAACTGTAACGAGCCAAGGGTAAATACATCACACTGAGATGGCAGGAAAGGGGCTAATCCGAACTTATATAATAAAAAAGCATTAAGACAGTAAGAATTTACCAAGAAGAAGAGTTTGTTGAAGTGGATGGAAATCCATGCTCATCGGTGTTGATCCTTGAGTCAAGGTCCGTGCAACAGTTTTGTGGAAATCATCTTGTTGGTAATTATGGCTCTGCGGATAAGTCACAGGCAGCATGTTCACCGGAAGATTCACCTGCTACGTTAGATCATCATAAGTGCATGATTAGGTGTAATAAACAGTATCAAGTACTCAGAGCAAGAATCTAGTAATGGCAATTCATATTTTAGGGCAAGATATCACAAACACCTCCTCAGACATGCCAACTGGTCTAGTTCTCTTGGAGATGTGATCAGAATCTCCTGATGGATAATCCATACCAGGATTAGCAGTTGTGGGTGTTCTAGGATGCTTCAACAAAGCGGCTACAAGATGTAAAGACAGATAGATATTAGTCAACAGACATACACACTGCCTTCGATTCAGGCCATTTCATTATTCTTTGCAACAAGATGACATAAATACCAGGATTTGTAGGAGTGCCAAATCCAATGGCACCACCAGACACAGCAGGATGTGTTACTGCTGGAGGGTTTGACATCCACCCAGCCAGAGGTGGGACAGGCGTTGGTGCAGGTTGAAAAGGCTGTAAAGGACATAAGTCATATCATATTCTAAACAACTGAACCAAACAAGCTCTAAACAATTGTACATATGAAGCAACCAAATCCAAATATGATTGACAAACTTACTCCATGGGCACCCAATGGAGGGAAACCTCCAGGTTTGGGCATAGATCCGAGTAACGGATTGTTTGCTGGTGATGGAGCACGTGCACCATTTGGTTGTCCACACGAATGATCAACAAAAAGAGTCTTGATGTCAGGATTAGGCCTAGGGTTTTTGCAAAGCTGGTGCTGCCAGTTTAAGCTGTCAAACATGAACAAAATAAGGTTACCCACCATATAAAATGCGAATACAAGAAAAATAAGTAGTTAAACATTAGAATTCATGAGCGCAATGTCAATAAGAATCAGCATGAAAAATTAATCGTCTTTACAATGTAAAAACAAGATACGAAGCTAAATGTGTTTAAGTAATAACTAGTTGTGGTGAACCAAAAATATGTATTACACAGGTACTTTTAAAGATGAAATGTACCAGATGCAGATGTGTTTGGGAAAAAACTGTTAAAATTAAACAAATTAGTCCCAATTTTCATGCTTGGTCTGTGAACTCCCGAATCATCAAAACTTCTTCTGAAGCACATATCAACAGCCGCTTTAGCTATTCATGTACTTTAAAGTTGGCCTACTTTTCAGGTTTCAAATGTTGTGTTGCTCTAATAAACCAATATTCTAAACCAAAATTGAAATTGATATTGTGATTCACGTGTGCGAATCATCAATATATTATTTCATTTTTATTATATATACACGTACTGTTCTATTAAATAAATAGCAGCCAGCGCCAGTTCATATGTATACAAATCACGTGCTGGTTCCACCTTCCACTGTATCCAGGCAACGTAATCTAAAACATTTCAGTTTCTAAGGCTCTGTCCTTACTTGCATAAGTGTAAGGTCACAGAAAGAAACAAAATGCTGTAATGGCTGAACAAAGAGCACAGAGATAATTCTTTTCCATGGGACTACCTCTGGTTAATAAGTGTCCGCAGCCTAGAATTCTTCAGGTTGGGAAATTGTAGCTTGTCGCGGAACAAAGGGTTAGCTTCAATCAGCTTCTTCAGCTCAACAAGCATTATTGCTCTTGCAGATTTTGTATCGCCATACTTAGAGAGCTGTTCATTTTCCCTAATAACAAGGCAAAAGCATAAGTGACTCTCTGAGCAATCCAGAAACAGCTAAAAGCCATGATAATAATGATCACAGATCAATTCATACAAAAAACAAGGGTGGCCAGTCAGCTCTTTACCTAAAGTTTTCCAAGGTCAGAAGCTGTGTGATCTCCTTAAACAACTCCTCATTGAAGGATGCAAAGACCTTAAGGTCCTTGACCAAGATTTCAACAGCCTTTGACCGATCATGCCTGATAGGAAAGCAAAGAAACCCTGGTCAGAACTGCACTCCACTCTAGCATCATAATCAACGCTGCACAACCCCCTCCACTTACTTATCAAGGGCCTCGAGATACTTCTGCTTGCGGATCTCGAAGAATATCTTCATGGAGTAGCGGTTGTCGTCGACCTTGGTGAATCCACCGAGGTAGCGCTCCACCTCATCCCAATTCCCATTGATGACCTCGTCCTCAAAGTACTTCATGTTGAAATAGAATCCGGACTCCTGCTCCAGCCTAAACAGCAACAAGGACGCCAAGTGAGAAAAAATAGAGACTACAGACAGGTCCATTTTCATTTTTGGTCCAAATCACTCACTTGTGAACGGTCTCTTTGAATTTTTCCTCATCAAGGAACTGCAGGATGAGGAAAACTAGCTCCCGGCTGAGCGACGACATCCTCCCTCCTCCGCCTCACCCACGTGGAGGCGGCTGCTCCTAGGGTAGTACCCTATAGGGTCTCTGCACAGTACCAGGGCTGAGTCAGAGTATAGCTCCCCCCACTTCACCCCCCGGAGAATTAGGATCTGACTGCCCACAGCGAGCAAGAGATCTCTCCCACGACAAATAAATCTCAGAGGAAAAAAAACATCGAAGCAAGTTAGGGTTCCTTACCGCAACCCTAGGTCCGGACGGATCGCCGCCCCACGCCTATCCAGTGGAAACCGACGCGTCGGGGGCGGGGCAGGCCGCCAGCGGCCGTCCTTTTAGGTGGAAGGGGAAGCTGGCGGCGGGGTCGGCGGCGACGGAGCGGACGAGCAGCAGAGAGAGAAGATGCGGTGCGATCGAGGCTTTGAGGTCTACCGCAGGTCCAGACCTGACATGGTGAGCCCGGAAGCCCAGAACGGTTAGTACAAATAGCTTTCCCAAGAAATGTTTTCCATGGCAGAGGAAAAAAAAACAAAGCCATGGCAGCCTTGTGAGCAGAAACTTCAAAATAAACATCGATATTGCCCGAAGCCGGCTGGGCTGGGCAAGAGCACGGAACTCCACAGAACCGCGGAAAGATTTTGCCCTAATTTTTACTCAGCCTCAGATCTGTAATCTGTAAATAAAATAAGAGCAGCCAAAACCTACATGCATATAAACTTAGACGGGGAATTAAGCGATCACCTAGGAAGCTTTCGATCGATCCGATCTCGGCGTGGGAACGGCCGCCGGCGACGATCCTGGATGCAGTTGATCAGCACGGAACCGGGTAGAGGGAGATGAAATCACCACCGAACCAGGTTGGGGAGTAGAAACTGTTCGGACGCCGAGTTGAGCGATAATCCTTAATTTATATAGGCTAATAAGGCTGTCTGATACGCGCGTTGGTTTATCAATCTGCTTATCTCCTTATCTCCAGTGATAAGTGCATGGGATGTGATAGCTGATAAGCCAAGTTAGAGATGGTGGTGGGCCCGCGGTGGGCTATGGCCATTGACGCGGGGCGGGGGAATCAGGGGGTGGCTGTGGCTGGATTTGCTTTTAATGAAGAGATCTTTCCCACCCAACAGAATGATTTTCTTTTAAAAGGATCCGAGAGACATTTTCACACTTACATGATTTTATTTATATTTTGGTTAGAAAGGAAAACGTGCACATGATACGAAAATAAATCTTAGCAGTACATCGGTGGCTTTGAAAGATAAAAGAATCTTTTTTTTTTCTTAAAAACAAAAAGAAAAACTATGAAACACGAAACTGTGATCAGCGGCTCCTCTATAGTAATTTAGTGTATCGTTCCAAGGTTAAGTTACTAGTACTAGAGCTTCACGATATATATTTTACTACTTTCGTTTGTGTTATAGTTAAGTATTCTATCCATCCTAAATTATAAAATATTTGACTTTTTAAATTTCAAGTTTGATCATTTATCTTATTTAAAAAATTAGTTAAATATAATCAAATTTAAATTATTTTTAAAAAACTTTTATTAATAAACCAAACCACGATAAAAAGAAGTAGTTCTCTTATACAAGTTTATAAATAAAACGAGTGGTTAAACTTGATGTTAAAAAATCAACGATTTTATAATTTAGCATAAATTGAGTATATAAGTACAGTGTTTCGTCCTGTCTTTTCGGAAAGTATAAAATGCATTGAGCCCGTTTGCTTGTTTTATCAACTATATTTTTTCTGTCGGCCAACAGTATTTTTCTCTCTTAATAAATCAGCGAACGATATTTTTAGCTATGACTTTTAAGACCAACGAATAAGTATATAATAATTTATGAGATTGGACAACTAGATCATATCGAAAAAAAATTATGTAGAGCCAGTATGCACTCAAGTCTTCGTACATATAGGTCTTGTTTAGTTCCCACCAAAATCCAAAAAGTTTTTAAGATTTTTCGTCACATCGAATTTTGTGTCACATGCATAAAGCACTAAATATAGACAAAAATAAAAACTAATTACACAGTTTGACTGTAAATCTCGAGACGAATCTTTTGACACTAATTTTTAGACCAAAGGCTTCCACCCAGCTTTATTAGAAAGCGTAACGAAAACCCATATTTTGACACTAATTAGTCTATGATTGGACAATATTTGTCATAAACAAACGAAAGTGCTACAGTAGCGAAATCCAAAAACTTTTTACATCTAAACAATGCCATAGGGCTGTAGTTTTTGTGCCGCGTGCGCGTGGAATTGCTGGAAATCCCACGAACTGACGAACGCTCCTTGCTGGCTCCCACACCCCCACGCGAACGCATATAAAGCTCTCGGCTGCAGCGATCCCGGTGGCTCGACTAATGGTGTTCGTCCGATTTTTTTTATTTTTTTTATGTCCACGTGTGGTAGCAATCGGAGTCTGTATGCACAGACGCGCAAGTGCATATCGGCTCCACCTACTTTTTTTTTCCCGATCATACAGCTTCGTTATTGTAAGCATGAGCAAGGAAGCTTGTTAAAGCTATGATGGTCGGACCAGAGCAGTCTAGAGTTGTTTGTGTTGTAAATAACAGCGAATAAATGACAAAGAACACAATATCAATCACAACGGAGACACAAGATTTAACGTGGAAAATCTTTCTAATATAAAGGAAAAAAATTACGGACGACAGCCAGCAAATACTCTTATTATTATGAAGAGTCGAGTTACAACGCCGTGCGCTGACTTACAAAATTGTAACCTCAGTGGAATCCTAATTTAGGTATAGACGGGTATCCGATTTGTTCCATCAGAAGTCGATCTTTATAATGTATAGCTGAATTTAGAATATATTCAAGAATTTGATTCTACCGACAGTAATGTAAACGCAAACGATTTAAAGTTGAAGACCAAATTGGGAAGTGCAAATGAACTAATTTTATTTACGTTTACATTACAGTTGAACCAACCAAACACTATCCAAATCTGACACTACAGCATGTGTACACGCGTGTGGCACTAGTTCACCATCCACATCATTTGTTTCATTTTCCTCCTTTGAGTTTGGACAAACAAATCACTCGGCAACAAAAACTCCCAACAATATGACGGATTAAATTGCTTCAATTGCACTTGCGTTACCATACGCAAGAACATCTGGGATATACCGTAATTTGTTCTACCTCAACTCTGATCAAATAACTATGTTCATGGTCACAGAAGTCAAATGCTCTTCTTAATCAACCATTCTTCTTTGGGCGTAGAGCTTGCCCATAATAATTTTGAACGGCTAGGGTATCATGGGTGTAAGGCACGGAGCCAGCGAAGCCCCCTAGAGTCCCCATCTAAAATTTCAGCCGTAGATGTATAGGTAGGAGGGGCTAAGATTTGCTAGAACTTTTTTCTCACGGCGTTATTTAGTTACACCTAAAATTCAAAAACTTTTTAAGATTCTCCATCACATTAAATCTCGCGGCATATGCATCGAGCATTAAATATAGATAAAAATAACTAATTGTACAATTTGCCTGTAATTTGCGAGACGAATTTTTTGGACCTAGTTAGTCCATAGTAAAACAATAATTACCAAATACAAACAAAATGTACCCAAAACTTTTCACCCACGAAACTAAATAAGACCTAATTGGGCCAAATCTATAGAGGCTGAGGATTACCCAGGCAAGGACTAATCCAAGGTCCAATCATTGAAACAAACCCTATCCCAAGTTCTCAATCCATGATGCCCGTCTCCAACCCATCGAGCGACAGCTTCAGGGGCGAACACGCTACTCCTACAATGTTGCGGCCACACAAGGTCACGAGCGAGTGACCGAGCAGCCAGGCAGCGTCGGACACGGTTGGCGAGAAGTGAGCGGACACCCAGATGCGGTGGGTGGGCGGGTGAGAGGGCGCTGTGAAAGGTCCAAATGGCTAGAGGGGGGGTGAATAGCCTATTTAAAAATTCTACAAACTTTACTAAGCAAGTGAGTTAGTAAAACAAATGGCGAAGCAATTCTAGCACTAGCTCAACTAAGCTATGCAAGCCACCTATACCAACTAGTTCAAAGCTAAACACTAAAGCACAACAACAAGATAAGGCTAGTTACACTCCTAAACAAGAAGAGTAATCTAAACAAGCTAAACAACTAGCTAGGTATACAAGTAAGTAAAGGAGTAGAGAGTGATTGTTATACCAACGTTGTAGAGTAGAGATATATCCAACCAATCACTCACAATCACAAGAGAATCCTCGGCAAGAGATGACACAAGATTTTTTACCGAGGTTCACTTGCTTCCTCGTTGTGGCGATACACCCACTTGATGGATCACGAGCTAATTGGCAATCCAAAGCCAAACCCTCAGCGGGTGCCGCACATCCACTCACAAGATGGGGATCCTCCAAGCCACGAGCAATC
>Ga0182004_10002181_pt1 | contig 15062 bp, 12 predicted proteins | sample Sormic07211540_1_FD_120479 | JGI IMG/M metagenome (GOLD analysis project Ga0182004, IMG submission 120479) | Endophyte microbial communities from Sorghum bicolor roots, Mead, Nebraska, USA - 072115-40_1 MetaG | ecosystem: Host-associated > Plants > Roots > Unclassified | place: USA: Nebraska...
GCGCACCGTCAGGCAGCGCACGGCGGCGGCGGTCGATATCGCCGCCTTGCTGGGAGGGACCCCGGCTCGGCCTCTGGTTCTCCCCGGGTCCAGCTTCGGAGGGGGCCTGGCGTCGCCTTCGTCGACGCTGTCCTCTCTCACCACCGCGTCCAGGGCCGCGGTGCCGCTGATGCAGCCGCAGCTGCAGCGCCAGGTGCCGCTCATGACGTCTTCACCGCAGACGCAGGCGTTCGGGTCACCAACTCCGAGTGGGAGGAGACGATACAGCAGCTCAGCTCCATCGCGGCCGCGCCGTCGCCGCCGTTCTCCATGGACAGGGTGGTGACGAGGTCTTCCCCCATGGCTGCTGACACGCGCCGCGGGGTGCTTTTTTCTCAGATAAGGGGAGGGGCAATACGGTCTTTTCATGTAACCGATCCAAGATGACATGATGAGTTGGAGTGCCACATAGCTAAAATGGGTAAATCTATAGGACTAAAGAGATACCTGGGGCAAATATTTAATTGCACTTATAAGAGGGGCAAGTGAAGAGGAGCCATCCGTAAGAGGGGCAAATATTTAAATTGCCCGGGGGTAAGACAGCCGCCAGGCATTGCATTAAGATCTTCTCACGTGGGACGAGAAAACCCCCAAACCCCTACCCCCACCCATACACAACGGCACCATAGCCCATGTGAAAACAATCACAATCGAGACCGAGCTTTAGACCTGTGCTTTGGATTGAGACAAACGAGGCGATTTATTTTAACCCCAGCATGAAATTCGTATCCACGGGGAGTCGAACTCAGGACCTCAGAAATGTTACTCAAGCCACCTAACCAACTCAGCTAGAAAAAAAATATAGCAATAGTATACAGTAAGACATTGCATATGGTTGATACTCTTGCACTTACATATTGCAGTGTTGAAAGCAATGACCTAATATTTCCTTCTTTTCCTCTTGACCATTCGCGGATTTTAGATTCTGATGCCTACATTCAAGGAAACAATAAAATTGGACAAATAGAATACGGAAGTGAAACAAGAAGACTTAGAGGTCACAGATTTGTCCTCCATATAGTACCTTTATTAGCTCCTTTTCCTGATCATTATGAAGAACAGGATCTTCAGAGAAATGCTCAACCTGATTGACAAAATATAAATTTGTTAGGCAAAGAAGCAATAACAAGAGGGCACTTCCATATAACAGGGAACACATAAAAGTATGCACTTGAAAAAACAATCTTTGCCTACATCTTTAGCCTCTAGTTTACTTTTAGCCATGGATCAATAATAATTTGGCTTATATTGTAAACCATGCTGATTTTATTACTGCACGGTGACTGTAGATTGGCTTCTTTGCCACAGACCCACAGTGCTGTTCAGTCAATTTGCTTGATACAACAGTAAATGACACATTGGGTGCAAATTTAGAATCTCAGAGGCACATTTGTGGATACCAAAAGTGCTGGAGCTCTGTTTTCTCCAAAACAAAGTGTTAGCCATGGATCAGAGGTGTAGCAACTGAATCTCAAAATGCGAACCAGGTATCTGATGTGCAGTAATCCAGTAACTAGATGCTAAATGCCACTATAATGCATATTAAAACACCACTCTTTACTAAGTAGGACAACACCAGAATTGATCATATCATCAAGGCTTGGAGCTTTGGCTAGGACTTTTTACTAAGTAGGACATCACCAGAATTTGTCAAATCATCCAGGGTTGGAGTATTTGGCGATTAAATTAGGCCAGGTTTTAGCTGTCATGAGCCTTGATTGGGTGGAAACACATACGAATCAGTAAGTCACCTAGTGGTATCCAGTCTAATGCTGAATTTCAGCTTCCAAGACCCTTTAGGACACATGATGGGAACAATATCTGGTCAGCACAAATTAGTTGTACGAATAATTTGGTTGATGGATTGACCAATATTACAGTCGCATCTGCCGACTGCCTGTCTACTAGAATAATCGATCTAAAAAAATATAAAGACTTTGCAGTTTGCACATACCACACATCCATCAAGATCTTCAATGTGTATGTCCTCATGCTGCATTGTGTTGTCCGCTTTGTCTTTTGTATCATCATGGATGGACTCTGAAAAACAGAAAAAGAAGAAATACCATATATGTGATTTGTTCTTGCGAACACAAACAAGTTCATGGTATGATAATTAATGAAAAAAAATATCATAGAAAGCACGTGCTTGAAAATTTCTGTGTTACTTCCCGTACGCAAACACATGGTTCTTTGTCAGCACAAATCTCAACTGTAGCTAATAACCTATGCAGAAAGGTCCCAAAATGTTATGGTAAACGCATACCAATAAAACCTATTGTGTTCTTTCTTTTGATGTAGGAATAATCAAGAAAAACCAATACAAAAAATGGTTAGTGGTTATGTTAACTACCAAGTTTCTTCTTGAAAGTGAGGTGGATATTCAACTTATTCAAAAGCACAGTTAGGACAATCCCTCATTCTATCCCTCCCTGTCAGGGCTCACCATTAGAAGCAGCTTCATTACTCCCCATAGCTGTATCCATTTTACTATTTTCTGACAGAACTGGTTTGTCCATCCTCTCTTGCACTTCAGTCATCTGAAAAATTAAGAGACTAATCTAATGTTTATATCTGCCCAATGAAAAAATATCTATTTTATAGAAGATAATATTCAGGAATTCGAGTACTTAATATTAATATTCAGAGAAATATGTATGCATGTAAATATATAATCTAGATTTGACATACTGGAGAAGATTCAGCGATAAAAGCATTCTGGCTGTTCATTTTTGCCGTTTCCACATCCTCATTGGCCTCCAAACTGGATAACCTAAACTTATCTTGCAGTTCAGTTTTGCTTCCATTTTTCCCAACAGATGTTTGGCCTTGTGTTTCCGGTGCTCGTTTGCGCTTTGGTGAACTCTCAGGGCTAAATAGTTTTATGAAACCCTTCATCTTTTCCTTTACCCTGCTACTACGACTTCTTTCTGAAGGTGATCGAGAAATTTTAGAACTCAGGCTAGCTGATGAAACATCATTCTTTGTATGATCATTGCTCTGTTTCGTTCCTGCAGAGAAATGACATAAGCTGGAATCCATCTATTCATGAAGAGAAAAGGGGCAAACAAGAATTTATATATTTTGAATAACAACAGTTTGATTAAGTCCATAAGAAAAGGGCATGAACTTTGCTATTACAAGAGTTTGATAAGCTTAATGCAGATTGTACTCTAAGTTAAGAATAGAAATCTAGTTAATCTGCTCTTTTTAACCATGCAAAGGGACAACATGTACTTAGAGCAGATAGGTTCAGTATGTTTAGCTGCTGAGATCTGAGAACATGTCAGTAATGAAATGTTCACGGCACTCTAAATAAAATAATATATGCATTTTTGGCATTATCACCTTGCATGTAGTCCTCGGGGAGTGAAGGAATAGCTCCATCCTTGGTTACTGAGTTTGTGCTATGTTTTCCAGATTTGGAATCTTCGTAATCTGTCTGACTTTTGGATGTTCCAGTGGCAGTTGACATGTTGTCTTCATAATCAATTAGATCAATACCTTGAACTACGACTTGAGGGAAGCTTCTCAGTCCAATAATGTCTTCAGACTTTTCTTGTGAAGTAGCTGGCAACACTAACAAGGCTCCTTTGCCTGCCCACTTATAGAAGGAAAAATGGAACTTGTTATTGGCCATGATACTTTCCAAGTTAGCAGGAGTCCCTTCATATTCACTGTCCATGGAGCTGACATAATTAGATGTGCTTTTCTTTTCTCCACTTTGAGAACGGAACCTAGATAGGAATGGATGGCGATGCCATGAGAAGGGATTCTTCTTTGAATGCTGTTGGGCTGGCCCTTGGGCAAGGTAATTATTCATGGATGCATTGGGCGAAGTTGGAACGCTGTAAGCATAAGATGCTCCATCATCGTTTCTGTTGGATATTTGCCGAGAGGGAGAACTAGGCACTGAAACGTCCGTGCCTCTGTTGACCCGCATGGAGAAGCTGCAAGAAACAGGTAGAGGTTGTACATTTCAAAGTAGACCAAAGATGTGGTTTACAAAATAATAAAAGAGATGATCAGATAAGAGTGATCAGTGATGGACTCGTCGTATCTATTGCTTCCCTTCGTTTTCAAGTAATCTCCATGTAAACCATACAGTTACTAGCTAAACTCACAGATATGTAAATTCACAGTTACAATGCTCACATTTCCAGATACGTTAGTACGACGATTGTTGCTAGCTTGATATCACTTTGCTGAAAAGCTCGCTTCGTTCTATGTGACTAAGCTAAACAGTAGTACCTCGATCGCGGGCGGGCCGTGGAGACAGGCGAAGTCGGCCCGCCAAACACATCCCCCCAATCCCCGGCGCCGCCCCGCCTGGGCGACGCTGCCTCGCTCCCTGAGAATATGTCCTTGTAGAACTCCTCCCCGGGATGCCTCCTTCGGTCGGAGCTCCCCCGGTCCCCGAACACGGGCGTGTCCGATCCCCCGCTCCGTGCCCTCGTCGCGGACCCGGACGACGAGCGGTGCTCGTTCCCCGACGAGCGGCGTGGCGGGCCACCGAATACGTCGGCGAAATCGACGTCCGACCTCAGCGGCGGCGCGCCCGCCATGGTGGTGCGGCTGCGGCCTAGCGGTGCTACAGCACGTGCTGCCTCTGGAGTGTGGAGGGAGCAGGGGACTAGGGAAGGAGGAGCTTGTGGCGGGGAGCGGGCGAACGGCGCTTGGATTTCGGATGGCTGGCGACTGGCGTTCCCGCAGCGGCGTGCGCTGCCGCTGGGGCGCCATCGCCATCGCCGGTCCGGATTTGGTTGTCCGTTGCGACACCACGTCCGCGTCGGTTTGCGAAACGGCCACCTGCTGCTGACGCGGCGCCGCCCAGATTTGCAATCGGCACGGGAACTGGCCCATTGGGCATTGGACTTAATCCGCTTGGCGGCCCGCTCTGTAAGCCCTGCTGCAGGCTGCAACGCATGACCTGTTGGGCCTCCAAAGGCCCAATAGACAGAAACCCTAATCTCCTCTCTATTTATACAGACACAAACCTTCATTTCCGTCTCCTCGTTTCGGCGCCGGCGCCCGCTGTTCTTGCTTCTCTCGATTGCTTTTCAATTTCAATAACAGTCGATCTTCTCTTCTCTTGGTTATGCGACGCTTTGATGTTTGATGATTGATCTTTCTCTATGAAGAGAGTACAAGCAGACGGGCGGTCTGAATCTGATGCCGTGTTGATTCGTCTGCACTTTACATGCCTTCCTACGGGTTGGCATCCGAGAGAAAAAAAAAATCATAGCGCTTCCATCTGCTTGTTTTCACTGTTTAATTCGTTTTCGAGTGAGGCAAAGTTTTGGTGCTGTGATGAAGATGCTTAATTATTTCTATGTCTGGACATCTGAGATCAATCTCTGTGATTGGGTTACGCATTATTCTGAGCTCAGAACAATTTAGTTTTTTTCTTATCAATTTACTGTTGCGCCATGCTTGAATTCTTCTTGGGACTGGCTCAATCATCGATTGAAGCCCAAAAAAATCCTGAGAAAACAAAGCTGGTGCGGAGAGCGAGATGGTTAACTTACCAACCCTTTGCAGCCATGTATTGCTCTGGAGTCAAATGGTTTAATCGAAATTTCTTCGTCTGGATCTATCTGAATCAGCTCTTCTCGTTTGTTGGTTTTTGGTTTGGAATGTGAATCCAGCGCTTATTACAACGGCAAGTGATGTGCAAATCTTTATCCTACACACTCAATGGAATTACTGCCATGTGTGGACTATTAATCTCCGCTTATTATCTGATGCTTGTGTTAAGCGCTGCTACTTTGTTTTCGAAAAAAATGTTTTCTGTATGTTAAGAATTAGGATTTATTTCTTTGTTATTGAGCAGATTGTGGCAAGTGATGAGAAGTTAATATTATGCTAAACACTGAATCTTGTGTGGACTAAAAACTCCGCTTATTATCTGATGCCACATTACTAGAACATTTGGAACTCGGTTTACTTGTTTTTGAATTCCACGTTACTAAAACCATTTACATTTGGAACGTTTGGATGATCCAGTATACATACATTTTGGTCTTAAACAACTTTTTTTTTCATGAATCGTCAGAAAGTTGTTACCGCAAAGCAGTCAGGTATAAAATGCATCTGGAACTACATATTCGGATGATAAAACTCCCAACTTTTCACAAAGCTTTACTTGAGCGTCTGATATTATGAACGATCCATCTTGAAACATTTTAGATGCAGCTTGCACATTTGGATGATAAAGCTCCTATGTTTTGCATTATTAAGTTCTCATATGGTAACCTGTAAAGCAAATTCACACAGAATTGAATAATCATGCTGTAGCTGTAGCCATCGGTGTACAGTGGTACATCTTCTCCCCTCTTAATACAGAGATCTACAGTGGTACATCTTCATCCCCTCTTAATACAGAGATCTTGATGAAAGACAAGATAAAGGCACCAACCAAGGAACCCGAATTTGAATAGCCTTTGAGATTTTTCTACCTTTTCTATCTTTTTGAAAGCTCAAGCTCCTCCAAACTACCAAAAGCAATACTGAACATTGAAGGCTAAATGCTAGGATCAATTGATTTTTAAAATTCAACGAAGTGCTAGTTTACATGTAAGCAACCTCAAAATATTTTTTAAGCTCTACCTCCATTACTTATTATAAGACATGTATATCAAGATTCAAACTTCAAATTTTAATTTGCAAGTTATCTTTCAAAGAATTTTAGTCCTTGAATCCAAACACACTCAGCCTTGTTTAGTTTCCAAAATTTTTAAAGATTCTCTGTCACATTGAATCTTGCAGCACATGAAGCATTAAATATAGATAAAAAGATAACTAATTGCACAGTTTACCTATAATTTGTGAGACGAATTTTTTAAACCTAGTTAGCCTATGATTGGATAATAATTGTTAAAAAAACAAAAGTGCTACAGTAGCAAAAATCTAAAAATTTTAAAGCCTCTCATCAGGCTGGAAATTGCTAAGCATCCTACGTGTGACTAGCTTATTGTTGCTACTGCAAATGACAAGGTGACTTGTGCTTACTGTTGCTACCGAACAGACCAGGAATAAAACTGGGCAGCTAACTTTGATATATGTTGCGCAACATGATAATTGCAATTATTTGGGCACTAATGCACAAAACATGGACCACAAAACTTGCAGCTCTGAAATATTTTCGTTAGCTTGGCTAGTCAAGGCTTAGTTACCAGCTTCAGACAAGCCGCTTTGTAGACATTGATCTAATTAATTTGAAACATGTGAATCCGATGTGTCTATGATGCCATCTGCTGATTTCACCAGGTGACCAACTGCCCAGGAGCAATAGCAAGTGTCCGACAAAGGGGAACGTTTCAGCCAACAGATGGGCAAATGCCAAGCAAAATTGAACTTCATATTTTTCTAAAGTTTGGTAACTTTTTCTCAAACAATTTAGGTGAGCTAGGCATCATTTAATTTAAAAGAAAGAAAAACAGAGAGACAGGAGTCTACTAGTACAAGGGAGAAGAAAAAACTAATTCCCACTCCAAACACTTAATACCAAGAAAAGCTAAAATGAAAAAAAAAACACCAGCAACACTAAAACAGCAGACATCAAGTTTGTGTGCTTAGCAGCTGAACAAACATCTCATTAAGAGCAAAAGTTCCAAACCTATGCCACAAAGCACTCTCATTAGCTGGAGGAGCTCCTTCAAACACACAAGCATTATGATGCTTCCATATTTTCCAAGTGACTAAGATGATTAAAGAATTAAGTCATTTTCTCTTCTTTTTTCCAAACCTCTTGATTGCTTGGCACCACCAATTGGAAAATCGATACTCTCCAGGCCAAGGAGCAATAGTTAGTAAACACAGTCTGCTCAAGATGGAGTCCAAGGATATGCTGAAATTGACTCTACTTGGTCATGTTAATAACTTTGGATCGACTAGGTGTAGATCAGTGGGTATTCACTTTCTATTTAGGATAAACAACTTGGAATCGCATAGATCCGGGGAGGAAAAGAGGATAGGACAGTGAACCATACATTCGTGGTCGGTAGAGAGCCTCGTGTTTGAGGCTGTGGTGGCGTCGGGGTCGAGGCAGTGGCGGCGGCGGACTTCCTGTTGCTGTCAGTGCACCCTCTCGATCGGTCTAGGGTTAGGGTGGAAAAAACACGGCACTGTAGCGACGAACCTCGTATCTTGTGCCCTAGCCCTCACCCTCTCTTTATACACTGCGCGACGGGGGCCCACCAGCCCATAGAAGGCTGAACGTCCCCGATTAGGACGTGGTCAAGGGTCCGGCCCAGTCTTTGGACTTGGACCGGCAGAGATCAACCTAACAGGTCACACAAGGGGCTGGCTGAAGGGTGAAATCATGAAAAATTAACATCACAAAGATCTCCGAGTCTTCTAAAAATCTAATAGAATTTTTTAACTATAACGTTTTTTTGAGAGGGTTTTTACCTATAACTTAACCCTCACTCCTGCCATCTCTAAGTTTAATTTAAATAAGAAGCACCAACGGGCTAGATGCACAAGACCCACTTTAAGCTGCTAATACATGTATTGGACTATTGGGCCATCTATCTACATGCTCCTCAACGAGGCCCAACTTCTACCGGGCCTTCTTCATGTGCCAAATCTTCAGGTCCAAATGTCTAATGACTTTATTTTTATTTATTTATTTATTGCGAAAGAAATGTCCAATGACTTTAGTAGCAAATGTGCTGATCGTGTGCATGTGATACCGGTATCCCAGTCCTCATGTGTATGTTTTTTTATACCAAGGAAATCTTAAGGTAGCAGCAGAGGATTTTCGGCAAATTCAGCTGCTATTGTGTCATAAGTGTAATATTGTTTGGAGCGGGTTTAGTTGATCTTCATCGAACATTACAGCAGAGAGGCAAACCAGACAGCACATGAGTTGGCTAGGCGAGGCATGGAGTCAAAACTCAATTGTATTTCCAACAGTGAGCCCTCTAGTTTTATTTTTGAGTTTATGATAAACCATAAGCGTCTATATCTGTAACTGAGTCTCACAAATAAAATAAAATAAAAGTTCCCGAGTATTTTGTCAAAAATATAAGCATTCAAGTGTCGACGAATATTGGTGCATAATATTGTTTTATACTTCAAGGGCATATGCAATGTCCCTGTCCATGCCATTTGGTCTCATTTAACTTAGTGAAAATAGCTTAACGGTGAAGAGCATTGTGATGTCAAGATGAGTGTAAGAATGGGTGAAAAAAAAGGTATTGTCCCTACTATCTTTTGCAAGTTCGCTTTTGAAAGCCAAGCCTTTGGTACTTTGACAAGATCTCTATTGTCTTGTTTGTTCGATTTTGTCCACGTCTAAAATTGATTATTTACTTCCTCAAAATTGTCATCATAGGCCCTACTTGGATCCAGGGGCTAACAGTTAGCTCCTATTTTTAGATGACAAGTAGAAAATGTAAATGTAAGCTAATAAACCTAATGAAGGCTAGCTAATTGGTGGTTACATTCTATTGGCACTTATTATCCCATAATTAGTATATGTTTAACACATTTTACAAGGTGGGCCTTTATCTCTAAGATTAAACTTGCACATAACAACTAGGGGCAAGGATTTTGGATTTCAATTTTGATGAAATCATGAAAAATTCTAGAAATTTGTTGGAATGTTTGCAAAATTTTAACAGAGATTTCCTATTTTGATCTTGAAAAGTTCCTAATTAAGCCTAGGCAAATTACCTGATACCCATTACCCGTACCCGAATTACCCAAATATTTGTCTATATCTTTGTATCTATCATGTGTTGTTAGTTAAATATTAAAACTTATCAATTTAATAGAACATAATTCTCTTTGTTCGAACAAGTGCTAGTAATATATTATTCTCTACAAAATGCTATTAAAATTCTATACAAATTGCTGTTGAAATTATATATAAATTGCTATTGAAAATTTGTGTACTGTGTTGTTTTTTGAAAATTCGGGTAAATCGATAATACCCAAACCTGAATTATCGGGTACCCGAAATTACGGGTAGTGTTTTTTCGGACTAATATCGGGTAACAATTTTCATTACCCGAACTTTGAATTACCCGACACGAAAAAATCGGGTAACCCGAATGCCCAGCCTTATTCCTAATATGGTTATGCATATCCATACAGCGAGTGAGAAGTCATAATGAAAATACAAAAACAAAAACAAAATGTGCTTAAGTGAGATCACTATGAATGATATACTCCGCATGAAGGGGTGTGGGGCAGTCTGCTCCACCGTTATTCTTCCTTCTAGGTCCTCGACGAAGAAAAAAGTTTGAATCGATCGAGTTTTGCGATCCGCCGGATGTCAAGCTGCCTAAAACCTTCCACTATTTCAAAAATTGCAAATATGACTTGTACCAAAAGCACGTCCAAAAGCTACAGTCCGGCTGCATCTTGTCCTGCATGGACTTTATTTCCCCGAGATGCACCCTCACTGCTCACTCGGGGGGGCTCTTGGAGTCCGAATGTTCGGACGCAATCCACCGTCCACCTGTTTCCCGCGCGATAGTTGCCGCGTGTTTTTAGCGCTGAAAATTACGGGAGCTGCTAGACGTAAAGCGCGCGCAAATTCATCAGGTATGCCCACGCCAGCAGAAACCACAGGCAAGATTCGCAAAATATACTGCACCAGCAAAGCTGCAACACGCACAGAAAATTTGGTTCGCATGGCTTTTATTGATTTGCGTGCTGGAAGATGCATAGTTTTCTACCCACAAAAAAATCATAAGTACTAAACGAAATATCTAAATTAAATTCTGATTGTACCATTATATTTTTTACAATAAATACTTCTAAACAAGATCTCACATAAATATATTTAGATAAAATTTTATTAACGAACATTAATTTCATAAAGATAGAACATTTTCTTTTATTTAGCGTGTTCTAGGCTCAGAGAACAATGTTCCATGTTCATAAAAATATTATCTGTTTAGAAGAATAATATTCTAGTTTTTAGATACACAAAAATTGATATTATAATATACACAAAAATAAATACATAATATAAATAAAGAATCTAGAGCAAAGCATAACAAAAATTAAAAATACGTAATAGAAAAAATTTAAAAGAACAACATATGGATACTTTTCAACCATTCTAAAATATATTAGAAAATATCACATATGTACTAAATGAACATCAATAAATACACCATAGAGACATCACTGGATACATTACATAACATCGCATATATACTATATGAACATTACTAAATATATTATAGAACACCACTTGTGTACTAAGTGAACATTACTAAATACACCATAGAACATCACTTAAAATACATTATAGAACATCAAATATATGTTACGTGAACATCAGTAAATACATAATAGAACATCACATGTATACTAAGTGAGCAACACAAAAAAAACATCATAAAATATCACATATATACTATATGAACATCACAAAATACATCTAGAACATTATTGTATATTACGTGAACATCACATGTATACTACGCGAACATCTTAAAAACATCACATATACATCATGGAATATTAAAAAAAAATCACAAAACTAACACGTGAACATCACAAAAAATATAGAACATCTACATGATATCATTAAAAACAACATAAATCATCATAAAAAGATAAGAAAATAAAATAAAATAAAATAAAGGTAATATAAAAAATGAAATAATAATAAACACATAAAACAAAAAATAGAAGCAATAAATGGTGCATGAAAAGAAAAAAAGACAAAAAAAAGAAACGGATACAGAAAATAAAAATATGAATAAAAAGAAAAACATAAAATAGAAAAGAAATAAAAAGTAAATAAATAAAAAGAGAAAAAAGAAGACTAAAAAAGAGAAAAAAAACTATAGGAAAAAATAAAAAAGGAATATAATATGAAAGGACACAAGAAGAAAGGATGATGGCTGAGCCACGGTCAAAAAAATAAAAAAAACAAAAAGAAAGAAAACAAGAGAATAAATCAAAAGTAATACATGAAAAAAAGAAATAAAACAAGAAGAGAAAATAAAAAAATAAAATAACGACAACAACGATCCAACGTACGAACGAAGAAATATGGTTGTGGGCCGGCCTCAGCATGGGCCATCCACGCACGCAGCATCCACGCTCCGTCTCTGTGCAGCATCCATCGCGCGGGAATCGGCGCAGGGAAGGGCGCGGGAAATCATCGGCCGAGGCTTCGGGTCCGAACGTACATACCAGCCAATGCGTGTCTTAGAACTTGACTGACACGACGCCTAGCTAATCTCGACACTCCATACTAGGCGCGCCAATCAAACAAAGCATGAGTACTCTAATCGACGCCCGGCGACGGCGTGTTGCGCGCGGATGCACGGTGGTTCTTCGGGTGCCCCCAAGCCTGGAATCCCGAGAATCGATCTGGACTGACCCCGTCACCCGATGTGCGCGCGTGATGAACCACCCGGAGTCCGGAGACCAGGCCAGGCCACTGCCCGGCTCGAACGACGCTCTATCCACTTGGAGAACCGCGAGACGGCGAGCGAGCTCAGCTGGCGCATTGACATGGCAGGCGCGTCCGCACGCGACAAGCGAGCGCGGACAAGCACCTCGAGACAGGTCGGGGATCCGGGGCCGGCCGCGTCCGCCTGCACGTGTGCTCTCCCTGACTCCCCTGTTGTTCTTGTTCCGGCTGAACCCGTCGTCGCAGCGGCAGCGCCTCTTGGCCCGGCGCGGCCGCGCACACGGGCACGGGCGCTCGCACTGTCGCTATCCAGAGGTCACCGGGGCAGTGCCGTGCCGTGCTACTGCTAGCCAAGGTGCAGGAGGACGGCAGGCTGAGCGGCCGGCCCATCCCGCGCGGTCGCGCTGCACCCGGCAGGGCACGACCCGTCTCGCGCGGTCTCGATCGGTAGCCCAGCCAGAGCGCCCACCCAGGGGCCACCGCGCACGGGTGTCGTCCGCACAGTGCACGGCATCGATCGGGATTCGGGAGGGGAGGCGTGAGGATCGCAGGACCGGGAGAGCCGATCATGCGTGCGTGGAGACGCCGATCTTCGTCCCATCCTGCACCTGGATCTGGATTACGCGATGCGTTGCGTGCTGGTGATGGCAATTACCAACTGCCACTTGCGCGTGCTACGAAAGCCGAAAGAGAAATCTGTCGCCGAGAGAGCATGCGTGTGCGCGTGCCCGGAAATTGTCGTGTGTTAACTCTGCCAATGTCAGAAAATCTGGTGAGGCAGCGCTGACAATAGATTTTTGTTCGTGCTGAAACCATTCTGGTGCGTGCTCGGAAAGATAAGTATTGATCAGATGGTGATGATCTGAACGGCTCAACTCAAAGGGTGCGAAGATCACGGTTTTTTTTATATGAAATGCAAATATATTAATTAACCCGGTACGGAGTTTCTGGCTGTCATCAAGGGACAACTGTTTACATGAAGTGGAATTGTACATATAGGCAGGAGCTCTTGGGAAGTCTTAACAGTAGAGTTGTAAGGTTGATTGGCTAGGACATGAGCTATAATATTCAGCTTCCTATCTTACCTTGAGGATTTATGTATTGGCTCTTGAAATATTGTTGATGAAGGCCTGGGTGGTTGAGTGAAAGGTTTGATATCCCAATGAGGTGGATTGGCACGCTCCTTTCCTTTGAAAAAGTTTATGAGAGTTGCTCACAAATTATTTGAGCTCCAAATGTCAGAGCTGCAGTTTTTGAGCGACGCTTTGATGTAGATAGTCGACGAAGCTCCCGACTGATTGTTGATGATGAACACTCGTAATGCGGTATCGTTCTTGCTCAGCTTCCAGCGAGGCCGCGAACGACCATTGTTCCTGCTGTAATGTTGCGTTAAAACTGTTTCTCGCTCCATTCCAAAATTACAAGATACGTTGACTTTTTCTATAATCTATAAAACATTAGTACCTAAATATATTGTATATCTAAATCTACGACAAAAGTTATGTTTCTAGAAAACACAAAACATATTATTTTTGCAATGGAGAAAGTACACAATTAGAGCTCCAGACGTCTTATAAATGGAAACAGATTACCTGTTGTGCTTGTGGTGTCATCAAGGACGCAGTGATGGTACAAACTCGCTAGATTCTGCCCGAGGCATATCCCAAAGTCTACATGTCCAGTACACCAGGCACCTTCACACGCATCCTGAACAATAAACTCAACTTGCTAGCCCATATAAACTTAAACAAGGATAAAAATCGATAACCCAATATGCTAGTATAGAAATAACGTATAACTATATATAGACATGCAATTTGGAGAGTCGAACTCAAAATGGGCTTAAGATTAGCCAAAAATGCTAGCCAAATTTACTGATTTAGCTACTCTCTAAAATAGATTTGATAAAAAAATATTAGATTACTTCAACAGACTCTACAAAAGGATGACTAGTGAGGTAGGCTATCCAAAAGTAGAGAGCAAATATGGTGGGATGAAGAGCTACTAAATTTAAAGAGTCATTTACAGAGTCTGTTGGAGATGTTTTTCCTTCAATAATAGCCAAATATATACCTTTAAAAAATAATTTGGCTAGTCTCATGGAGATGCTCGACAGAGCCCTATTTGTAAATCTAGTGGACAGCGGACTGTGTTTGGCTGTTGCATAAATGCATAATCCATACTTGTATTTGTATTGCATGGACACGAAGGCCGGAGCCATGGATGATGGATTTATGTGATCATGTGAACCTAATAAGTTGGTTTTTAATTGCTCTACTGCATATGTGCCGCATGTGCGTCATTTCTGAATGGTGAATTCATTTTTGGTGAACCTGGTAGTAACGTTGTTTCTATCGCTTCATTTTAGTTCTAAACTGGAATAAATGTGCTATTGAAAACAATGTGCTTGGCCTAATTGTCTGGGTTTCATTTGAGTTCTAGGTTGTTTCACAAATTAAGAGCATGTTCGTTTATCTGAAAAGCTATGACTAAAAGTGTGGGGGGATAGACCCCTATACCCTTACGGCTAGACTTGGGCCAGGAGGCTTGGCCCATTACGAGACGAGTTCAAGGCTTGATCCGACAGCCTGGAGTTTCGCGCAAGAAAGCAAGATGTGGAGATCAAGCAGGA
>Ga0182004_10002182_pt1 | contig 15060 bp, 8 predicted proteins | sample Sormic07211540_1_FD_120479 | JGI IMG/M metagenome (GOLD analysis project Ga0182004, IMG submission 120479) | Endophyte microbial communities from Sorghum bicolor roots, Mead, Nebraska, USA - 072115-40_1 MetaG | ecosystem: Host-associated > Plants > Roots > Unclassified | place: USA: Nebraska...
TCCTATAGAGCTTTCAGAGGAGACCTCATATGGAAAGCGCACACAGAGAACAAATGCAAGGTTTTTGCATGGATCATGGCACGGGAAAAGGCTCTCACGGCAGATAATCTGCAGAAAAAGGGTTGGCCACACCAAGAGCATTGCAGCTTGTGCAATGGACCCCTAGAAACATGCCTTCACCTCTCCCTGTTCTGCCCTTTCTCCAGATTAGTATGGGAGCAGATCCTTCAGTGGGAGAATTTTGATGCCGCCCAAGTACTTCCGGCAACTGAACCAACCCGTCTCCTCACATGGTGGGAGGAAACACAATCTAGAATAGCCAAGAATGACAGGAGGCGCTTCAATGGACTAGTCATCTACACCATCTGGAACGTCTGGAAAGAAAGGAACAGGAGAATCTTCTCCAACTCGCCTGAGACGGCGCTGCAGGTGGCTGCGAGAACAAAAGAAGATATCCTACAGTGGAGGAGGGCCCAAATTTGGAACGTATAATCGTTTTTAGTGCTATTGTGTTTTGTTTTTCTTTCCCCCAGTTTCTTTGGGAGGAGGGGGAACTGCTGTATATAAATTCCGTTTCCTATCTTAATTGAAAGGCAGAGCTCCTGTCAGTTCTTTTCAAAAAACAGTGCAAAAAATTTATATTATTTTTTAAGGGTTTTTTTTTCACAGAAGCCGCTCTGAATCACTGCAGATGGACAGACCATCAGAAACATTTGGAAGGTAACACCCAGAGAAGAGCATGTGAATTAAGTAGTAAACAAACACCAGCAGCAGGCGCTGTTAACTTCTGAGTTCTGACCACCCTGCATCAGTGCAGTACAAAAGAACAAACTTTCACAGGCGCTAGAAACACTGTACTTAACAAAGGATAAAGTTCAGAACTCCAGATTACCCAGGGAATTACGATTAGTATTTCCCAGAACCCGAGGAGAAGAAATGTTCATGTTCTCACTCACCTCCTCAACAGACCACTGAGCACAGCAGCAAGAAATTAACAATTTTTTTTTTGAACAAAAAGCAATTAACAATTCAGGATCACCCAATGGCAATAATGAGTACATCAACTAGGGATAAACATATCCAAATGATGGCATCAGCTGGGCTCCATCCATGCCATCTTCCTTCCATCTTCTTTCTCCCCCCACACTTCAATTGAAAATTGCCAATATTCCTTTCTGATCTGAAACTTCAAGAACCAAATTTCGTGATATGTGTATTCCAAGTAGAAGAGACCACTCACTGTCACATACACACCACTGTATCTAGGAAATGTGAGTCCATTAGCGCTATCGTCACCGTCAAAACGGCTTCAAGATTTGTGCCGGAGTGAAACCGTAGCGATCGAGCACAAATCTCAAAGACGAACTGACGGGTTTGCGCATCCATGGCTAGAGAGTAGAGATAGTACAAGGCAAGTCACTGTACCTAATCAAATCTGCTGTTTATCGAAAAGAATATCCGGCAAAAGCTAAGCTATTGCTTCATTATTTCATTTGGATCCAGATCTCTAAACCCTTTGTGTGCTATAAACAAATCCTGGGGTCTCCCCCTCTACAATCCCAAGGCAACGAGGAGGTGCCAGTGCCACCACTCACCCGCGGCCTCGGCCACTCCTCTGCTCCACCACCAATGCCTCCGCGCCTGCGCGCCACCGCCGCAGCGAGGCTGGTCGCGCTCCTCGTGTGCCTCTCCCCGGCGCTGCTGACGCCGTGCCGCGCCGTGAACGAGCAAGGCCAGGCGCTGCTGCGATGGAAGGGGCCGGCGCGCGGCGCGCTGGACTCGTCGTGGCGCGCGGCGGACGCGACGCCGTGCCGGTGGCAGGGCGTGGGGTGCGACGCGCGCGGCAACGTCGTGTCGCTGTCCATCAAGTCGGTCGACCTCGGCGGGGCACTCCCGGCGGGGACGGAACTGCGGCCGCTGAGGCCGTCGCTCAAGACGCTGGTGCTCTCCGGCACCAACCTGACCGGCGCGATCCCCAAGGAGATCGGCGAACTCGCCGAGCTCACCACGCTTGACCTCAGCAAGAACCAGCTGTCCGGCGGGATCCCGCCCGAGCTGTGCCGGCTGACGAAGCTCCAGTCGCTGGCGCTCAACACCAACTCGCTGCGGGGCGCCATCCCAGGCGACATTGGCAACCTCACCAGCCTGACGTCCCTCACGCTCTACGACAACGAGCTCAGCGGTGCCATCCCGGCGAGCATCGGCAACCTGAAGAAGCTGCAGGTGCTCCGCGCCGGCGGGAACCAGGCGCTCAAGGGCCCGCTGCCGCCGGAGATCGGCGGGTGCACCGACCTCACCATGCTCGGCCTCGCCGAGACCGGCCTCTCCGGGAGCCTGCCGGAGACGATCGGGCAGCTCAAGAAGATCCAGACGATCGCCATCTACACCGCGATGCTCACCGGCTCCATCCCCGAGAGCATCGGCAACTGCACCGAGCTCACCAGCCTCTACCTGTACCAGAACTCCCTCTCCGGGCCCATCCCGCCGCAGCTCGGCCAGCTGCGCAAGCTACAGACGGTGCTGCTGTGGCAGAACCAGCTCGTCGGCGCCATCCCGCCGGAGATCGCCAACTGCAAGGAGCTCGTGCTCATCGACCTGTCGCTCAACTCGCTCACGGGGCCCATCCCGAGCAGCTTCGGCACGTTGCCCAACCTACAGCAGCTGCAGCTCAGCACCAACAAGCTCACCGGCGCCATCCCGCCGGAGCTCTCCAACTGAACGTCGCTGACCGACATCGAGGTGGACAACAACGAGCTGTCCGGCGAGATCGGCATCGACTTCCCGCGGCTGCGCAACCTGACCCTGTTCTACGCGTGGCAGAACCGGCTGACCGGCCCCGTGCCGGCGGGCCTGGCCCAGTGCGAGGGCTTGCAGTCGCTGGACCTCTCGTACAACAACCTCACCGGCGCCGTCCCGAGGGAGCTGTTCGCGCTGCAGAACCTGACCAAGCTGCTGCTCCTCGACAACGACCTCTCCGGGTTCATACCGCCGGAGATCGGCAACTGCACCAATCTCTACCGGCTCCGGCTCAACAACAACCGGCTCTCCGGGGCGATACCTGCGGAGATCGGCAAGCTGAAGAACCTCAATTTCCTCGACCTGGGCAGCAACCGCCTTGTCGGGCCGTTGCCGGCGGCGCTGTCCGGCTGCGACAACCTAGAATTCATGGACCTGCACTCGAATGCCCTGTCTGGCACTTTGCCGGACGAGCTGCCCCGCAGTCTACAGTTCGTCGACATCTCCGACAACAAGCTCACCGGTCTGCTGGGCCCCGGCATTGGGTTGTTGCCGGAGCTGACGAAGCTTAACCTCGGCAAGAACCGGATCTCCGGCGGCATACCGCCGGAGCTCGGTTCCTGCGAGAAGCTCCAGCTGCTTGACCTCGGCGACAACGCGCTCTCCGGTGGCATCCCGCCGGAGCTCGGGAAGCTTCCCTCGCTAGAAATTTCGCTTAACCTCAGCTGTAACCGTCTCTCCGGCGAGATTCCGGAGCAGTTCGGCGAGCTGGATAAGCTTGGCAGCCTCGACATATCGTACAACCAGCTCTCCGGCAGCCTTGCGCCCCTCGCGAGGCTCGAGAACCTCGTCATGCTCAACATCTCGTACAACACATTCTCCGGTGAGCTCCCAGACACGCCCTTCTTCCAGAGGCTTCCGCTCAGCGACATCGCTGGCAACCACCTTCTCGTCGTGGGCGCCGGCGGCGACGAGGCCTCCCGGCACGCGGCCGTCTCGGCGCTGAAGCTGGCGATGACGATCCTGGTGGTGGTGAGCGCTCTCCTCCTCCTGACGGCCACCTACGTGCTCGCGCGCTCGCGGCGCCGCAACGGCGCCATCCACGGGCACGGCGCCGACGAGACGTGGGAGGTGACCCTGTACCAGAAGCTGGACTTCTCCGTGGACGAGGTGGTGCGCGCGCTGACGTCGGCGAACGTGATCGGCACGGGGAGCTCGGGCGTGGTGTACCGCGTGGCGCTCCCCAACGGCGACTCCCTGGCCGTGAAGAAGATGTGGTCGTCCGACGAGGCCGGCGCGTTCCGCAACGAGATCTCGGCGCTGGGCTCCATCCGGCACCGCAACATCGTGCGGCTGCTCGGGTGGGGTGCCAACCGCAGCACCAAGCTGCTGTTCTACACCTACCTCCCCAACGGCAGCCTCAGCGGGTTCCTCCACCGCGGCGGCGTCAAGGGCGCCGCCGACTGGGGAGCGCGCTACGACGTCGCGCTCGGCGTCGCGCACGCCGTGGCGTACCTCCACCACGACTGCCTGCCGGCCATCCTGCACGGCGACATCAAGGCCATGAACGTCCTCCTCGGCCCCCGGAACGAGCCGTACCTCGCCGACTTCGGCCTCGCCCGCGTCCTGTCCGGCGCCGTCGCCGCCGGCTCCGCCAAGCTCGACTCGTCCAAGGCCCCGCGCATCGCCGGCTCTTATGGCTACATCGCGCCAGGTAAATAGCCGAGCATCGATTTCCTCAGAAAATAAAGCTAGTGCGATTTTTCCTAACATTTTTCGTGTTGGTGCCTCAATTCAAATGGAAACAAAACAGAGTACGCGTCCATGCAACGGATCACGGAGAAGAGCGACGTGTACAGCTTCGGCGTGGTGGTGCTGGAGATCCTGACGGGGAGGCACCCGCTGGACCCGACGCTGCCGGGCGGCACGCACCTGGTGCAGTGGGTGCGGGAGCACGTGCGCGCGAAGAGGGCCACGGCGGAGCTCCTGGACCCGCGGCTGCGGGGGAAGCCGGAGGCGCAGGTGCAGGAGATGCTGCAGGTGTTCTCGGTCGCCATGCTCTGCATCGCCCACCGAGCGGAGGACCGGCCGGCGATGAAGGACGTCGTGGCGCTGCTCAAGGAGATCAGGCGGCCGGCCGAGAGGTCCGAGGAGGGGAAGGAGCAGCCGCCGTGCAACGCCGCGCCAGCGCCACTGGACGGGCAGGCGCAGAGGTCGCCGCCGCGGAGCCCGCTGCCCAAGGGCGGCTCGTCCAGCTGCTCGTTCGCCATGTCCGACTACTCTAGCGGATGAATCATGCTCGCTGAAGTTGAAGTGCTGCTGGTAGATACTACCGATTAGCGAGGCGCTGCGACGGTGAATTTTGGTGGTGTAATAAGTGTGATTAGTGTATCAGTAAGTAGTTAAATTGTTAATTAATTCAGATTATAGCTTGTAATTCTGTGCTCAGATGTATTTGTACTTGTAAATCAATTAATGGGTCAATTCTAGAAGAAAAAAACTGAGGAAAAAAATGACGCCATGACGATGAAAATGATCAGAAACGATACTATAATGTGAAAATAAATTATGTCGAGTATGGAATTTCTCATATTTTGAGTAACTATAATGAGAATATCAGAAAATTTGAAAAAAAAACCAGGTTATGCTAAATTCATAAAATGACCACTTTTATTTTTTCCTAAAAAATGAAAATAATAAAAGGAACTGAACTTGCGCTTGGGTTCAAGTATTCTTATTAATCATTCAGAGCTCCTGTCAAAGACAAGCTAAGTATCATCAATACAGTTGTGCTTTCGTTTTGTTTTTTGAAGTAATCACCAATACAACTCGAAATATATGTTTTCTCTAATCTAAATTAATAAAAACCTTCATTCACAAAAAAAAAGCACAAGCGCAAAGCTGCAAAGTAGCGCTATAGTTCTACTTAGCGCCTGTTTGGTACAGCTCACAACAACTTCATGAGCTGTTGTGAGCTGTTTTTTTTACCAAACACTTATTTCCAAAACAGCTTCATGGGTGAAGCTGTTTTTCCCCTCATCTCACAAATACATAAGTTGGATGAAGCTGGAAAAAAGTAGCTTATTGCAGCTTCTCCTTTATTTCTCTCTCTCAACTATGTATGAAGTAGTTGGTGAAGCTATTTTGCCAAACACTTTTCCAAAACAGCTCAGCTTTATCTAGAAAGTCACTCATGAAGCTATTTTCTAAAAAAACAGTTTTACTAGTGAAGTTGAGTTGTGCCAAACAAGCCGTACATTACATGTTTGGGCCGTGAATTATGAAGTGACAAAGGCTAGGGCCCAGATCGCAAGTGTTTGGGTTTGCTGTGTATTGAGCCCAGACCGAGGGATCATGGCCCAAACAGATCTCCTTGTGAAGCAACCCTACTACTCTCACTCGCGCCGCGCCGCGCCCTTCCCAACGCCACGCTTCTCTCCGGCCCGCTCGCTACCGCCGCCGGCGCCGCCGCCACCGCAACTCCACTTCACCAGCCGCCGCGCCACTACTCATCCTAGCTGGTCTAGCTCCAGCGAGACCTCCGAGGGTGGTGTAGTCTGATTACTCCCTGGCCCTAAGCTGCGGGGAGCCTGGTTTCGCTCGTGATGTCGCCGGCCGCCGGAGAGCAGCTCTCTGGAGCCCACAGAGAGGGCAGGGGCGTGGAGGCGCGGAGGGTCTTCATAGGCGCCGGCTGCAACCGCGTGGTGAACAACGTCTCGTGGGGAGCCTGCGGTCTCGTCGCCTTCGGCACCCAGAACGCTGTCGCCCTCTTCTCTCCCCTGGTCCGCGCCTCGCTCCGTTATCATTTTTTTTCCCTGCAGTTTTAGTTACCTGAAAGTTTATCTCACTCTCGTGTCACCCAATTGTCCACCCAATTTGTCCCAACTCGTGTTCGTGCGAGCAGAGAGGTGAGATCGTGACAACGCTTCCGGGGCACAAAGCACCGGTGAACTGCACGCTATGGCTTCCCACGAAGAAGGATGTGCTCCAAGGTGCGTCACTTTTATTTTATTTTGTTTTGACATTTTTGTTTTGTTTTGTTGGCTCGACGTTTAGGAATTATAACTGCTGTATGTACAGTACTTTGGAGCTTGCTGAAAAGACTCTTCGTCTGATAGATTTTCTTTTTTGTGTTGTTAGTTTTATCTGGAGTGAAGTTATATATGTTGATCATGTAAGCTGATCCCCAGTATCCGCAATGATCGTCTAGAGCTTACTGTAGATCATTGCTACTTCGTTTATTCTTTGAATTGTTCTAGTTGGTAACTGACAGGTTGCAGATATACAGCACTAGATTTAATATGTCTGATCCTGAACGCTGGTTTTCTTTTTCTCCTTTGTGAGGCCTAGTGCTGCATTTTGTTGACTGTTTTTCCTTCATGGTTTGCAGTTCGTGGCAAGGAAACACACTATCTACTCTCAGGAAGTGCTGATGGTACTATCATGGCTTGGAAGATTGCTTCTGGCAAAGGAGAGGTGACTTCATTATCTGTCTGCCTTATTTAAATTGTATACTGTGTACTGTACTTACATTGGCTGCTCACTGCTCTGTAGTATTAGAATTGGTTGCAACCTTGCAGTATTCTTGCTGGGAAATATTTGCTTGATAAACTTAAAAATGTGCTCCAATGGTTTCTGCTGATGCCTACTTGTTTGATTAACTGTTTACGCCTTCTTTGCAGTGGTCTCATGTGTTGCAGCTCCCAGGGATGCATAAGAAAGGGATCACCTGTCTTGCTGGAAGGATGGTATCTGATACTGTTGCAATTTTTGCTTCTACTTCTTCAGATGGTATTGTTGTTATTTGGGAGATGGAGATTGAGCCCACCACCCCTGGTGGTAAGATTGCTTCCTTGTGGATTGCCAATATTACTGTTAGGAGCATAATCTTTTGTCATGCTGGTTTAACTATTCAAACTCTAATTCTTTTTTATTTTATGATTTTGACGGTTCTGGGGAATGTGCACTGCATTTGTGCTTAACTTATTTGCTTTCTCTATGCAGGCGATTGCAAAGTGTCTTGCCTGCATGCTCTGTCCGTTGGTTTGAAACCAATGGTTTCACTTTCATTAGCTGTATTGCCAGAACAAGGAGGCCATCTCATTTTGGCGATGGGCGGTTTAGATCACAAGATCCACATCTATTGTGGGGATAAGGCAGGCAAGGTTTGTAACTTAATGTTTTTGCAACTTTTTTTTTGTCCATTTTTCCATTTCTTGCTACCCTAACTACACATCTTTCTCTGCGCAGTTCGTTAAGGCCTGTGAGCTTAAAGGTCATTCTGATTGGATCAGAAGTTTAGACTTTTCTTTACCTGTGATGATGGGTGGTGAGAAGCACAATCTTTTCCTTGTTAGTTCATCTCAGGACCGAACCATCCGGATATGGAAAATGACTTCAGAAGCTGCTGCTTCTGGCTCCTCCGTACCATTGAGGAAAGGAGCTATTGAGATGACCTCATATATTGAAGGACCTCTATTTGTGGCTGGCAGTACAAGTTACCAAGTATCATTGGAGTCTCTTCTTGTTGGGCATGAGGATTGGGTATATTCCGTCGAGTGGCAGCCGCCTACATTGTTAACTGGGGATGAAGCTCATCAGCCAATGAGCATACTATCTGCATCCATGGACAAGATGATGATGATGTGGAGGCCAGAGAAAAATACTGGCCTTTGGATTAATTCAGTGACAGTTGGTGAATTAAGTCACTCCGCACTTGGGTTTTATGGTGGTCATTGGCAGTCTGATGGTAGATCCATTCTTGCACATGGTTACGGTGGATCATTTCATATGTGGAGAGATGTTGGACTGGATTCTGAAAATTGGCAGCCTCAGATAGTCCCGTCTGGTCATTTTGCACCTGTGTCTGACTTGACATGGGCTAGATCTGGCCAATATTTGCTTTCAGTTAGCCATGACCAGGCTAGTTCCTCTACTTAATATCAGTTTTGACCTACTTCTAGAATTCATATATTTGTTTAGTTGTTGTGTTTCTCTTCTACTTGCTAATGCTCTTTTACATCAATGCTAAACATGCAGACAACACGCATATTTGCTCCTTGGAGAAATCAAGTTAACCCTGGAGACATGGTCTATTGGCGTGAAATTGCCCGCCCGCAAATTCATGGCCATGATCTCAACTGTGTGACATTCATTCAGGGTAGTGGGAACCATCGCTTTGTTAGTGGTGCTGATGAAAAGGTATCTAGAGTTTTTGAAGCTCCCTTATCATTTTTGAAGACCCTACAACAAGCAACTCTGTTGAAACCTGACATCTCTGAGGATTTTGGCAATGTTCAAGTCCTTGGAGCAAATATGTCTGCTCTTGGGCTTTCACAGAAACCCATATATACGCATGGTCAGCTTCTCACACCACCCTTGTCTATTGTAATTGAACAATAGTGCTTTCTTTTATTTGGCATTAAAAAAATGCACTTGTATATAATGCCTTTTTTTTCCTTTTATTTGATGTCGCTTTTTGCATGGTGGTGTAGCAGGAGTCAAGGAATCCCCAAGCGGTAATTCTAATGATGGCCCAGATTCTATGGAGACAATTCCTGATGCAGTGCCTACTGTATTCACTGAGCCTCCTGTGGAGGACCAACTTGCGTGGAATACTCTATGGCCTGAATCACACAAACTATATGGTCATGGAAACGAGCTCTTCTCGATATGCTGTGATTATGAAGGGAAGCTTGTTGCGTCATCTTGCAAGGTAATGTTTTCCTGTGCTATTGTGAAATTTGTTACTAGAACAACAGGAACAATACCAATAGTCAAAAGCAAGTTGTGATCATATAATAATATATGAGAAATTTTACTACGCTTGGAAATAACGAGAGCCCTTCATTTCATTAGATCTAATGGTCTAAAAATAGGAAGAACCAGATGAGAGGAACTTAAGTTGTGGACCGGAACCAAAAAATCTATGGGCCTGGAACTAATTTCTAATCAAAGTTGAAGGATATCATAGTATTTTTAACGTTTCAGAAGCTGCTTCTAATAAAAAATGAGCATCTTCTCTGAATCAAAAAGGAGCTGCTTTTGATATCAGCATCAGACCGTGCCCCAAATCTTTGTCCGCTAAAAATATAAAAAGAAGTGTTGGTCCCTAAATCGCAGAAATAGAGCACGCCGGCCGGCCGATGGGATCTCGCTGGCGGATAAGACTGTGTGCGGGGTCAGGGCCAGGGCCTCCCGCACTCGAGGTTGCAGCGGCAAGGCACATGAAGTGCCAAGGCGAGTCAGCCATAGGCAGCGGCAGCGGCGGTGTGCTGCATGTAGGTGGCGGCTTGGACGGACTGTATAGGAGGCGGTGAGCGGTGGGGCAGGATGCGCGGGCCTGCAAGGCCCTAGTTCTGGCTGCATCTTGGGCAGATGTAGCGCGGAGCCTGCTGCCCGCATGCATGCGGCAGCGCACAGCACGACGGCGGCAGTGCTGCCGCGGTGCAAGGAGGTGACGAGCAGTTTGTGCCTTGGTTGAATTGGGTTACGGAGTTGAGAATTTTACAGTACTAATCTATCCTTAATTATTAGAATCGTTAATTAATTGCTGCCGCAAAAAAGATTCTCCCAAGCACCGTAAAAGATCTCATAATATATTACTATTATTCCATGAGAATTCTTGGATGCCATTGGGAATTGCTTTTTGTCGATCCAGATACCAATCACACCAACATTATGCTGTGACCATGTTACAATAAATACTTGTTTGATTCAATAATTCATACCGTCTCTTAAGAGAGCTGATTGATGTGAATTCACAAAGAAATGCTTGTTTTTCATCTCAATATGAACAGGGGAGTGGGATGAAATTCTAGTATTCTTGGAGCTTAGTTTATTTCTGGGGATTCATGAAGCATTCATGTAGGACCACTGTGTGAAAACAGTTTTGTGCATCTTCATGTGGCAATACTGCATTCTTTTGTTAATATTTGACATATTGGCATAATTACATTAGTTGATGCTGAATATGCTTGATTGTTAATGGTTTGATTTTACTGTATGCATGGGAAATCTGATGGAATTTCACTCCCATTCAGGCTCAATCAGCAGCAGTTGCTGAGATCTGGCTATGGGAGGTTGGAACATGGAAAGCTGTTGGCCGCTTGCAATCTCACAATCTAACAGTGACACAAATGGAGTTCTCTCGTGATAATGTGTTTCTTTTAAGTGTTTCAAGAGATCGCCATTTGTCTATCTTTTCAATCAGCAAAACTGGTAGGCAATAATTCTTATGATCATGTAGTTCCTTTGAGGTTATTGCTTTACATTTGTCTTTCCAGTGATGCTGTTTCATTAGTGCTGGAGTTATTGATACGATATCACTTGTGTAATTCTAGAAGAAGGAGCAGAGCACCGTCTGGTCGCAAAGCTTGAAGCACACAAAAGAATTATATGGGCATGCTCATGGAACCCCTTTGGCTATGAATTTGCAACTGGATCAAGGGACAAGAGTGTCAAGATATGGTGTGTTAAAGACGCATCTTCTGTGAAGCTACTTGCAACATTGCCTCAGTTCCGTGACAGTGTAACTGCATTAGCATGGATGTGCCATGACCGTGCTTCTAATGCTGGTGTCCTCGCTGTTGGCATGGATAATGGATTGATCGAGCTCTGGAGTGTTTCAGGTGGAAGAGCTTCTGCAGGCAGTACTCCAGACTCTCCACTCAGCGTGGCATGCACGCTTCGATTTGACCCTGTCTTATGCCACGTGTCAACTGTTCACCGTTTACGGTGGCGGGAACCCAGTTCCACCGATGAGGAATCAACACTTGAGCTCGCTTCTTGTGGAGCTGACCACACTGTAAGGGTGTTTGAGGTCCGCGACACCATATAGGCTTATGTGCAGACCTAGTAGATCAAGCTGTTATGTGCGTGACAGTTTTTTATTGATATCTGACACGTCGTGTTGTAAAACAACTCCTGATATGAGAATTGAGAAAAGAGTGTTATCATGAAGCATGTGATGTCCATATGTAACGCCAGTTTAGTGGTAAAAGATGCAATGTTGCCCTCATTTGAAAAACTGTGAGATTATGGTTATAGATGGTGATGTATTGCTGAATCACCTATATCCAAGCTTTGTGTGTCACCTCAGTCTACAATACAAATTCGATAAAAATCCACTGTATTGCTTACACTCAAGCAACGAGTTCCATGCTAGACACTTTGTTGAACTCTATGTTCATGTTGCTTACAATCTAAGCTACTGACCTACTGTGTTGCAGCTAGCCACAACTGAGCAACCAAGAGATCTACAAACACGAAGAATCAACTTCAAATTCACATGAATCAATAGGTATGTTTTGCTGTTCCCAGGCCATTTTTCATCATCAGTATAAGAAACTAAGATTTGATATAATAACAAAAGAAAACAAGGGAAATTTTCTAAAGCCAGTCATTTTGTTCTGCATCTCCGGGCAACAAGAACTCCACAAGGAGGGGCAGTGAGCTCCAGCTCACAGATTGTGTACATCCAGTATGAGTAGTGGCCAAACCCGAACCTGGCCTCCACTTTGAAGGCGCCTTTGATTGTGTACACCACCCTGTTGCTCCTCACCTGGTTCACCATCTTTACAGCCATCTCAGGCGGCAGCAGAACTCGGCTGGACACCAGGTGCATATTCAGGACCTGGAACTGGCCTCGCCGCTGCAGGAACGGAGGCAGCGCCTGCACGGCCATGGGCCTGTCCTGGAAGAAGAGCTCGATGGTGGCGGACCTGAACACCAAGTCGATCTTCTGGTTGGGGTTGGAGATGTTGGCCACGAGCGTCATGTCGTTGTTGAAGTAGGGGGCCGGTGAGTCCACGTAGATGCTGTTGAGGATGGCGTTGGCAGTGTCAAAGGATGGTGGCCTCGGCTTCACCGCCAGGAAGATGATCAGGATGACGACGCCTGCAACGATGAGGAGGATGCTGAAGGCGAAGCAGACGATGGCCGCACACCACATCGCCGGCGAGGTCCGGTGGCGCGGTTGCAGGATTATCTTCGAAGGTGCTCGAGATGGCTGCCGCAGCGCCCGTGGCTGCTCGGTTATCTTGGGCGGATCCACTGGCTGCGACTGTGGCAGCACTGGAGGCTGCTCGTTGGACTGATCCACCAGCGGCGACCGTGGCAGCGCCGGTGGCTGCTCGATTACCTTGGACGGATCAACTGGCGGCGGCTGTGGCAGGGCCAGTGGCAGCTGCTTCCTGTTCATTAGCTTGTTTATGATGGTTCCTGGGGATTGGAGGTGGTAAGGAGTGCCCATTTCTGCAGCACCAGCACTACCAAGTCCAACAAGGCAAAGATGAGCAAGAGCAAGAGTGTAGAGAGGCTTAATGGGGAAAGCAAGCTAGAGATGAGCAAGAGCAAGAACAAAAACAACGAGAGCCAGGGAATGGAGTGATGGAGTTAAAAGGAGCCTGATCGAGCCTAGTGGTGGTACCTCCTTCCAAAATAAATAAAGAGGGAGAAAAGAGAGGCTTTTGAAAATCGGGCGTGGGGCCACTGTCTCGTGTTCCGCCATTGAAAAACCAGAGCTGCTTCGAGCAAAAGGTGTGGTGTGGGGCAGCGTTGCCGGCTGCCGGCAATTGATTGGGGGTCTGCTTTATCTCAGAAAAGCATATTTCTTGAGGTGGACAAAGGTAAAGCTTGGGTTATTCTTGGCACTAACAAATACTAATATGATGCTCAATGTTTCATGTTTCTGGCTTGGCATGTTCAGACAGCGGCCTGGAATGTGCTCTTCCCACTAGTACATACATATGCCCAGTGAATCAGTGGGTCATTTTGCAGGAACACCTGCCCATGCTTTCCTCGTGCAGTTTTTAAAATTGATCCAGGTGAGACGAAGTAATAAAATGTGTCACAATCATTGAAGTTCATGCAATCTTCCTGTCAATGAAAGTTTGAAACTGTGGAAAGCAGTCAATCTATCAGGAGGTGAGATGAGAAGCATGCTCATCATGTTGTGGGAGGAGAGCATGGAAACAAGGGCAAGTTGCTTAGCCATGAAAAAAAAGGCGCTCCCTGGACCAGTTCCGTTTGGAAATAAAGGCAGGTATGGGGTTAATTCATGACTAAGGAACCCATATGTGCTGACAGAAAAACCGGCCTGGATTTGATACGAGATCTCCAACAGCAAGGAACATTCCTGAGTCGTCCATGGCTTTTCTTTGGTGCAGTGTAGTGCCCGCAAGCTTTTGTCAGTGAGCGACGGCGAAAGCTGACAGCCGCAATATGCGGCTTTACATGGATCTTCCCTTCCTGCACTGTGCGTCTGTGCCGTGTGTCGTCTCTCCTGGCTCCTGCACTGCATTCGAATTCTTCAGGTGCCATTCGGATTGTCAGTTGGTAGTGAGGAGAAACAACAAGAAGGATCGTCTAGGCCTGGTTTAGTTCACCTACAAATCAAAAACTTTTTAAAATTTCTCGTTACATCAAATCTTGCTGCACATGCATAAAATATTAAATATAGACGAAAATAAAAACTAATTATATAGTTTGTCTGTAAATTGTGAGATGAATCTTTTATATAGACGAAAATAAAAACTAATTATATAGTTTGTCTGTAAATTGTAAGATGAATCTTTTGAGTTTAGTTAGTCTATGATTGGATAATAATTATCAAATAAAAATGAAAGTGCTACAGTATCCAAAATTAAAAAAAAACTCAGAAGCTAAACAAGACCCTAGTCGCCTGTATCTGCGAAGAAACTTTTGACAACGATTCGGCCATTCGTTTTGGGCCCGGTTTGCTCGCTGAATTTCGGCTGCTGCTGATAATGATTTGTTATAAGAGAAAAATATTATTATTATTATTATTGCTGAAAATAGTGTTGGTAAGTTTTAGCGAACAAGGTCTGATCTGGTCATGCTTTATCAACAGACTGCATGATCTTTTTCTTGGATTTTACGGGCGAGTCTGTGTCACCTTTCTTTTTTTTTCCATTTTGTGAGCACAGGTGCGCCACTGAGTCATCTTGTTTTTCCGCCCTTATTAGCAACAATTATTAGTTATCATTATTAGCAATAATTGTGTTAGAAACGATTATTAGATATAATTAATAGTACTAATTATTATCTACCATTATTAGAAACAATTAATATTAACAACAACTATTAGTTTAACAATAACTATTCATACCAACCACATTCTAATTTTATGAAACAAAAACAAAAAAAGGAAACCCTAGATCTAGAATACCTTTTCTCTCTATACATGAAACTACAATTAATCTCCATTAAAATCAAGCTATATCACCTAATTGATGGTGCAAGGTGATGTCTCTACCTATTCTACACTAATAGCATCAAAGATAAGCTCTAATTTGGTCAACA
>Ga0182004_10002183_pt1 | contig 15059 bp, 11 predicted proteins | sample Sormic07211540_1_FD_120479 | JGI IMG/M metagenome (GOLD analysis project Ga0182004, IMG submission 120479) | Endophyte microbial communities from Sorghum bicolor roots, Mead, Nebraska, USA - 072115-40_1 MetaG | ecosystem: Host-associated > Plants > Roots > Unclassified | place: USA: Nebraska...
CCGACGGCGGCGGCTACGGGTAAAGATGGCCGGACCAGATGATAGGATATTTCGTGCTCTATATTGGGGCGTTGCGGACTGCCGCTCATTATTCGAACTTCACTGACTGGTGGGTCATGTTGCTCTGGGGCCCATACGTCGGTGAGGATCAGCCAGCATGAGGCCACATCGGTGATTGGTGGACCTCGGCAATGGCGTCCCACCAATCAGTGGGGTGGGTTTTCAGTTCGTGGTTGGTGAAAAAACACATATAGGCCTTGTTTAGTTAAAAAAAATTATAAAATCGATATTGTAGCACTTTCGTTTGTATTTGACAAATATTGTCCAATAATGTATTAACTAGGCTTAAAAGATTCGTCTCGTCAATTCTGACCAAACTGTACAGTTAGTTTTTATTTCCATCTATATTTAATACTTCATGTATGTGTCTAAAGATTCGATGTGATGGAGAATCTGAAAAATTTTATAAGATTCGATGTATGTGCCTTGTTTAGTTCCTAAAATTTTTCAAGATTCTCCATCACATCGAATCTTACGGCACATGCATGAAGCATTAAATATAGACGATAACAAAAAACTAATTACGTAGTTTACCTGTAAATCACAAGACGAATCTTTTGATCCTAGTTAGTCTATGATTAGATAATATTTGCCACAAACAAACGAAAGTGCTACAGTGATAAAATCCAAAATTTTTCTCAAACTAAACAAGCCCATAAACAGCAGGTGGGGGCGAGGACGCCCGACACTGTACCTAGTCAAAATGTACGGATCTTATGTGGCCTTGGGATCTCGATCCTGTCACTCTGTGGCCACTCGTGGGACTGGGAGGTGTGGTGTGGGAGCCTGAGGGGCTGCCGGCCTGGTATATGGCCAATACGCCGTCAGCGGTACAGTGCAAAGTGGAAAGTGAGGTGCGCTACGTTTTGCTACTCCTCCATTCGGAAGGACACCTTGTGTCAAGTTCATTCACGTCTTGTTTAGGCCTTGTTTAGTTCCAAAAAATTTTGCAAAATCGACACTGTAACACTTTCGTTTGTATTTGATAAAAATTGTCCAATCATGGACTAACTAGGCTCAAAAGATTCGTCTCGTCAATTTCGACCAAACTTTGCAATTAGTTTTTATTTTTATCTATATTTAATACTCCATGCATGCGTCTAAAGATTCGATGTGACGGGAAATCTGAAAATTTTTGCAAATTTTTTTGAGAACTAAACAAGGCCTTAGTTCTCAAAAAAAAAATTGTAAAATTTTTCAGATTTCTCGTCACATCGAATCTTTAGACGCATACATGAAGTATTAAATATAGACGAAAATAAAACCTAATTGCACAGTTTGGTCGGAATTGACGAGACGAATCTATTAAGCCTAGTTAGTCCATAATTGGACAATATTTGTCAAATACAAACGAAAATGCTACAGTGTCAGTTTCCTAAAATTTTTTTTAACTAAACAAGGCCTCAATTATCCAGATTGATATTTATACCCTCCTAAAAAAGGACTTATAGCTCGTATTCAATCCATCACAAAATATAGGATATTTGATTTTTTGACACCAAATTTGATCACTCATCTTATTCAAATTTTTATGCAAAATATCACTTATTTTTATCCTGGCTTGTTTATTAATAAAAGTTCTTAAAAATGACTTAAATTTGACTATATTTGTACAGATTTTTTTTGAATAAGACAGATGGTCAAACTTAAGGTGAAAAAAGTCAAACATTTTATAACTAGTAAAAGTGACTTTACCCTCAAAAGTACTACTAGTGGACAATGACAAATAGTGCTAAACAACGCAAATACAATATATATATCATATAATGCTACATTGTCTTCTTTATAGAATTTTTTAATGTTATAATTCTTGCTTCGTAGGACCAAGAGAGCACATCACTTAACTTATATGGTAACTCTATTATAATTTAATAGAAAAGTTCTAGGCATACCTTACTATGTGTGCCTTGATTCGTGCTTGAGCGTTTGCATCTTCTCCGCTGCTAGCAAAGGAAAGGTTTAGAAAACAATTACATCTCTAACACTTGAGGCTTAGAAAAAGGAATGCACCATGAGTGTGGTGTCTTTGTGTCACAAAGTGTTTGGCAATGACTAGGGCAGATCTAGAGAAAATAGAGAGTAAGGATGGCTTATGCTTCCTTCAAACCTCCTAAGCCCCTAACCCCCTTTTAAAATTAGGATGAGCTTAAGGAGGGGCTCTATGGTTGCAGATGTAGTAGCAAGCGTGAACCAAACTCACCCCACCATTAGATTTGATCCTAGAAGTCACACGAGACACTATGGAGAGCATGAGAAAAAATAAGGAGAAGACGCACCCACTGGAGACGATAGATTTGGCATCAATAAGTTGTGAAATAGGATATGCTTGAAGGGAGGTGAAGTGGCGAAGGAGGGTGAGTCGTATCGCTGCCACCTCTAGCGAAGATAATTGTAAGGGATGTTACTATGGATGCGAGCAACAAGGCTATGAGGCGTGCAAGAGATCTAAGAGGGATGAGGTGATGAAGAAGGGGCGGCGGTTGGGTGAGGCATGAGAAATCAAGGATGGATGGTCACGGGTTTAAATACATGAGTAGAGACAATATGAACCGTTTGATTAAGGTTTCAAGGGAAGATAAGATACTAGGGTTTTAAGGGAATTACAAGAATAACTAAGCCGTTAGATGAAGATTTGATGATCATGGATGGTTGATAATGTAAGACATATTATGGAATATGGACTTTGGGCCAAACTGGCTTTTGTATAGGACTTGGGTTTGCGTTGGGCTTTATAGCCGACTAGCGCACCTAAACTTATAGTCTAGCACTTATGTATATTGACTTATACTGCAATGCCTACTCAAGTAGAATAATGTTAGTCCTATATACTATCTATAATATGTATCTCATGGGGCTTAATGTAATACAATATACTATCTTTGCAGTCTATGTTATTTACACGATACCAGATACATAGGCTTCTATTTCTTCCACTGCTGAAGCCGTACATTCTATTCATGGCATCACTTCTCTATTTTTCTGCGCACAGACTCCCCAATTTGCGACACCGAATGTTCTATACATTGATGGCTTTGGAGTGGACGTTGAGGAGAGCAACAGCTTCATAGAGAACCATGGCATCCTCAATAGTCCGGGTATGCCATCTGATTATCTCTCATATTTGGATGCACTAAGCTAAATTTGGATGCACTAGGGCCTTATTTAGATCCAAAAAGTTTTTGAATTTTGACACTATAACACATTCGTTTTTGTTTCAACATTGTCCATTCATGGAGTAGTTAGGTTTAAAAGAAACCGTCTCACGATTTAAAGACAAATTGTGTAATTAGTTTTTATTTTCATCTATATTGAATGCTCCATGCATGTGCCGCAAACACTACCGGAGAGCCAGCCTTTGCCGTGTGTCCGCCCTTTTGCCGTGAGCAACACACGGCAAAAGTCGAGTTTACCGTGTGTCTAATCCACGCACACAGCAAACGCCAGGCACATGGTATATGTGTCCTTTGCCGTGTGTTGCACACGGCAAACACCAGGCACACGACGAACTCAAACTTTTGTCGTGAGCAACACACAGCAAAAATAGGATACACGGCAAAAGCTAACCCACACTAACGTCCACCTCCAGCCGTTAACGTTTGTCGTGTGCGGCCGTTAGGCACACGGCAAAGCCTGGGTTTGTCGTATGCTTGAGGCTGGCACACAGCAAACACAAACTTTGCCGTGTGCCACGGGTGCGACACACGACAAACAATTTGTCTTTTTTTCAGTTTTTGTCCTCCAAATTTTTTCTTCTCTATATATTCACCATTTGTAACTTCATACTCAAATTTCATAAAATTTGAAACATGTTTGCTATATTTTTGCAATTAACATTATTTATTTTCATTTTTTTCGGTTGCGTTCAAATTTGAACTACATGTCAGTGAAATAGTTGGAAAAAATATCAAAAAAATGATATTCATGTTACCCAACCCTGTATGAGAAAACACATTCGAAACGGAAATGACTTTTGAATGCCGTGGTTAGGAGACACGACGCGAAACGTTCGGCGGTACTTTTCAAAAATTCTAATAAATGCTATTTTATTCCGTAAATCCTGAAACTTGTACATATGTCATGTTATCATACATAGAGGCCATAAAAAAGTTTGGGAAGATTTCAAACAAGTTGTCTTGTATGATGTATAGAAACCAGACAATCTTCGAAGAAGTTCCATAGAGATACGAGTGAAGAAGCACGAGTTGGAGTAGAATCGATTTTTATATTTGAGTTTGATTTTAAAACTTTTTCTATAGGCACTACACCATATAGGTTGTGTCGTGTCTAAGTTTGTAAATTTTTCGGAATTGTTTACTATTTCTTAATTATTTTCAGCATTTTAATTGAAAATTTTAAATTTTCAATTTTTTAAATAACCTCGGATAGAAAAACTCTCTAAATAAACTTTGTAGATCTCAAAAAGTTATGAAACTTTGTAGTTGACAACTTTTTATTTTAGAATCATCTTGTCATGCAAAAACTACGTTTGAATTTCTCAAATTTAAAATTCAAATTTTGTAAACGACCTCGGATGGAGAAACTTCCTAAATGAAAATTGTAGATCCCAAAAAGTTATGAAACTTTATAGTTGACAACTTTTTGATTTGAAATCATTTAGGACCTCAAATTATCAATTTACACATAATTTGATATAATATTTGAGGAACCAAAATACAATATAAACACAAGTCATAGTGTGGTGTAGTGGTTAAGAGCGAAGAAATGTGAGAAGGAGGTCATGGGTTCAAATCCTATGGGCTGCAAGAAAATTTAGAACTTTGGATTTTTTTCGTTGGGGTTTGTCGTGTGCCCAACCCTGGTGTGTCTGCATGGTGACACACGGCAAACCCTGCCGTTAGGCCGTCTCCCGCCGTTCGTTATCTTTTTTTGCCGTGTGCCCATAATTTGGCCGTGAGTAAAAGTAAGGTTCTCCGTAAAAGAGTTTGCCGTGTGTTCTTTGCCGTGAGCAACACACGACAAAGCCCTTAAAGCCTTCGTCGTGTGTAATTTGGGCTTTGCCGTGTACGCCAGGCACACGGCAAACCCCTGCTATCCGGTAGTGAAAATTCGGTGTGACGAGAAATTTTGAAAAGTTTTTGATTTTTTTGGGAGAACTAAACAAGGCCTAGGCTAAATTTAGCTACTCTCTCCGTCTACGAAGAAATCAATTTCTAGAGTTGTCTTAAGTCAAACTTTTTAAACTTTGATTAAACTTCTAGAAAAAATGCTAAGATTTATGGTATCAAATTAGTATTATTAGATCCATCATAGAATATATTTCATATGATACGCATTTTATGTCATAGATGTTGTTACTCTTTTCTATAAAGTTAGTCAAACTTAAAAAAAATTGACGGGCACATATTATAAAAATTGATTATTTCGTGGACGGAGTGAGTATTAATTAGCCTTTATATCTAGAATGACCATAAGCCTAGTTCACTAGTCTATAACTCTTATAAAGTTAAATCTCACTAGATGAATTCTCTCTTCATGCAAAGTGTCCACATCATCCCCCACTAAGTGATCCACTAAATATTTTATCTCTTCATACAATATGTCCACATCATTCTCCACTAAGTCCATGTCATTGCATATTAATTATAAAAAATAACCATATCAACTATATCATGTGAAATACTTTAAATCTTTAATATATTCACATACAAGTCATGTACATACATTATTTGTTTCATCACCAATTAATTCTTCTATAATATAACCAAATATTAGTTTTTGTTTTATTAGCTTAGCAATTTTTTTACTAGATCTAGTACAATAAAATACATGCAAGTCAAATTCATATGTGTACATACATAATAGACTAAATACCGCACAGTAGTGCTATATATATAATGATTTATTTTTAAGAAAATCCCGCAACAACGCGCAGGAAATTCACCTAGTTTCTTATAAGTTGAAGGATTGTGGAGCTAAACAAAATTCAACATGTGCCATGGAGCTAAATGTTGTTCTCTTTCTCAATTTAACAAAATAATATTTAAAAAAAAATCAAAATCGCCATACTCCATTCGAGTATTTTCTATCTCGCTCACGCCCAAATTTCCAGTAGTGTTGCAAACTTGCAATGTGCTCGATTTCATTCGAGGTTGCGCATTAGGCTGGGCTTTACGCCTTTACCCCACAAAATGTTCTAAAAAAATGGACAGGCGTGTTAGCGTGACAGCGTCCCTAGTTTGTCCTATGGTGAACGGTACAGCGAGTGTTGTCGCTGTGATAGTGTTATTACTACGTTTGACAATTTTTCCTCATTATATTATAATTATTTTGATTTCAATAATTCTATGCTCTATAGTTTTTTCCAAGAACTTTCTATATTCTGGTCTTGTTTAGTTCAGTAAAGAAATTTTTTACATGTCATATCAAATATGTCGGCACAAAGTTAAAATATAGCCTTGTTTAGTTTCCAAAAATTTTGGGTTTTTATTTGGCAAACGTTATCCAATCATGGAGTAACTAAGCTCAAAAGATTCATCTCGCGATTTACAGTTAAACTGTGCAATTAGTTTTTGTTTTCATCTATATTTAATGTATTATGCATGTGCCACAAGATTCAGTATGACGGAAAATCTTAAAAATTTTTAGATAGTTTTTGGAAACTAAACAAGGCCTCAATGTAGACTAATTAAAAAATAAATTACCTAGCTAATCTGAAAACCGCGAGACAAATTTATTAAGTCTAATTAATCTCAGATTGGTTACTATAACAACTATGACTAATTATGGACTAGTTATACTTAAAAGATTTGTCTCTTGATTTATAATCAAACTGTGTAATTATTTATTTTTTCTGTTTCTCCATGTATGTGTCAAAAGATTTAATGGGATAGATAAAAAATTTTTAGGTGGAGAACTAACAAGCCCTCTATAGGTGATTCTGTTTGAAAGTTGATATCCAGCAATTCGGTTCTTAGGCCTTGGTTACTTCCACCTAAAAATCCAAAATTTTTCAAGATTTTGTGTCACATCGAATCTTTAGGCGCATGCATGGAGTATTAAATATAGACAAAAATAAAAACTAATTACACAGTTTGGTCGAAATTTACGAGATGAATTTTTTGAAGCTAGTTAGTCCATAATTGGACAATAATTACCACAAACAAACGAAAATGCTATAATATTAAATTTTTTTTTTCACCAACTAAACACGGCCTTAAAAAAATGAAAAAAAGGAAACAAAGACGATTGGACGGCCCAACCATCTTTGTACTCGTTTCTATGCACCGCTCAAATACAAAAAGAAATCCCCGCGACGGTTCAAAAACCAGATTCCGAGCGAAACCCCAATCCCCTTGGCGGCGAGCTGACCGGCGATGCGTCCGCCGGCGCCGAAGGTCCCCTCTGCCGCTTCCTCGTCCTCCTACAGCCAGCGCGAGCCCCGCCCGGAGAACCCTCTCCTCCTCCTCCCATCCTCTCGCGTCACCAAGCTCTCACTCGGCTGTCCCCTCCTCGACCGTCTCCTCTCCGGCGGCCTCCCCGCCGCCTCTGTTACCGAGATAGCCGGCGAGTCCGCCACTGGCAAGACCCAGCTCTGCCTCCAGCTCGCCCTCCTCGCGCCCCAGTCCCCGCTCTCCGCCTCCTCCCTCTTTCTCCACTCCGACCTCCCATTCCCCCTTCACCGCCTCCGCCGCCTCGCCCCCAAATCCCGCCCCGATATCCTCGACCACGTCCTCGTCGCCGCCGCGCACTCCCCCACCGACCTCCTCTCCCTCCTCGCCCGCGCCCAGCGCCTGCTCGCCAACCCCGGCCGCTCCCCGCACCGCCTCCCCATCCGCCTCATCCTCCTCGACTCCATCGCATCCCTCTTCCGCGCCGACTTCGACGCCTCCCCCGCCGACCTCAGGCGCCGGTCCGCGCTCTTCTTCCAGATCTCGGCGAAGCTCAAGGAGCTGGCGTACAGGCACCAGTGCGTGGTGGTGGTGACCAACCAGGTGGTGGACGTGGTGGAGGAGGGCGCCGGGAACACCGTGGCGTGGTCGTCGGGGCGCCGTGTGAGCCCGGCGCTCGGGATCGCCTGGGCCAACTGCGTCAACATGCGCCTGTTCCTGACGCGGGAGGTGGGCGGGGATGGCGCCAGCGGGAGCGCAAGGAGGCGGATGAAAGTGGCGTTCGCGCCGCACCTGCCGGAGCGGTCGTGCGAGTTTATGATACGGAGGGACGGCGTCTTTGGCGTCGAGCCGGCTGAGAGGTAGGCGCTCCTCTTGTATGTCTCTTGTCATGACTCGTTACAGAAGAAGTTCGTGACTATAACATTTTTGATGAAATGACGCTGGTAATTGGATTTCACACATCCTTTTTACTTCAATTGTTAAGAATGGATGCGAAGCCATGTATGTACGAGTGATCGAACCCTTCTGGGGACAGAGGTTTTGTAACAATCGTCATGGATATTTCAAAGTCTGAAATAAAAAACTAAGTTCTGTCTTCTTGGATGCTCCTAAACTGAAGTTTGGTAGCTTGTAAATTTATGTACTAATGGGATTAATGCTTTTCAATGAAAAATAGTGAAATTTTGTTAATGATCCATTTGCCGTGCCAATATGGAGTTATGGACCCTACTGTTGATTGTAGCTGATACAGTATATGGAGTAATCAAGTCAATCATCATCCTTAAACTTCAATTGCAGACTGGCCTGGTCCTTATGAATTATGATGCTACTGAAAGTAATATGCTATCAGAACATGTGGACTAGCTTTCAGCTGAACTTTCTCTGGCTTGCATTTACTTAAACATCGTATATGGAGCAATGATGTGCATACTTGAATTGATGTATCTGGGGGGTAAAGGGCTCAGATATTCAATTTGAGATCATTTGAAGGTCAAATAATATACCAAATTTAAGAGTTCACGGTGGTCTTTTGAAATTAGCACCAGGGTTGATTATATCGAATTAAACCGGTAAAGTGAACCACACCCAAAATAGTAATAATCCTACACGAAGAGATCTTTTCTACTGCAACTACAGAATTTATTAGACCCACGATCAATGATTGTTTTTATATTAGTATATAGTACATGAAAGACATCCACAAGTGCATTTATATGATCAATGCTTCTGACGTCATCCTGTGACTGAAACATTCTTTGGTATTAGTATTAGCTATTTATCACACTTGAAGCAGTGTTGTCTCACACTATCACTGAAGGTATCCTATGCCAGGGAACAGGAGTAACATGTCTTAATTGAAAACTCCATTACTAAAGCTTCCCGCAGAATATGCAGCATTTCACCTGTTTTTCTTAATCAGATTGGTTGAAGCTTCTCTCTAGCATAACCAATACATTGACTCGGACAAGTGAGCTGGTCCTGTTTGAACAGTTCTGGAGGCAATTCAATGGAGCACCACCTTCTGTGCCCTAAGAGCTTCATCATAGCTCCCCTCTAGTGCCACTACGTAGTACGTACAGCAAGATTTAAAATCAAATGTCCATTCCTAGCTTGTCTAGGTATGCAGTTCAAGGGTTGTAGAAATAAAACTCGACCAACCTAGGACTAGGAGGAACTAGGTTGCAATGTAAAGAAGAAGAAATAGGCATCTAAATTCATGTCAAAGAGGAATTGAACCTAGGTTGTAGAACTAGACATGCAGTGTTGGGCGATGGCTCCCCTTGAAGGAGTTTGGAACAGAGAAGAATTAGGAATATAAATAGATAAGGATAAAAACAAAAGGAAATAGAGATTGTTTAGGAAAGGAGGGTCCAAATGTGTAAGGACTCTACCTATAGATTGCTCGGCGGTCAAGTCCCTTAAGGACTATAAATATAGGGGTCATGTACTCATTATAATAAAGAAGGAAAAAATAGAGGTATCCACTTAGGGTGTGTTTGGTTCATTTCCTAGACAAGCTTGGCTAGCAAAACCAAGACAGGCCAACTTTAGCCTGCTTTAGTCAATCCAAGCAGCACATGTTTGGTTACCTGTATTAGCTAAGTCTGGCTATGAATCAGTGTGTTTGGTTGCCTTTGCCTGTTCTAGTTCGCATACAATCACCTGTTCCTTTAAGTGGTAAGTTTACCCCTTTGAGGACCTTGATCGAACAAGTGGTGGGCATGCTCGGCGAGTGGCCGGAACCTGGACCGATGCTGAGCTTGAAGATGACGACAACGGTGAGGATTGCGTGGTGGAGCTCCCATGGCCCCCCATGGTTGTGCTGCTCCTCTAGCCCCTTGCCACGGCGTAGGCGAAGAGCGCCGGGCGCGCCATGGAGCGCGCGGCGCGGGGCGGCAGGCCCACCGACTCGAGGAACTTGATCTGGGGCAGCGGCTTGTCCTCCACGGAGAAAGACAACAAGTGTTCGTCGCGGCGGTGCAGGTCGGGCACACCCAACGCGCGCAGGAAGTAGAGCGTGGGCCAGAGACGCGCCGCGACGGTGGACATGAGCAGGCGCAGGCGCCGCGGGAGCACGCGTGGGAGGTCGGACGCCGGGACGCCCGCCTCCTCCATCAGGAGGCGGTGGGCCGGATTCGCCTGGGAAGGACGGAGCGGCGGGATCCGGATCCGGCGGACGAAAGCGCCGGCCGCGGCGGAGGAAGCCAGGCACCGGCAGAGGACCTCTCGATCCGGCAGATGGGAGGTCTGGCGATGGGCTTGGGGTGGCGGCGGTGGTGGTGGTGACGGAGGCCGACGACCACAGATGAGGGCGGACGGGAGGAAGCCGCGTGGCTGCGGGAGAAAAACCAGCGAGCAGATTTGTGCTGCACGCCGGCCTCTAGCAGCATCGCCGCGACGCCCGCGGCGACGGGCGGTGACGGCAGCAGTACGGGCTCCGGCACCGGGGAGCAGCGCGTGGGGGAGGAGGAGGTGAGCGCCGTCGAGGAAGATGCACCGAGGCAAGGGAGGAGAAGGTGAGCGGATGCGGCTGCGGGGGCTAGCCAAGCCAGGCTTGCGGAGAACGACCGAATTGGCCGTTTCCACTGGCTAGCAGGCCATTCAGTCAACCAAACAAGCTCAGGTTGCATTCCACAAGCCTGGCTAGACCCTTATGCAGGCAACCAAACACACTCTATAAGTCTAGAGGGAACAATCACTTTCCGATCATTGTTCATATCATTTCTAGGTGCACCTGAACCCAGATGGATACTGATAAGCTCGATTTAAACTTGTCGCTCCATCAGTCATATCCTCCAAGTATTCCAATTTTCCAACAATATTTTCTTGCAGCTACTGTCCTAAGAAGTTCCAGAATGCTCAAGCTTTAGGTAGCCACCAAAATGCGCATAAGGTCCAGTGTAATCTTGGGTAGAGGAATCAAGAGGTTGCTCTAGTAAAAAGCCAAGGGAGAGACGAAAATTCAGGGGTGAAAGTGGGAATCTTCACTCTCTGCTGAATTTGCCAATGGTGTTCCACGAGGAAAGAAGCACGGTGAAGACTGAAGAGGTTTGATGAGTACTGCTAAGGGCAGGTGCTTCAACAGTATCTGGTACTATGATCCAAAAAGTTTTTCAACAGGAAGTTGGCAGTGAAGAGCTACAAAATGGGATAATTGGTTTGTCCCTCAAGTTATAATATGTAATCCCCTTTGATACTTGCATGCTGTTTCCTTCATGTTGTGGTTTGAATTTCCGCAGGTTACATATTTATATAACATTGCCTGCAGTGCTTTAATAACTTTCTTGAATCCATGAACATTGAAGTGGAAAAGATCACCATGTTTGCTAACCTGCTGCATGAAAGCAGTCCAAAAGTCATCCAAGGTCCAATGTTTGGGATACTCTTCGAATAAAAGGACCCATTTGTCAAAGGTTGCTGTAATCCGTAATTAATTGACACAAATAAGCGATCAGTTTATGGAATATTTTGTTCTCATCATGGTTTTGAAGGATCAGTAAAGGTCACGTTTATGGGAGAATTCTTAGCTGAACTACTTAGCAGATTTTCGCATACTCAATATAGCTAGTCGTAAGGTTTGTTTCTGTACTTTCTGCTTAATTCACTTTTCTTTTGCATTTGCTTGCCTGTCCCTTATAGACAACATTTAGCCTATAGTAGTAGATATGAAGTTGTGATGATTGAGTTAATTGTTCTCTCTGTCCATTCTTCTTTTTTTTTCAACAATCAAAGCTACACTCCTCTCTATATACTCTCCTTTTTCATGTATTGCATGCATGCGTGAATGATGGTCTTGCATTCATGCAGCTGCTATGACGTGCAGGATTAAAATTTCAAATCAAAGGAAGTATAAAGGTCTTAGTAAGCTCACGAGTCCTAAATGTTAATGTGTTCAGTTCTTTCTAGTCTTTTTAGTTACTAGCATGTTGGCCTGGCGTTGCCTATGGATTGGAAATCTTAGTCTTTGGGTCTGGAGTTTTTGGAGAATAAAATTACTTGAGTGTTATTGGTGAAAAAGGAGGGAATTGTGGGTTGCTGGGATGAAAATTGTAAGCCAAAAGAAAGATAAAAAAAAACTATGGGGGGTGAAAAGAAGGGAAACTGTGCACCCTCTGCTGAGTCTGGAAGCAGCATATATTCAAAAGGAAAGAAGCATCGTGAAGAGATTTAGCCAGTCCTTCAAGGATCAGGTGGTTTAATAATATCTGTATAATGATCGCAAAGTTTTTCAAGTGGAAGTTGTAAGATGAGATTAGGCTTAGAGATAGTAGATTGATTATGGAGAACAAGTGGTGTCATGTGCGGTAGGACGTACGCAAGGCGCAGGCGCGCCCGCGACGTACGCCGCGCGGCTGAGCGCGCAGGGCGCGCGATCCAACAGCCCGATGGGGCAACTTCCAGTGGCTAGAAATCAGGGATTAGATTGGAGGCTGTTTTGGTTAGTCTATAATTAGGGGAATATCCTTCCATAGTTTGTTGGGCCATTGGCTATTTATTCTTGTAAGCAGGAAAGAATGAATCAAGCAAGAATTAATCTCCTATCTCCTTCTTCCCCACGTCTCCTAAGCCCACCCGGCTGAGAGGGGTATAACCTCCGCCCTGGAAGACTCTGCCGGAGACTACGAGCTTCGTAGTCGAGGGCCAGCTACCCTAGACTACAGTGCCCTTGACAACCTGGTATCACGGTCTCGTCGATCCTCTCCCACCCGCTCCTCCAGTTCATCTTCCGCAGCCGCCCACCCCAATTCAGCCGCGCCCCCGTCGCCCACCTCGGCCGCGTCCGTCTCCCTCGCGCCAAGCATGACTGAGCCCTCCGAAGCCGACCTCATGGCGGCCATCAAGGCCCTCACCGAGGACATGGCTACCATGAAGGCCAATATGGCCTCGCTGAAGAAAGAGAAGTCTGAGTCGTCCGCCGTCGGCGGCGGCGGCAATCAGCACGCGGACGGTCAGCACCCTGACTACCCGCCCAAGCACAAGAAGTGGGACTTCCCACGTTTCGACGGCACCACCGACCCCATGCTCTTCCTCAACAAGTGTGACACATACTTCCGCCAACACCGCACCATGGCGGAGGAAGGCGTGTGGCAAGCGTCGTACAACCTCGAGGGCGTCGCGCAGCTGTGGTATAACCAGCTCGAGGAAGACTCCGGCACGCCCACTTGGGCGCGCTTCAAAGAGTTCCTGAACCTGCGGTTCGGGCCGCCGCTCCTATCGGCACCGCTGTTCGAACTCGACGAGTGCCGACGCACGGGCACCGTCGAGGAGTACTCCAACCGTTTTCAGGCGCTCCTACCTCGAGCGGGTCGTCTGGACGAGGAGCAGCGTGTCCAGCTCTACACCGGCGGTCTGCTCCCACCGCTCAGCCATGCCGTTTGCCTCCACAACCCCGACTCGCTCGCCGCGGCGATGAGTCTCGCGCGCCAGGTCGAGCTGATGGAGACCGAGCGCCCGACACCGCCTGCGCCACGCGCACCTGCGCGGGGCATTCTGCCGGCGCCCGCGCCCCGGGCTGCCCTGCCACCGCCACCGCAACCGCTGGCATTGCCAGCACCACCGGCGGCCGCGCAGCCAGGCTGCGGTGACGGTAATCGACGTCTCTCGCCCGAGGAGATGGCCGAGCGTCGCCGTCTCGGCCTCTGTTTCAACTACAACGAGAAATACACTCGCGGCCATAACCGTTTTTGCAGGCGTATCTTCTTCCTAGAGGGCGTCGAGATTGACGACACCGCGGACGAGGTGGCGGCTGCCGAGCCTGACGCCGAGGCTCCGAGTTTTTCTCTCCAGGCCGTGGCTGGGGTCCCTGTGGCGGGTACCATGCAGATCCGCGTGACCCTCGGCGCCGCGGCCCTCGTCGCTCTCCTGGACTCCGGCAGCACGCACAACTTCATCTCGGAGGCAGCGACACGGCGTTCTGACCTTCCCCTACGCCAGCGACCTCGCCTCACCGCCTTGGTCGCGAACGGCGAGCGCGTCACCTGCGACGGTGTCATCCGCGACGCTCCTCTGTTCATCGACGGCGTCGCGTTCCCGGCCGACCTCTTTGTCATGCCGTTGGGTACGACGTCGTCCTGGGGACAAGGTGGCTGGGTGTGCTGGGGCCCATCGTCTGGGTCCTCGGCAGCCGGCGCATGACGTTCCAGCACCAGGGGCGCCCCGGCTCCTGGACAGGCATCGCCTGCCCTGCGGCGCCAGCGCTGGGCGTCACCACGGAGGCCGGACCGCTCCTCGACGCCCTGCTGCACGTGTACCGGGGGCTCTTCGCGGACCCGACAGGTCTGCCCCCCAAACGCGCGCATGACCACCGCATCACCCTGAAGCCCGGCGCCCAGCCCGTCGCCGTTCGGCCCTATCGGTACCCAGCAGCGCACAAGGACGAATTGGAGCGGTAGTGCGCTGCTATGATCGAGCAGGGGATCGTCTGACGCAACGACTCGCCCTTCTCATCGCCGGTCCTCCTCGTCAAGAAGCCGGACGGTTCGTGGCGTTTCTGCGTCGACTACAGGGCGCTCAATGCGCTCACCGTTTTTTTTGAACGCAATGGCAGGAGCTCTGCCTTTCAATTAAGTAGGAGAGCAAAAGAGTTTATGTACAAGCAAAAAAGGAAAAAGAAAGAAAAGTATGGGTTCGAAGCCACAGTTGCAGACA
>Ga0182004_10002184_pt1 | contig 15059 bp, 10 predicted proteins | sample Sormic07211540_1_FD_120479 | JGI IMG/M metagenome (GOLD analysis project Ga0182004, IMG submission 120479) | Endophyte microbial communities from Sorghum bicolor roots, Mead, Nebraska, USA - 072115-40_1 MetaG | ecosystem: Host-associated > Plants > Roots > Unclassified | place: USA: Nebraska...
CCTTTTTCGCAAGTTTTTGCGAACTGAACAAGGCCATAGTACAACATCCTGTCATCCTTGTGCACACGGTAGGCAGCAAGCAAGTACTTAAATATATGCTGCAAGGTGGTGTTCGTCGTCCTTCAGCCAAACTCTCAACAACTTACTTATATATATCTAGACTAGATATATATATAACTCGATCTGGTACTACCATATATATATGAGAAGCTACTAGCTAGCTAGCTAGAGTCTGAAAGAATTGAGCTGCTAGCTTGGGATAGAGCGAGGTGAAGGCTGCATACCGGGGAGAGAGGCAGCAGGGAGAATGAGAGGGTTTGAGAGAAAAGGGGTCCGGCAGTACAACCGATCAGAGGTGCCGCGGATGCGGTGGACGGAGGAGCTGCACCGGCAGTTCGTCGAGGCCGTCGAGTGCCTCGGTGGCCAGGACGGTGAGTCGCCTTCCAATACCTTCCTTCTCCTTCGACTGCATGCATGCATGAGACATGCTCCAGCTAGCCTCTGCATGTTTTGATTGGTTTAATTTGGATCCATAGTTTCTTTTTTTGGAGGTGACCGAAGGCATAGCTAGTTTTTTCTTAATCCAATTAATTCACTTGCAGTTTTGATTTTTTTTTTCTGATTCCCCTTAGTGTTTAGGTTTTGTTAGGCAGGAGTTTGTTGGTGGTGGAGTCCACCGGGGAAATAAAAAGGAAACCACGTGATTTGCATGCTTGAATGATGAGCATCCATGGAATTATTCTCCTTTTCTCCTTTGATTTGTCATGTATGGGCGAATATAGCTTTTTTTTGCTGATAGATAATATTGTTCATGGAAGCTTGAATCGTTTCTGCAGCCAGCCACTAATCTTTAGAATTATTGCAAAAAATATGAAGTACATACTCAATTTAGTAAGCTATATGATTATCTATGACAAAGAATTTCATAAAATTTTTTTCTCAAATACGTAGGAGAAGCGTATCATTATATTAAGAAAAAATAGTTTATAATACAACCAACGGCAACAAGCGCGCTAGGTGGTCACCAGCTAGACCGACCTAGCAAAGAGTTCTGTGGACCGATATTATATAAATGGATCAACCAAAATGCGCTCGAATTTCATAAGTTACAAGTTTGTTTATTACTCATAGTTCTCTTTCTTTTGTTCCGAAATTTACTCTTCTTTCAAATATTTCATGCTGATTATATTGATTGTGTGTGTTCTGAGTTTGCATATGGCCTGGTTAACAAACACACTTCCTATATGTATCGATATTTTTTTCGAAAGATCCATCGTCGGCTTTCATTGATATAAGAGAAGAGCAAAGCTACAAGTTCCTAATTGGCACATGATGCACCACACCCATTTTGCTTGGGACTCATAAACAGAGTCCTAGCCACACCTGAAATCAGAAGACTGAGATTTCCTATATATGTAATTATGTATCGATATTTGTAGTTGCTAGTCATGTATTGAGTTCATTATATATATATATATTTCCTGGCAAACATGTGTATAGGAAAAATACTTAAATGCGGTTGTGGACATGTTGTTGATAACTCTAGGTAGCTGTATAACCATCCAAATAGAGAATTTGACAATGATATTCATGCAATACACCAACAAAATCAACTACAGCAGTTATTTTTCGTACAAAAAAGACAATGATCACAGCTTTTATGATAACAACATATATGGGCACATTCTCTGAACTAATTGACACCCACCCCATATCTTGTCAGAATTTAATTTGAAAGATCATGCTTCAGAATCTGTTGTATTATTGTGTGTGTTAACCTTTCATTTTCTTTGTCATGCAGAAGCAACTCCGAAGCGAATTCTTCAGTTGATGGGCGTGAAGGGAGTTAGCATATCTCATATCAAGAGTCATCTTCAGGTACTTTATGGCATATATAATTTTAATTGCTTGTGTATTACTATCCTAGACATTATCAAGTGCATTTTTTCAGCTTCTTATATGAGATATGCATGCTAATATAACCTTGTTTCTAACTATCATAAACATTATTAAGTGCATTTTTTTTCTTTCACTGAAATGACCAGATGTACAGAAGCTCCAGCTCCAGCAGCAGCAGCAGTACTCATCAGTCCAGCCTCCAGAAGTTGACATCGTCAACCGCGGCGAGCAACAGCAAGCGCGTGTTCTTGAGCCGTGAAGATCACTGCGCTTATGCGTCACAGGATGGCAACACTCCAGCTCCATCAGACAAGAACATTTATACCACCATGCTCCGTGGTTGCAGCCACTCATCACCATACCAAATGTAAGCGTGTTAATTAGCACAAACCAATCATGCTTCCTCGCAATCTTCAAATTAATGATCCAACAGGAATTTGCCTGAATTTCATGATTGATTTTTACTTGCAGATTTGAAATTACATTTGATCAGATTTGAAATTAAATTCGATTGTTTTTACTTGCAGACCGCCGTCGCTAGAGGAAGTGTTCAGAAGCTGCTGGGAACAAAGAAGAGGGCGTGCTCCTTGGAACTCCAACGTGCTAACAACAGAGAAGGTATAACAATACGGCTTTTTTCCCATATATGATTGATTTGCTGACAAACTTTACTCAAACAACAATGCCTGCATGGATGCATGCATGTACCATTCCCTAGAAGCTTCATTTTGGTTGTATGCATCATTAGGTGGCAGGCTGCCAAACTCCCATACTGCCGTGTGTATTGACTGTTTATGCCCTACTACTACTATGCATGGCCCAGACCCATGAGCTAGATAAAAATGTCTCTAAATCAAATGCTTCCAAAGTCGTGATAGTAGTTTATACTAAATAGCGTGTTAACGTTGATACTTAATTGTTACACTTACACCTCATCTGCTTGTATTATTCCAGGCGATTAGGCCAGGTCACACTAATAATAAGAAGCCCGCCGAGAAGCAGCACACGGGATGCGACCTCACGCTGTCGATCGGCCTGTGGGAGGACGCGAGCAGCGACGACGCAGACGGCTCGAGCTCCATCAGCGAGGAGCTGCTGCTGCCTGCTCCGGCAGCAGGCGCTCGCCGCGTCGCCGCCGCCGTGAAGGAGGAGGAGAGCAAGCCGGCGGCTCTGAACCTGGACCTGACCATCTCGTCGTCTTGGCTGGCCTGAGTCTGACGACGCCGCCGGCGGCCGGCTGGCGGCGCTGTGCGTGACCGGCACACGTACGTACAGTTCCGTACGTACGCTCGTGTACAGTTATACGGACTCATGCATGCAGAGCAGCAGACTGTGTGATCAGGCCTTCAGTACTAGACTGTATATGGCGTGGCAGTAGTCTTGCTAGATAGGTCGCTCGGATTTTCGTGTCCTGCCCTTGTTAGCCACTCCGTTTTAGTCTCTTCTCTTCTTTTTTATTTTTTAGATTTGTATAACATTTTCGGGTCCATTCGATTAGGAACCGGGCTTCAGACGACGGTGGGTGAGGAATTTCTGCAGTCTTTTTTCTTTGTCTGGGGAGAAGGCGCTGTATTCCTCACCTGTCATCGTCTGAAATGTTCTATTTCTGATCGATTGTCTAGACTCTTAGAAAAGGAGCATGAATATACTTATGTTATTAGTGCTAGCAGCTATACATTTCAGAAAAAATGGCTAAGGATAGCCATATACATCACTAAAGAATTGGGTTCTTTGCCGAGTAACTAGTGGTTTGTCGACCGTTTTTTTTCGAGTATTCGGCAAATAAGCTCTTTGCCGAGTGTCTAAAAAAAACTCTCGGCAAAAAAAAAAAAAGAAAACACTCGGCAAAGCAGGCTCTTTGCCGAGTATAAAAAAAATACTCGGCAAAGAAGGTCTTTACCGAGTGTATATCACTCGACAAAAAAGGTTTTTGACACTCGGCAAAGATCTCAAATTATATATCACTTCCTAAAATGCTTATAATCATGTGTTTAAGCAACACTGGTAGGACTAAACCAACCAAATCTTAATTGCCTACACTCAACGCTATTTGAGAAGCAATGCACGCTTGTATTTTCACAGGAGATGGAAAGCTACTCTTAGCAAGCCATGCATAATACAGTCACTTTCGACAGGCCAAATGCAGCATTCAAACCAGAGTAGGCTCATCCATCTCCACGCTTAATGACTACATAATAATTGCATCATTTGCTAAAGTCAAGAGTGATCTTAATCATGTTAGTACGTGAATCACATTCAATACGATGAGTTCGATCGAGAATTCCCTGAACCAAACCTGCTATTCATCTGACGCCCAGACCGGAGCCTGGGTGATCAATGAATCTGAATTCTCATCTTCCACAACACTCACTGAAGATTCATGCTTCTCCAAACAAAGTTATAGTTTAGAATTGCCATCTGATATATATGCACATAAACACAACATCGATCGAACATGAGTAATTTGGCACAATGTCCACTTATCATTTCTCATCCAAAATACAAGGGCTCCCAAAAACATTTACCTCCCTGAGAATAATAACTACAAGAAAACATCATAGTTCGGTACAAAACTACTCGACTCAAAAGTAGTTTCCTCACTGGAAACTAGATCACAGACACCGTCTATGGCCTATAAGGCTGGACAAAAAACTCGTAACTCGCTAGCTCGCTCGACTCGCTCGTTAATAGCTTGGCTTGAGCTCGACTCGTTTTATAATGAGCCAGCTCGTTTTATAACGAGCCAGCTCGAGCCAGCTCGTGAGCTGCTCGCGAGCCATAACGAGCCAGTCAATTATTATGTTAACAACTAAAATTGTCTCGACTACATACCTAAATATTTCTCAGTACCTCGACTTAGCTCATTCGTAAATTCCTAACTTTATCTATCAATGGATAATGCTTAAACTATATGAGTATGCTATTATATAGCCACAGTCGTGATCCTAGTAGGTTGGCTGAATAAAATTCTAGTTTGTTTGTTGAATTGTTAAAGCTATAAGTACTTTGTTTAGTTTACTTTAAGTATGCATGTGATGTATTTGTTGTTCAATTACTTTTATAAATTTATAGTCTCTTTGTACTATATTTTTATGATTTGGCTCGCGAGCCAAACGAGCTGCTCGAGCTCACTAATGAGCCGAGCCGAGCCACCCTTCTAGCTCGTTTATATAACGAGCTATAACGAGCCGAGCCATAACGAGCCAAGCTATAACGAGCCGAGCCACTAACGAGCCGAGCTGTCTTGATATCCAGCCCTAATGGCCTATGGCCTATAGTCATGGTCTACTCGAATGAATTGCGGACACCAAATCGTTAAGACAAAATTGGTTCCACCAAATCACCCACAATTTCCAAACTTTATATAAGAATAGAAAAATCTATACAAGTTTGTTACTTTAAATATATGCAACTCTGCCTTATCATCAAAAGCTATATAACAATGCTCCTTCTTCAGCTCTTCAACTTTTTCCCATGTAATACTTGTCCTGTTCAATGTAAAATGGTACTGTTACATGGTAGGGAAAAAAAACATTACGAGCCTGTTTGGTTGGGTGGCTATCCTCCAACCAGGCTTCAGATAGCCACTTGTTTGGTTGTTCTGTTTAAGGTCCAAAGCTAGGCTTCGCAAAGCCACCGACCACCTTTTAGCTTGGCTCCCGAAAAACGAATGGGGTGGGCGTTTTCTGGGAGCCAGGCTTGGCCAGGCCTCGTCTCCCATTTGATCACCTTCCAATCGAGTAGAGAAGGCACGCGAGCCCTATTCACCGCCCGCCGGAGGTCCCCTGCTCGTCCTCCATGTCAGAGCACCTAGCCACCACTCGCCGAACGAGCAGGAAGCGGCAAGGGGATGTCGGAGCAGGAAGCGGCAAGGGGATGTCGGAGAAGGGACGGCGCCGAGGTGCGAGATCTACGTGGTGGCGGAGGCGGGGGTGGGGATCTACGTGGTGCCCGTCCTCAAGAGCCTGTCCTCGCCTCTGGGTCTGCTCCTGCAGACAACACCACACCACCCTCCCCGCGCCCTCATGTTTTTTGCTTCTTTCTTCCCTGCTTGTATTGAGGGGGTGTTTAGTTCTCCATAAAATACAAAATACAAAATACCAACTATTTTAGAATGATGAAATATAAAATACCAAATTTTTAGGATTTTGTTTAGTTTCATCCAAAATACAGAATTTATTGCCCTCATGAGCCCTCATGAGGGCCTCTTGAGGCTTTTTTGAGTCTAAAATCCAAAATAGAGAATAACCATATTTTTGCCAAAATTTTGCCTGGTGTTTAGTTCCATTGTGCAAAATGATAAACCAAAATCTAATTTTTTAAGTAGAAAGGAAACTAAACACCCTGAATCTCTTTTTAGTTTTTGCTATTAAAGTCACTGGAAGGGGTGCAAACCCCTCAAGTTCCGTTCAAAGAAGACTCTAATAACTCTCAAGCTGAAAACATGCAGGGTTCCTTTGCCGTTGCACACTGCCCGCCAACCACTGCAGTTTAGGTGACAAAAAGGCAATGCTATGTATCTCAGCTAGGTCAAGCCCTCTACGCACCTGCGGATTCATTCAGAACATCACACCATTGCTTAGGGCCTGTTTGGTTCCCCATAACCGTTCGGATTCTGCTAAATCTGAGCCAAACGGTAGCGTTTGGATCCAGAAACCTGAGAAATGGTTCTTGTTTTTTATACTGTCCACACGAAATGGCCTAGGAGTAGTTTCCTCCCATTCATTTCTGGCCTCTCCTTTGCACTAATGGCCCATTTTTCCCGTTATTCTTTTTAAATGGAACAAGTTAAAATAAATTATACTTAATCACTCTTCACCCACAAAAAAGTTTTGATTTTTTGGAAATAATTTAATTTATATGGTTTTTTTTTATGAAAACAATATTTGTTTGAAATATTGTTTTCATAAAAAAATCATATAAAATATTGTTTCCATAAAAAACCATATAAAACTATACCAACCAAATGATCTTATAAAGTGATTCCGATTCACCATCTAAAATATTTCTTGAAATAATCTGAATCTGAAATGTATGAGAATCTGAAACTCTACCAAACGTTTAGCTCTCAGTTCAGAGCATCATCACACACTCGCCGACCGGTGCCGGGCCCTTCTTCTGGTTTGGGCCTAACAAGGCTTTTGGTTTGGGCCTTCCAGTCGGTCCAAGAGCACGGGAGCCCGCCGTCTGGCCGCCCTTCTTCTCTTCGACGGCTTCCACACACTCGCCGGTCGCCGCCCTCCCCGCTCCCTTCCCGTCCGCCGTCCGAGTGGGGTTGCCTCCTCCATACCGGCTAGGGCAGGACACCCAACGCGCCACCTTGTACGGCCTCTGCCTGGTTTGACGAAACCCCAGAAGCTTCCGGCGCTCGCGCTAGCCTCGTTCTCCCCCAAGCACTGTTTAGCCGCCGTTCGATAGCCGAGGCCAGACGCGGATAAGTCTCTCTCGGAGATGTCGGTGCTCATCGTCACCAGCGTGGGCGACATCGAGGTGGATCTCCACACCGACCGGTGCCCCCTCACCACCAAGAACTTCCTCAAGCTCTGCAAGTAAGCATCCCGTCCCGCGTCTAGGGCTTGTTCGATCTCTCGGGTTCGTCTGTAGTTTCTGACAACACAGCACGGTTGATGATTTATGTACTGTCCTGTATCAAGCTGTTCAGTTGGCCAATTCGGTGTTGTAGAGCCACTATTGGCTTGATTGTAACTTTTGGGTTGCAATTGCAATAGGTGTAAGTTGTTGAAGCTAGTCGCTAGTGGTGATCCTGCATCTATTCATAATTTACATCTAGTTTAGTGGGATTCCTAATTCCAAATGTATTTAGCTGCGTACTGATTTCTAGGCTCGTAGGTATGCTACCAGAAATTTCGAAATTATTGTGTTGCAGACTTAGTACTGGAACTTCATAGAGATGATAGAGCCACAGCGATGACCTTAGGCACCATCAAAGGATTTTATTCTGTTTCTTAGGTTTCTTGTTATCAATTTTATTGGCATTTTGGGAACTAGATTTAGCTTCTACTGTGGTTCCTGCACTCAATTTCTTCCACAGAATCTTGAATTTCCACCATTGGTGAAGTGCTTGAAGAATCGAGGATTATGCCTGGCTGCTCTTTTGTTATCACTTAATAATGGAAAATACCGTCTCATGAATTTGAGATTATTATTTCAGATAATTAGGGTACTTATTTTCTGGTTTTCTTCTTTGACCGACCAGAATGAAGTACTACAATGGGTGTTTGTTCCACAAGGTGGAGAAGGATTTCTTGGCACAAACTGGCGATCCAACTGGAACTGGCACCGCTGGCGATTCTGTATACAAGTAAGTGACTCTTTGGATTTGAACTTTTGAAAATGTCTCCAAAGTTTCAAAACTCTAAACCATATAATGCGGTATCCTGCATCTAGATATAACTAGTGTCTTCAATCGATACAATACACGTATAGTTTTGATGGAGCCATTCTTAGATGTTTGCTCTTTTTCATATTTATACAGTCATTATTATTGAGGTATCTTATTATTACATATTGATAAATGTATGCCTGAAAATTATATTGTATTTCCTCAGATATCTCTATGGTGATCAAGCTCGATTTTTTGATGATGAGATCCGTCCAGAGTTAAGGCATTCAAAAACTGGAACTGTTGCTATGGCCAGTGCTGGTGAAAACTGCAATGCCTCGCAGGTGCATTGCCTGCCTCCAGTGTCTTAATTGATAATATTGGATGTTCCATTTTTCAGTATTTCGTTGCTTGTTTTGGCCTTCTATTTTTTTTTTTACCTTTTTAATGTTTTCAGTTCTACATTACCTTGCGGGATGATGTGGATTACCTTGATGATAAACATACTGTGAGTAGTACTTGATTCTGTTAACTGATATATTTTTTTTCGTCTTATGAACATAATTCCTTTATTCAAACAATTCCTGTGTTTCTTCTGTTGACCATAGGTGTTTGGGATGGTTGCTGAAGGTTTTGATACGCTGACAAAAATAAATGAAGCTTATGTTGATGATAAAGGAAGACCATTCAAGGACATAAGGTGGAGTACTGATTAATGCCTTAGTTACAACATTAAATGAATGTTTCACTTCTTCTCCAGCATTAGTCTCCTTCTTTGTCATTTTAATTCCTGTTTGCTGACCTTATACAATTTATTATTTGCAGAATTAAGCATACATATGTCTTGGATGATCCTTTTGATGATCCTCCTCAGCTTGCTGAACTTATTCCTGAGAATTCTCCTACGGGAAAGCCACGTGATGAGGTAATTGAATGTCCCAATCATGTTCATTTCAGTAATAAGAGAGGAAGAGTCGAGATGCATCATTCTTAATCACAGGCCATGGTTCATTCATTCTCTTTTTGGTTTCTTTTCCTAATTTAGCAATCGTTAAGATGTCAAGAATTCTGTTTCTTGTCCATGCACCTGTTTTTATTTTGAGTCCAAACTACTGCCGAGGTAGACTGCAGTTTTTTTTCACCTATTTCCTTTTATTGTCTGTGTACCTCTTAATTTCGTTTGAAAGTTTGGGCATGGTAGTTATTGAGTGCGCATTTATTTCATTTAGTGTTGAAATCTTCCCCATGTTCTATCTATACCAACTTGTGCTACAATTGGGGCATATTTCAACCCTATAAAAGAGGTCATGTCTTGAATCCAATATTAATCTGGCAACATGCTAACATGAGTATTTCTTCATATTTCCCTTTTTTTGTTTAAAAAATTGACAGGTTGCAGAAGAGCGTTTAGAGGATACTTGGGTTCCTTTGGACCAAACAGTGGACCCTGAACAACTTGAGGAGATGATCCGCTCTAAAGAGGCACACACAAATGCAGTAATTCTTGAGAGTGTAAGTCCTGGTTCCATATGAAAGTTGAAAACTTATTTATTTCTAATTAGTACTTATATCATTTTTTATGACTGGTAAATACCTTTTTTGTGCAGTTGGCAGATATTCCAGATGCTGAGATTAAACCGCCAGAAAATGTCTTATTTGTTTGTAAACTCAACCCAGTAACACAGGTTAGTGTTAGTCCCTTATTGCTTGCAGCTTGCCTTCCTTTCACTTCTCCACTTCATTGGAGTTTTTAAGATGTACTTGTACATTTCTTCAGCCTTTGTGCATACAAGTGTTTGGTTTTCTACTGCTATGCCTACATTTTTTTTAAAACTCTATGCCTACATTTCTGATCATTTTAGGGCTGAAAATTTGAACATCTTTTGCTGATTAACTTGTTTTTCAGGATGAAGATTTATATACAATATTTTCTCGTTTTGGAACTGTGACATCGTGAGTGCCTTTCTTATAACTAATTTTGTGCATTTACTTGTTTATTCTCGTCTTTCAATTTCTTATAACTTTTGCTTGCAGTGCTGAAATAATTCGTGACTACAAGACTGGAGATAGTTTATGCTATGCTTTTATTGGTATGTTTAGTCCCTTGAAAACTCTTACTGTGCTGACAAGTACTATTTGCTATTTGGCTAGATACCTAGTTCCAGTTTGTTCATTGCACAATTGCATTGGCTTAAGTAGCTGGCCGAGGCAACTGAGATCTATTTTGTCAGCTGTGTTACACATGTATGTGTTAGCCTCTTCTTTAGGATAGTTGGTTATCCTTTGAACGGGCAACTGGGAATGCTGATTGTACGAGGTTGAAAGATGAGTGAGTAGTATACAGGGAAAGAAACAAACAATTCCTTGCTCACGTACTAAAATATTGTTTTCTGTCTTTATTTATTTCCTAAATAACACATTCTAAGATTTGCACTCTATTGAAAAGTAGAAAACTTCCCAGTATTTCCACAAAGTTCCATTTGGTACACTCTGGAGCCATTTATGTGCTGACAATAATAATTACTTAAAAAACTCAACCAACCTAGGAGGAACTTAGGTGTTGTAAATAAGAAATATACACCCAAATTTGAGCCAAAGAGGACTCTCACCAATCTAGCTAGGTTCAGTTCATGTGCTGACAGTATTTGTGAATGCTCCTAGATTCATGATGCTTAGTTCTTAGTTGAGTGGCCTAGTATGACATGCTAACAAGTTATCTTGATCTGTCAGAATTCGATACAAAGGAGGCTTGTGAGCGTGCATATTTCAAGGTCAGTATCTCAGTTTTCCATGTGGGTGTGTATTTACAGTGGTACTATAGCATTTTCCATGCATAATTTATAGATTACTCCTCACTACATGTTTAATTTTTTTCCATGACTATATACCTTTTCTAAGGATAGGGTAGAGTCGACGTTATAGTTCCATTGATTTTAGTTAGCCATGCAAGCAATGCAAAAGACCAAGAAAAAAAGACTGAACAAAGCTAAAGCAACCTGATAGAAGAAAAAAAAGGAAAAGAAACTAAAAAAACTAAAATGAAAACTGCAAGAACTGTGAATTGAAATAAAGTGGAAAATGATACAAAGAGCTTAAAAGACTGCTTAGTGAACTTTTTTAGCCCAGCAGATAGTCCGAGTTTTGCATAGCAGATAGTCCAAGTTTTGCATATAACACAATGGCCATATTGGTTCTCGTGTGGTGTTCCTTTATGAATAATCTGAAGAGAGTATTATACTATTATTTACATGGTGTTATGCTTGTAGATGGACAATTGTCTGATTGATGACCGAAGGATCCATGTTGATTTTAGTCAGAGTGTTTCGAAGCTGTGGGGTCAGTTCAGACAAAGCAAAAGAAATGCAAAGAAAGGTAAATGATCTGAAACTATATTGTCCATAACCCGATTGTCCATTTTGTGTATTGAAAGTTTTGTCATCTTTAGTCTCACATTGAATCATTGTTTCTCACTGCAGATGGGTGTTTTAAGTGTGGCGCCCCTGATCACTTAGCCAGAGACTGCGATCAAGATGGCGAGCAGAAAAACAAAGGCCCAAATTATGTTCTAAAAGATGAAAACACGCAGCGTGGTGGAAATCACCGTCGAAGGTCAGTCCCTACCCTCTTTGTTCTTTCTTCTGTTGCACAAAAAACATTGAACATTGTTTCATACTGTGATACTCCACTCTTATTTTGCAGCTATGATCTAGTCTTTGACGAAGATGAAGATGAAGCTGATTATTCTGATAAGAGAGATCACGAAAATGGCCACAGAAGAAAGAATCGAAGAATAGATGATCAAAAATCAGAGCTGCCGCCTCGCGGTGATCGTGAAAGAAATAGCCACGAGAGAACACGCAGTGATGAGAAAGGAAGCAGGCATGGGAAAGATGATAGGAACCAAGGGGGTCGGAAACATGATGGCTACCACAGTTACAGTAGATCCAGTGATAGAAGCTCTGGTAGATATGATGATCGTGATTATAGCAAGCACTCTAATAGAAGCAGAAGTGGGGAGGTAGAGGAAGGCAGACGAAGCGATAAATCTGATGGCGAGCGGCGCCATAGAGATGATGCCTACGAGAAGAGCGAACACCACCGGAGAGATGAAATCAGCCACAGGAAAAGGAGCCCAGATAGTAGACATAGAAGAGAAGACCGAGCACACCATGTGAAAAAACAGCAGTCTGATGATAGGTCCTACAAGGAGAGAAGGCACAGAGATGGTAGATAAGATAGGTTTCTGTATGACACTCGGTTTTGTTGTCTGCTTTTCACTGATGTCCCTATAAGCTTGTATTCTTAGCTCAACTTTTTTTGAAGTCAATGTAAACTGCCTGGAATGTGTTGAATTGTTGTAGTGTCCAGATCTGCATCTTTTCTGTGTGTTTACAGCTTTTGCTGGATAATTTGTTGCAATAAAGAAAAAATTGCTAATTTTGACTGTTTGCTGTTATTCTATTGTATAAGAATTAGCATGGCAAACCTATGGGGTTATGTTGCTGGTTTAGGGTTTAGGGTTTAGGGTTTGCTAATTCCTGTCTCTCTAAATGGTACTCCATCTTAAATATAAGACGTATGACTTTTTTGTTTTTAAGTTTAACTACTTGTCTTATTCAAAAAAATTATGCAAACATAATCAAATTTAAGTCATTTATGAAGACGAGTGGTCAAATTTAGTGTTAAAAAAGTCAAATATCTTATAATTTGGGATGTATTAACTTTGATCCACGGTCTGCATCCACTCATTTTACACGTCAATCTTATTGGGCTAAAACTATAAGACCGGCCTAGTGGTGCCATTAGGAGTCTCAAGTGGTTATTGGGCTAAAACTACAAGACCGGTCCAGTAGCTTACGCGGCCCACGTGGGAGTGTATGCACAAGTGCATAACCCGGGTAATGATGTTTAGTACCACAACGGTCAGTAAGAGATTAGCCAATCATCCAACATCTTATAGGCAGCAGGTGATGCTTATTACTCAAGCAGCTGTGTGGTGAGCACAAAGCGAACTATTCTTTCGCCTTTTACTGAAGAATACCGTGTGCACGCCATAAAAAAACAGCCTACTCTAATTTTTAGAGGGTGCTTTCTCCTTGATTGAGAAAGTGCCCAACAAAATATTTTTAAATTTTATTTTATTATATATTATGTAAAGATTATTAAATTTTGAAATTTAAATTTTGTTATCATGTTAAGATTTTTTTTTTTGAAATGGGGATGTTTTTTTTTGGCCTTTGTGAACAGGTGTTGGCTCTGAGGAGGAAATTGATAATCCCGAAGAAAAGCAATGCTCTGAAGATAATCCCCCATTGCTGTCTTGGGTGATGTTTGGTCTTTTATTACATGGCTAATCCCATAGGTTCCTTACACACACACAGTAAAATGTAAGTTCAAAGGAGTTTTCAAATACGGTCTCCTTTTTCATGGCAAGAAGTCAACATTAGCGCCTGTGGTGTGGTGGTCCCACCATTTCGCAATTTCATCAGCCGACGACTTTAAACAAATCGCAATTAAAATGACGAGATTTATAGTTCCAGTAGACGAGAGGTGCTATATATATATATTTAGATCAAATAGTTAATTATAATTTTGTAAAAGCAAAATACGAAAAGATTAATAAACTTTGGAGCCACGGCCAGACGTATGTGGTCACGTCACGTGGATGATGAGGCTGGGCTAAAACCAGGCCCAACCCGTCTTCGTCTGCTCTGGGCGATTGGGCCGCTGCGGTTCGTCTTGGTCGTGGATGGGACTTGGGTTGGGTTTGGGACCGGTCGTCCAGTTGTGGGCCCTCCCGCCAGTTGAGTCTGTCCTCCTGCGCCGCCCTTGGGCCTTCGCTTCGACCGTTCCGTTCGACGGCTTCACGTTGATCCCCGCCTGGCCTGGCGCAGTGGCACCTCGGCGCCGCCTCCCCTCAACTCCCAGTTCCCACACGCGCCGCGCTTTGCCTCCGAGAGCTCCGTCCCGCGGCAAGTCTGGAGGAGGAGGAGAGTTGCAGAGATGTCAGTATTGATCGTGACCAGCGTGGGGGGCATCTCGGTTGATCTCCACACCGACCTGTGCCCCTTCACCGCCAAAAACTTCCTCAAGCTCTGCAAGTAAGCATCCTAGCTAGGGCAGTACTTCAGTAGGGTTCTCGTGTATGTGCGGATTCGTTCGAGCAGTTACGGCAACACAATTTCTATTTGATGGGTTGTAGCGTGATGTATCGTGATGGATTTCAGGATTTGGCGTTGTGGTTCGCTTGGCTGATAAGCCATAGCAAAAAGTATTGTTAGCTAATTTGTTGTGAGAGAAAAACAATGTTGAATGGCTGACAGATTCGGCTAATAAGCTCAAGCGAACCGAGATATGTTGATTAATTAAACCGAGATATGTTGATTGGTGACGCTAATTTCTATAGTGTGAACCGGGATATGTTGATAAATTGACTAGTTGTGATATTCTGGCTGTCAGATGATTTTATATGTAATTGCTCAGTAGTTGTGTTTCTCTTATGGTGCAAGAAGATTCAAATTTCCTTGGCTTACATTGAAAAACAACTACTGCTGTCATGCTTATGCACCTGAACTTGATTCTGATCATCATGAAAATAAATAAGGCACCAGAATGAAGTACTACAATGGTGTATGTTCCACGACGTAAAGAAGGATGTGGTGATCCACGACGTAAAGTAAGCAATTCCCAAATGTCTTCATTCCAGTTACCTCCACCCAAGTTTTATCCCCCCCCCCCCCCCCCCCCACCCCACCCCACCCCCACAACTACCCCCCACCCTAACCCAAACTTCTTCAATACCCCAACACATAAAGAC
>Ga0182004_10002185_pt1 | contig 15058 bp, 7 predicted proteins | sample Sormic07211540_1_FD_120479 | JGI IMG/M metagenome (GOLD analysis project Ga0182004, IMG submission 120479) | Endophyte microbial communities from Sorghum bicolor roots, Mead, Nebraska, USA - 072115-40_1 MetaG | ecosystem: Host-associated > Plants > Roots > Unclassified | place: USA: Nebraska...
CTTAGCATTAGCAAAAGCCAAATTTCTACCGAACAGGGCGATTCGAGTGGCACTTACAGTTACAGGTGGAGAGCAATATCTGCATGGCTGTATCGACAGGTCTAGTCACTGGCCACGGAATACTTTGAAATTCAGTGCATCCAGGAAGGAATGAATTCAGCCGCCGGGCTTTATGCCTCTATAGGTCAACCTGTGGGCTGCCATCGATTCTTCTCAGCATGCAGGTTGCTCTGGAACTCAGCAACAGTGCACATCTGTGGAAGTGCTGTGCTCAGGCGATATGCATAGCAACTGATACTGAGGCCCAGATTGGAGATGAAAATTTTTTGAATGTCACATCGGATGTGTCGGAAGGACGTCGAAAGAGATTTTTAGAAACTAATAAAAAAACAAATTACATAGCTCATCAGAAAACTATAAGACAAATCTATTAAGCATAATTAATCTATCATTAGCACATGTAAGTTACTGTAGCACTTAAGGCTAATCATGAAGTAACTAGGCTTAAAAGATTCGTCTCACGTTTTTTAATCAAACTGTGTAATTAGTTTATTTTTTTATGTACATTTAATGTTCCATACATGTGTCCAAAGATTCGATGGGATGGACAAAAAAATTTTGGGTGGGGAACTAAACAGAAGAAAGACAAGAGGAATCATCTGAGATGTTCATATACTCCAGATCGATGTGCGTCTTTGTGTGCTTCTTGGCAACCTGTGAATAAACTAGTAGTAGTTCCAGGATCTGATGCCGCAGCAAGACAACAGTCAACCTCGACACTGTTTGTATAAGTTGTTTTTCACTTTTGTAGATACGTACTCACTCCATTACAAATTGTGAGATGTTTTAGCTTTTCTAGATACATAATATTTGATAGGTATACATTATTCTAGATACATGATAAAAATAATGTATTAAAAAAGTCACAATTTCTTAGAGAGAGAGAGAGACCAGCTTTTACTTTTTACTACATATTTAGATGTAGCGTAAGGTATGCACCTTAAAAAGCTAAAACGACTTACGATTTTATATGGAGGGAGTATTATGTTTGCAGAAGTATAATAAACTAATTACAAGGTTTAAAGTCCAAATAATGTTTTATTTTCAATAATTTCATAGTGTGTATTCCATACTTTTTATCAAATGTACGGTTTTTTTTCCCCAAATGTAATTTTGAAATAATTTTTGAGAAAAATATTGAATCTAGTTAGAGATTACAAGCATGATATTTTAATTGAATCTAGCTCATAGAGACTAGATGCATAATATTTTAATACTAAAATTTTTACTTGGTATAAATAAAGAATAAACTAATCTCAAGGATTATAAAAAGAAAATAAAGAGCAAATAAATAAAATTCGGAAAAAAAAAACAAACCTTGGGCTGCAAAATTTAAGCACTCCAGCACGGCCTTCCGTTCATTGGGCTCAATTCATCGCAGTGTCTTGGGCCTCCTACAGCTCCAAATGGGCCGTTGTCGCGAAGTGTGACGCGGAACCTTATTCGGACACATCGAGGCACGCCTCCGCGTCGTCAAGGCAAAGCACGCGCAAATCCACCCCCGGCGTCGTCGTCTCCAAGCAAGCGAAGAGCGCCCGCCCCTCGAGATCTCTCGGCCTCTCCCCCTCCCCGCGCCGCCGCTATGGACGCCGTTGACTCGGTGGTCGACCCGCTCCGGGAGTTCGCCAAGGACAGCATCCGCCTCGTCAAGCGCTGCCACAAGCCCGACCGCAAGGGTAACTGCTAAACCCCAGATCCCCCAGCCCCCGTCCTCGTATGTTGCTGGCTCCGAGATCGGACCGGATCTGACGGGCCGCGGCTTCGATTTCGATTCGGTTCGCGCAGAGTTCACCAAGGTCGCCGCGCGGACTGCGATCGGCTTCGTCGTCATGGGATTCGTCGGCTTCTTCGTCAAGCTCATCTTCATCCCCATCAACAACATCATCGTCGGCTCCGGCTGATCCGCTTCCCTCTGGTATACTTTCTAGCCACGTCTATTCCCCTGGCCTGGCTTCCGCTGGATGTGTGCAATTCGGTAGATCTCTTGGATCCAGCCACATGCTTAGGACAATTCGTTACTGTTACATAATGTTGTGTGAATTGTTGTGCCGAGATTGGTTTGTGTAGGACACTGGGAATTTCGATTTGGTGATTGGAGATTAGCTGGGTGGGAATTGGTAGATGTTTAGCTGTTGTTGTTAACGGTATAGTGACTATTAGTAGTGCTTGTGATCAAATATCCTCAAGGATTGGATGATCAATTTTTTTAAGACTCTAGTAGCTTGGTTTGGAAGCCGATTATCATTTTGTACTGGGCGTTCCCTTAAAACTGTGACATTTTGAACTGATGCATCTACATGGTATCATTTAACTGTGGTAGATGCAGTGGTTTTTAAAACAAAAAAAAAAATTGAGAGAAGACAGTTGCTAATATGTTCGGACAGCATTTCTTTGCATGTAGAATCATTGCCTGTGGACATTTCTTATTCACTGTTGCTGTGTGATAAACTGATAATGCAATTGACATCTAGTCATGCAGTGTAGATCTGCTTGATTGGTGCTATGCTTAGCCTGTTTATGCTTTTTACATTCACTATGTTGTTGTTGTTGCTATCCATATTGAAAAACAAAAACGCAGAGTAACCCATTTGTTGGCTGTATGAAATGCACAGTGACTTGCTAGTCTGGGTTTCTTTTAGATCATCCGGGTTTGATTAAGCAGAATATGAATTTCTGATGATAGAAATATACAATGAAAATATATAAAATGGTTTGTCTTTGGGCATTCAGATATTTTTCTGCAAATAGTTCTTGATCTGAATATGGAATGTGAAACTCAAGCCTTTAGCAACTGAGATCTGTAACCTTCTATTATAAGAATGTTTGGATGCTCTTATAGTCCTATATGTGGTTGGCACAATGGGCTTTGGATATTCAATATGGTACAGTGCTAGTTTTGCATAATGCCCCCTGAACGACTTTGCATTCTGTATTTCCTAAATGTGGAATTTTAAGGATTACTGATATGACCAGGTTTTGTGTTCAATCCACCGATGCTCTATGTTTCTCGAGTTTGATGGTTTCTTCTATTTCCTCCTCCCAACAAATGTGATAAAACGATGCTGGTTACGTATTTACAATGTAATCACAAACTTGGTTATAACTATTCTGCCATAAAAAATGGATGTGGTTGTTCTGTGACCTGATTGGCGCCATTATCTGCTGAAACTGGCAGCCCCAAATTTCTCTTCCATGGCCGAGCTTTAGATGAACATCTCCTGTCCCTTTTGAAACAGCCTGATCATTTCTAACGTTCTTTTATTGGCTCGGATGCAGGCTAGAGGCTGCAGGTGTGGACAATGGCGTCACTACCTTGGAGGCAGCACCATTTTCAGCCCTGATATCAGTAAAGATCCGTTTAGGACTTGTGTTGTTAAGGACAACCTCCTTACCTTTTTCTCTTGAGGACTTGTGGTACACCTGGAACTCTTTTGTACCTGATGCCGAATGGGTTTCCGTGAATTAGCGGGTAACAAAATTGAATGGTTACCATGTCTTCTCGATTGTTTTATGGTGCGGTATCCTTCATAATTTGCTTTTCGCGACGTTGTTAGTACAACTCCCGTATCGTTCATAATCTGAATATGTAATTTTCGTATAAAAGGTGCCGAAGCTACGAGACTGCGTACCACTAACTTGAGGCTTCCGATTTTGGATGAATTCACTTCGATCGTCCAATTATTTACCTTCCTGTTCCTGCTGAATCCTATAAGGATTGACGCCCAATTGCTTTCCTTTCCGTTCCTGCTGGATCCAATGAGGATCGACGCTGAATCCAATCCAATGAGGATTGACGCTCAGGGCGCCATCAACATTATAAGATACTCCCTCCATCCTAAGAATTTTGGAAAGTCAAAACATTTAAAGTTTGACCAACATTATAGAAAAAATAGAAAGGTTTCATGACATCAAATAGATATTTATCATAAAAATATAATTAATGAAGAATCTAATAATACTTAAATGATATCATAAATGTTATTATGCTATCATATAAATTTGGTCAAACTTTAAATGCTTTAACTTTCTATTATTCTTGGAATAATTTATAATTTGGAGTGGAGGGAGTACCTATTAGCTATATATAATAAGATGATAAAAGTATTTTGGCACATCACTCATAATATGAATAGTTTCATATGACAACCTCACATAATTTCAAAATATATAAGCATAAGACTAACTCTTGATTAAGAGATTTTTTTTTCTTTCTTCTATTAAATAAGAAATAATCAAAAGTTATCACTGAAGGTGTCCTCACAGAAATCCTAGACAGATTTCTTTTCCTACTTGGATTCATAAACAACGATGGATTTTGGAATGAATCAATAAACCGCAACTAACAACACGAAGAGAGCCACAATATATATATTAAAAAACAAGCACAAAGTTTTGGTCAACGAACATAGATTTCGGTCCTCCAACAAACCATGACGAGGTAGTCACCAAGCTTGACCGTTAAAAGTCTACCAAGAAAAGAAAACGAAAACAGAATCATCTAAGAGTTACACCCCACATGGGACATGGGAGGCAATCAACCGACCCTCGCAATGCTGGAGAGGAGCGACAGCAGCACGGAGCTAGTGCCTGCTTGATATGCTGAAGGAGGTGACCTTCAGGGGCGTAGCCACCACCAGTGGAGCCTCCGGGGAGTCGCTGACCGAATACCTGTCATGCATGAAGCGGCTGGCCACAATTGACTCGTCCTTGGGGATCACCTTGTAGCAATAGCAGCTCTTAAGCCCCTCCTGGTACTGGTAACACTCGTGGTGGCTGTTCTTGACCTGCAAGAAGTTCCAGACCACACTGTACTTTCCCACAGTGGCCACGAGATGCCGCTCCTGCTTCCCATTCTCTGTCACCTGCGGAATCATCAGATAATAGATGAGGGCTCAAATGTCAACGAATGCGCATGTCTGCTCATGCTAGTGAGTAATGGATTTTTATTAACCATTTGATTGTCAGAGACAGAGATCACTGCAGCCGATTCAAGATGTACTAGATACAGCTATATTGCATTAGCATAAATTTTTCTAGTTCATCTTAGAACCCTAAATATTAACATTCACAGCACATGTCACCATTCACACCATAAATTTTCTAATTTCAAAACAGCTCAAACAACATGCACCACTGAACTGCATCCAAATGGTACAAGGAAGTATAGAAGGTGGTTTCTTAACAATATGTGCATCACTACAGCTGATTCAAGATGTACTAGATACAGCTATTTTCATTAGCATAAACTTTCTAGTTTATCTTAGAACTATAAGTATTAAAGTTCACAGCATATTAATAGTTTCAAAACAGCTCAGACAACATGCACCACTGAACCGCATCCAAATGGTACAAGGAAGCATAGGTAATACACGCATCACATGCATGCGCTGGTTATCAGCATCAAATCCGGATCGTGGATCCTAGGTGCTCAGAAGTAAACTCAATCAAGAAACAAGGTTTTTAGAAACACCATCCATGAAAAGGTAGATAAACTAACTTGTAGTAGATACATCGCTCTACTAGTTTGATAATGGTGATCTAAATTATACTAAAATCAAAAGTGAACTGACACCTTGTTTAGATGGGAAAAAAATTTGGATTTCGCTACTGTAGCACATTCGTTTGTTTGTGGTAAACATTGTCCAATCATAGACTAACTAGGATCAAAAGATTCGTCTCGTGATTTACAGTCAAACTGTGTAATTAGTTTTTGTTTTCGTCTATATTTAATGCTTCATGCATGTGCCGCAAGATTCGATGTGACAGGGAATCTTGAAAACTTTTTGGATTTCGGGGTGAATGGTTTTTAACAGCATTATACAACATCACACTGTTTTTCTAGCATACTCAATTTTCATAACAAGTGAAAATTAGTAAGCGTCTGTAGAACTATAAAAGGTGACACCCCTTAGGAGCAACTGACATGGTCTAGAGGCATCCTAGAGTAATCAATGTTTAACATTACCAAACCAATGGCACACAACTGTAAAACTGCAGATGACATGTATTAAAAATCAAGGATGAAAAATGCCCAAACATAATAATCAAAACCCAGAATAACAGGATCTGCCACCAATATACAATCAAACCACTTCTACATGATCCATACTACATGATGAGGCGATAGACCATATAAATTGATAATTGCATATCACTAAATATAGCAGTTTAACCAATACTGTCAGTTTTGATCATGCAGAATGCCAAAATGCTACCGAAGAAGCGCATAATCTTCTGTATGGTGTGCAGTGGTAAATCTGAACAAACTTCCATAATAAAAAAAGTGGGAATATATACTCACCCAAGAGAATCTTCCCTCCCTGAACCTGTTGTTTGCTCCTGCTAGATGAGAGTCCAGTGGGTTGAGCTTCAGCAGCCTTGGAGCAGCAATTCGGTTCCCCATTCTCCCACTAAACCCGTTCTTCTCCTTTCCATCTTTGTCAATGAAGATGGTGCATATAAGAATCAGGTATGTATCTGTTGTCCCGAGTATCCACTTCCCATCATATGTCACATCAACATGGGTAATGGGTGAACCCAACCCAGGAAAGGCTGTCTTTGCCATCCTCATAGAGCTCTTAGAATACAAGCGGATCTTCCCATCTAATGATCCAACAACAATCGAACCGTCACCGGTTGAAGCAAAGCACTGGAAGTTTGTCCCCCTGGAAAACTGATGCCCCTGGGTCCATTGCAATACAGGCGATTCAGTTGCACTTGCCAAGTTCTGCACAATGCCCCTCCGGTCTCTCATATCCCACCGGCACAACCGGTTGTCATCCAGTCCCAAGAAGGTGGACTCGGATGGATCCAACTGAGCCCCTTTGCTATCATTCGTGATATCCCTCATGTTAATGTCCGCTCCATCCTTCTCGAATTTCCATTCTGAAACCACTTTCCCTGTCTCAATATCAAATTGATGCACCCCCTTGGCATGTGGCTTTCCATCAGTGGCTGGGCTCATCAGGAGCATGTTAGTCTCGGCCCGCATAAGAAGAGCCTTTTTCGGTGTCTGGAAGCTTGTGCTCCCTCCAGAAAACTTCACGGACATGCCCTTGCCGTGTATCCCATGCTCGAAATTCCTCACGACCTCAATCCCTTTGTCTCCAACGAGGAAACTGTTATCCAGTGCGCCAAGCGCAAGACTCTTGATTCCACTGCCTTCCTCAACGGGCTCCTCAAACTCCTGCAGATCCTCCAACACAGACTTCAGTACTGGTGTCCGCGGGGGCATCTGGCTGCGCTTGGGACCAGGAGAGAAGCCGTCGGTGGCATCCTCCCATATCGACTCGTCGCCGTCCTCCGGGCGCGCCCACGCCGCGAAGTCCTTCCCGAACACCTTGGCGCGGCCCTCGTCCGTAGCGGCAACGCCGTAGCTGTTCTCAAACATACAGCTGTTGTACTTGGCGCAGAAGTCGCCGAAGCCGTCAGCGTTGAGGAACTTGAGGGCCCATACGCCATCGGCGACGAAATCAACCCGGCGCTGCGGAGGGAAGGTCTTGAGCTGCAGCTCGGGCCCGACCCTGGCCCGGATCTTCGAGCCCACGACGAGGCACCACGGCCCGGCGGCGGGCGCGTCGTCGTCCTCGTCGTCGCCTGTGCGCACGAAGGAGGCGGCGGCGAGGCGGTCGGAGATGATCCACTTGGCGGAGGGGGAGGAGCCGCCGATGTGGAGGTACAGCTTGACGGCGTTGAGCGCGGCGGGGTTGGCGCTGGGTGTGGGCCCGGGGCTAGGGTTCGGGGAGATGGGCTCGTTGTACTTGAGGTGGAGCTGGCGAAGGTGGCGGTCGATGGCGTCGATAGAGCCCGGGGTGGCCGCCGCCCCTCCGCCGCTGGCCAACTTGGAGGAGGCGGAGGCCGGGGTAGGCGTTCCGTAGTCGGAGGAGTTGTCGGAGGCCCGGGACTCGGCGTCCTCCGAGTCGGAGTCGGATAGGTCGAGGTCCTCGCGGCTGTGCGAGCCTCCCATGGCGGCGGCGGCGGCTGATAGGGTTTCGGCGAGGAGTTGAGATTGGGGGAGCGGAGGAGGAGCGTGCGGGAATTTGAAATTTGGGAGAGGTGATGGGAGAGATGGGGCCCCTTGGCCGTTTTGCGCTGCGACTGCAACTGCGAGCCCGCAACCGTCCGCAAGTGGTGGGGGAGAGATCTGGGAAATGGTCCAAACGACAACGAATACTCCGCGAGTGTGGGAAGAGATCTGGGGGACGATAGGCCATTGAAGACCAAACGGCCGTTGCACTGCACTGATTCGAAATTTTCAAAATGAAGATCCGTAGCACTAGCACAGTCAGTGACTCTCACTCGCACCAAGTACCGTTCCAATGTTCCATGATCTGAACTCAGAGTCGACAGATTACTTAAAAAGAACAGCTATTGATTCGATCCTCTTGACAGCAAAAATGATCAGAGGCTGCATTCGATCTTGGGAATCAAATACAAACCAAAAGAACCACCAAATTCAGACAAACTTAGACTAAATGAGTGAAACTTAAGTTAAAATCAGCTTAGGCAGGTTTATTAAAACGGCCTAGTCTGATTTTTCTAGACTTCCTGTGTGGCCGTCGTGTACAAACTGTCCTATGCCGATTTTGTCTGTTCGAGTCTAATTCATTTCAAACTCCTCCACTGTCATGGATAAGACAACTTCCTCTACATATGTCCGAGCCAATTGAGGTTACCCATACACAATGATCAAAAGTCAATCTACTACTTTTCTCAAATTAACTCTTCCAACCTCTCAAGTTATCCAATATCCCTCTATATAGGATTTTATTGGTCTTTCACGTGGCCTTTCAATCTAAGAACAGCACTGTTGTACCTTGATGAGTCTTTCTGGACGGTGTTCGTGAGCTTTTCAAACGACTGATGGGATTTATTGGCCGGCCTTGTTGTTTGGACCCCTCTCTACTACGTGTTAGGTTATGTGTGGCCTCAGATATACTAGCTCTTGTTTGTTTGTGATCCTAATCAGCGTCAACATATCTAATACTTAAATGTTCTATGTCATTACTCAAACTTACTAGCTTCCAACTCTTTTTTCCATATTTGGCAATTGGTTGTGGCGGAAGGATATTTCTAGTAGTCATTTAGGATAGGGAGCTAGCTGACCGCGGAGAGAAGGAAGGAAGAGGAGCACTTGAGAAGAGGACGCATTTTTGTCGCACTGGCATAGGTAGTCTCATTTTAGTTGCTTACTAGTGTGGGTAGTCACATTTTAGTTGCTTATTCAAATTGATTTATTATATATATATATGTTAAGTAGTGCAATACACACCCGTTCTCGTGCACACAATACTCTTTCTCTCTCTCTCAAAGCATATATGACGCTATTGTCATTTTTTCGAAATTACTTTGGCCACTAATATCTATTACTGGAATTCCGTTCTTTGAAAGGGAGACGCATAAAGAAACCTCCCTTTGCACAAATTTTCACAAAAAGACGCAACAAAAGAGGGAATTTTTTATGAGCCATTATAAAAAATCATAGAGTAATTGAAAAAGTTCGGCAGACTTTAGTGCTACTAGTTTTTTTTGCCTTTCATGCCACTGCCGTCAAATTGGGCTTTCATGGTGTCAAACTGCAGGTGTGAAAGTCAAAAACATTCTTAGATCTTAATATACCATTAATTTATTTTAGCATTTTAACTATTATTTCATATGAATTTTTTTAAAAAAATTAGAAAGTTGTAGACCTCGTCAAAATACGGCTACAATACCTTTATTCTGAGTTGTGAGAACATATTCTATCCCTACCGTTATAATAGCCGTGGCAGATACGGCTACACTTTGCATACAACAAATTCACGGAAGCGTCCGTCCGTCAATACGTATTTGTAGCGAAGTTCCAAGCACGTCACGGGATCCCAGGTCCATTTCCGGCCACTTTTCTGATTTTCGCCGCTAACCACCGAGCGTTGCTGAGCTGACTGGGCTGGGCTGGGCTGAGTGGGCTCTTATCGAATTCCTGGCCCGTTTGAAGGGTTTGAACATTGCCGTGTTGCTTTCTGCGTGCGAATGTATATATCGAACTATATTTTAGTTTCGTTTTTCCTGTTGTTACGGCAATTATCCTGACACCATGTTTATTTTTTCGAACAAATAAGGGCGATGGCCTATAGAATTGTCGAATTTATCACGCTTTCCATATAAATGTTATCTCTCTTTTAGGATGATATATAAAATAATGAGAAATACAGGTCCTTTAAACATTTGTGTTATTTGATTCCGTTTTCATTTCCCTTACACATAGTAGAGCGTAACCAACCATCCCAACTATGTTTAAACTGTTATCTGATTTCATTCCACTCGTGGTACCACTCATTGACCTTAAATCTATGCATCAAATATCATCAAATATCGTGGAAAGTAGAATGTCGCTTGTCTTATAAACCGTGTTTTTTGCGACACTGTAGCACTTTCGTTTGTTTGTGGTAATTATTATCCAACCATGAACTAAATAGGTTCAAAAGATTTGTCTCGTAAATTCTGACCAAACTGTGTAATTAGTTTTTATTTTCGTTTATATTTAATACTCTATGCATGCGTCTAAAGATTCGATGTGACGGATAATCTTGAAAAATTTTGGGTTTTTGGTTGGAAGTAAACAAGATCTCGCAAATTATAGACAAATTGTGCAATTAGCTTTTATTTTTGTCTACATTTTAATGTTCCATACATGCGTACAAAGATTTAATGTGATGGGAAATCTTGAAAAAAATTTGGAAACTAAATAAGGCCTAAGACTATTGGATCAGAAACCTTCAGATAATGGTGTGGGGTTCAGAGATAAATGAAGCTGCAGTGAAGTGTGCAGCTGGGAGTTAATGCTTCAAAATCAGCGGTTCTGTATGAAGATAACCTCTTAAAAGATTCGATGATAGACCATTTAGAAGGAGCACACATGTATAAAACATTAAATATAAATGAAAATAAAAATTAATTACACAATTTATCTATAAATTGTGAGATAAATTAATTGATTCTAGTTAGTTTATAATTGGATAATAATTGCCAAATAAAAATAAAAGTGCTATAATATCAAAACCAAAAATTTTCAGAACTAAACAAGGGAGTGAAAATGAAAGATAACTGAGCGTTAGCTCAGTAAATCCTGAAAGTTTCAAATAACCTCTTCCGTCAGAGATAGTCAGCAAAAAAAGGTTTACATGATGATGATTTTCAGTGCGCTAAAAAACGATCTTCGTGATATCTTAGAGTTAAGTGCCCGGATTATCACATATCAATTTGGGTCGAGAACATAAATGATGTACGGACAAAAAATGTGAAGACAGCAAAATGAAACAGTTAGTAGTTGGAAATAAATGGGTCAAGCATACTGTTCCCACTGAAAAGTGCCCGAGACCAAATTCGATCATCTGTTCTAATCATTTATCCGGTCTCGAGCTTTCTACGTCACTGCGATTCAATATCCTTGTACAGCAGAAGTATCACATCAAATTCAATTCAAATCACCTAAACCTAATCGGTACCCGGACTGGAAGTTGGAACACACCAATCCTATAATCACCTAAACCTAATCCCCTAAAAAAACATAATCACCTAATGCATCATGTAATGTAAGTAACATGTTGCAATATGAATAAGCTTTGGAACTCAAAATATAGTGTAAAATTAACATCGAGTAATTCTATGAGATGGTAAAGTTTCATGGGTTCATTTTCCCCCCTCCCTGGATTCCTCTTTACAAACTTTACAGCAGCAGAAAGTTTCATATCATACAAAAAGTGTACAACAGGTATGTCACAACTACAGGAGAGCAGGACAAAAGAGCATTTTTGTCGAGCACCGAACGATGGAGGTACCAAACCTGCATTCCCACGCGTGGGCAGGAGGATCGCGGGGCGTTGGCGTCAGCCTTGGCTCGTCGGGACGGGGACGGCGACGGCGACGGTGGCGCGGCAGACGGGGCAGGCGGGCGTCCTGGCGAGCCACCGGTCGACGCAGGCGGCGTGGAACGCGTGCGTGCATGCCGGCATCGCACGCCACCGCTCCCCTGCGCGCGCGGCCTCGAGGCACACGGCGCACGACGAGGCGGAGGAGTCGGCCTCGCCGCCGCCGCCGGGGAAGGCGAAGCTTGGGATGCGGTGGATGTCGGCGGGCGAGAGCCCCGCGTGGAGAGGCGGAGGCGGAGGGTCGAGCGACGGGACGCGGTAGCGGCTGCCGCGGTGGTGGCGGAAGGCGCGCGCGGCGAGGACGAGGACGAGGAGGAGCAAGGCGGAGGCCGCGGCGAAGAGGACGAAGACCGCGAGCGCCGCCGCCATCACGCCCGCCTGCACGGCGAGCGACAGGAGCCGGCGCGCGCCGGCGCACTGCCGGTGGTGGCGCGGGACGGCGGCGGCGGCGCGCCCGCTGTGCTTGGCTTCTCTTCCCGCCGGTCCCGGGGCTGGAGCGGGCGAGGCCATTTGGATTGCGATGAGGCGGCCGGCGTCCGTCCGTCCTTGGCGTGGCTCGGGCGCTCGGCGGTGCGCGGTGGAATGGAATATTCAGCGGGGATCGGTGGAATTGGAAGGGGGCTCTGGGCTCTCGCTCTCCCCAATATTGAGCTTTTTGGCCGCGTTCGGTACATTGGCGGGTTGCCGTGAGCTCGACGGTTACGTAAAGGGACGAATGAATATTTTAGTATATTATATTATTTAATTATAGAAGTCAAAGTAAGTCGCATTCGTTTTACTCCGGATTTGACACCGGAAAGAGGCTTCATGGCAAGGAGTCGAATGACCTGTGCTTGATGCTGATGCAAGCAACAATATGATTTAGCGAAACCAACTGAGATTTTGTTTAGGCCTTGTTTAGTTCACTCCGAAAACCAAAAAGTTTTCAAGATTCTCCATCACGTCGAATCTTTTAACACATGCATGAAACATTAAATATAAACAAAAATAAAAACTAATTGTACAGTTTACCTGTAAATCACAAGACGAATCTTTTGATCCTAGTTAGTCCATAATTAGACAATATTTGTCACAAACAAACGAAGGTGCTACATCTATATCTACAATATTGAGCTTTTGGCCGCGTTCGGTACGTTGGCGGGTTGCCGTGAGCTCGACGGTTATGTAAAGGAACGAATAATATATTATATTACTATTATATATATCTATATCCACGTCTATATTTATATCTATATCTATATCTATATCTAGATAAATACTAATAAAGATGCAAAATTTCAATCTGCCTTTTTTTTCTACCCGCTCCTCTCTCCAGTCCGCGTTCTGGCTTCCCCGTCTGCGCCCGTCTCCGCCTCGTATTCCATCGCCGCCTTTTTTCCTTCCTTCTTCCCTTGCGCGCCCGCCCAGGACTCTCGCGAGTCTGCCTACTTTTCTGTCCGCCACAGACGGCTCCGTATCCTCCAACCGCATGCGCGCACGAACGCTCCCACCCCCTCATCCCGCCGCGGTCTGCTCCCATTGGCGCGCCGCCGCCACAGCTGCCTCCCCGCGCGGCCGCGCCTTGCTGGACCCGTGCTTCCACTCGTGTCGTTGGATGCTCTTCCTCGAGGGCTTCGGCCGGTTCTCGGGCCACCGCACGCTCGGCGACCATGCCTGCTTCTTCGACCTCTCCGCCGCCAGGCCCATCGTCCGCGTCCCCCTCCCGAAGCTCAAGGACCACTGCGTCCTCGACTCCCCCGACGGCCTGCTCCTCCTGCAGCGTAACGGGAACAACGATGTCCGCCTGCTCCACCCGTTCACCCGCTAGGTCGCCGAGTTCGCAGACCTCAAGTGCCTCGCCCATCAGCTGTCAGGGCACTGTCAGTTGTACGAAATGGACCACGAGCTCATCGTCAACCCCCGGTACAATTTCAATAGCTGGCTGCATAACACCGCGCTATGCTTGTATCAAGCCCGCAAGCTTTGTGTTGCTGGTGATGCTGAATGGACAGTCAGCAGCTGGAAGATGAACCAACTGAACAGGACACTGTCGTTCCAGGGGAAGGTCTATGTGGTGAATTGGGAAGATGGGCTAACACATGCCACTACATCGTCGGGAAGGGAGTCAACTGTGGTGTGCAGTGGCCACGATGTCATGGAGGTGGAGGTGACCTTGTGCTTCTTGTTCTTCATCATCTTTGAAGTTGGAGGCAAGGGATGGCAAGCGAATCTAGGGCGTTGCCGACGTGGGAGAAGGTCGCGTTGATACCCAAATTTGTATGGTTAATTTGGATCTATTACGATTCTTGATCTTGTGCCATTACGGTTCAACGGAAAGTTGGCATTACAAATGCCTCTATACCCAGTCAATGCAAATTTTTTACGCTTGAAATAATATGGGAAATCTAAATTAATCAACAGTCCATGAACTAAATCTTGACAATTTGTTATGGTTTGTTGTCTAATCCACTCTAAATAAATGTATTTCTAGAATCATGGGTGGATGACTGCCATGTAAAAAAATCAAGAGAAGTCTCTCGTTATAATCATCATCGCATAAACTAATTCTCGACACGTTGGCAAATAACTCCTTACAGACTAATTAAACATTTTATGGGTCCTATAAGGGTACTCACAATGCATACTCTATCATAGAGTTTAAAGTTATTAATTACCTCGAACAATGTGGACTTAAAGTCTAAATAAGACTTGGAGTCTTATTTTTTCTATCTCTTTCTTCAATAAATATACTGCCACATCAGCAAAATACCATAAATAATATGTAATTAATTGTCTTGGACTTTGTGATTGAGTCTTAGGGCGTGATTGGTTGCCCCGACCGGTCCATTCAAAGGGCCATCCCGCACGGTTCGGTGCAGTTGGCCCGTGTTTGGTTTCCCACCTGGTATTCTTTCGTGTATGCCTTCGTTCCTCTCTCCCCCTCCATCCCGGCCGCCTTCGTCTTCTCGATTCGAGCTTCCCACTCCAGCCGGGACGCTTTGGTTCTTGGCGGGAACCCTAGGCGATCTTGGCGGGAGCTGGCGCGGTCCCTGGTATAAAAGCGCGCGCGCTGGCGCTTGTTAGGGTTACCCCCTCACTCTCGCCACTCC
>Ga0182004_10002186_pt1 | contig 15058 bp, 7 predicted proteins | sample Sormic07211540_1_FD_120479 | JGI IMG/M metagenome (GOLD analysis project Ga0182004, IMG submission 120479) | Endophyte microbial communities from Sorghum bicolor roots, Mead, Nebraska, USA - 072115-40_1 MetaG | ecosystem: Host-associated > Plants > Roots > Unclassified | place: USA: Nebraska...
CAACGTGGTGCCGGAGGTCTATTAGCGGGTTAATTAAGATGACCCGTTAATATAATGAATATAAGGAAATTCCATCGTCATTTGCGGACGTCCAACCACCACAGCCCATAGTATATATACGTGCAGCGGCGGCGGCTTTGCTCCCTTCAATAGGCTGCCACCGGCCACGTTGATGTTTTTCGGCGGCGGCGGCGGCGGCTTTGCTCCCTCCATAGGCTGCCGTCGGCCACGTTGCTGTTCTTCGATCATCGGAGATTTTGTGCTACGTCGCTGTTCCTAATGTGATCAATTTATTTATCCCTAATCCTATTTTCCTCGTAGCATGGACCATGCAGATCGATGGGGAGATGATTGATTCCATCACATCTTGTTATCTCACTTCGTTCATCGAATCATCGGCTTGGCTTCCGCTAGCATCTTGAGGTTTCATGCATCCAACTGTACGTGCTGAATCTTCGTAGTTTGGCGGCGCATATTAGTCGGCGTTCGTCTCTACAGGTGCTTATTAGATTGGATCGTCCGGGCTCCGGCAACGAAGCACCCTGATCACTGACCAGTAGGACGGAGGCACAGATTTATAATTAGTTTCTCCAGTTTCATATAAGAGTGTTTGGATAGTTGTTTTAGATAAAAGTATGTGTTTGGATATACTTTATGCATATTAGAGTATCATCTGATAATCATATCACGCAGTATCACTTCATACTTTGTTCAGACCTATCTCCTAATACTTCTTTTTTTGGGGAGTAAGAATATCTTCTAATACTTCAAAGGACTATAGTATGTACACATACTACTTGTTGAAAAGTATCTATACACACTCTGCCATGTGTACTTTCTTTCAACATATGTACATAAATACCCCCTATATACATCCAGGTGTGAAAAATTAACATATAGTCGTCTCTTCAAGATCTCCAGGCTCTTGCATCAAAATAGTACTATGCAGACATATACTCCTTTCTAAAAACAAAGTATATATACGTACTCCATTTGAAATAGTATGTACACATAGCACGATATATTTTCTTTTCAATGGATAGACTATTCCAAACATGCGTATGCACCAATACTCATTTTTATTTGACGAGTATATTCATGTACCCTCTGAGTACTGCATGCATACTCCTTAGCCTAACTATACGTTCATACTAACTAGGGTATATTTGTATACGTGAGTATGTCCTCATACTTATTTATTTAATTTTTAATTCAAACTTGCCTAGTGACATTTCAATCCGAATGGTACATGATTACACGAACTGCTACCTGATTGATATATTATTAATTTTAAAGTATGTGCACACGTAGGTTTTCCAATCTGCTCTAAAGATTTTTTAGCGTTGGCGTGGCGTTCAAATGTTCGCTTCCATGCATGCAGGCATGCAGCCGAGAATTGAGCTCCTCTAACTGCAACAGTCCAGCGCCTTCCCTATTGGATCGTTGTACATACCCGTTACGAGGAAAGGAGTAATTACTCTTGGGAGTATAAAATATGCGCAAGTGTGAAAAGATCTTCTTATGAAGTTAGAATACTCGGGTGCTAACTAACCATCGCGGATCGATTTTTTTTAAAAAAAATAAGTTGTTTTTGTTTTCTATACGTACATAGTAGTTTTCTATGTGTGCACCAATATACTATGTCTTGCATAACAAAATCTATTAAAATAGTCTAAAACGATTTAGAATTTGGAACGAAGTGAGTAACACTTCAAAGTATTATTCGGTAGTATCATGAATGTTTGCTTGGTCAAATTTAGAATCAGTTAATTTAGAACTACGGTATTGTTTCCGGCTAGGCCTCGTTTACTTTCACCTCAAAATCCAAAATTTTTTAAAATTCCCTGTCACATCGAATCTTTAGACGTATGTATAAAAAATTAAATATAGACAAAAATAAAAACTAATTACATAGTTTGATCGGAATTGACGAGACGAATCTTTTAAGTCTAGTTAGTCCATGGTTGGACAATAATTACTATAAACAAACGAAAATGTTATAGCGTCGCGAATTTTTTTTGTTTCGTGAAGTAAACACGGTCTAGAGGCTGTAAGTGCAATCATAAAAAATCATTGGAATGTCACTGTGCCAAGATGGGTGAAAGGAGGAAATTTGAAGCCGTACAGTAGAGTATGATATGAGCTCTAAAATCAAGGAAGTCATTCCCCTTTTCTCCTTGGGAAGAGCGTACAGAGAGATTTCAGGTCTGCAGCATGCATCAGCAGGTAGTGTTCGTTCGGGCATGCCTCTCTCTCTATGTAGCATCCAATCCTTCCTCAAACAAAAACAGGCACCATGCAGCCGGCTCACGGTAGAAACTTTTTGCATTGCCAATGGAAATGAAACCTGAAAAATTGCTTACTGTTTGAAATGGAGTTAAGTAGAGCTAACTTAGGCCTTGTTTAGTTCCCAAAATTTTTCAAAATTCCTCATCACATCGAATCTTACGGCACATACATAGTACATTAAATATATATAAAAACAAAAACTAATTATACAGTTCATCTTTAAATCGCGAGACAAATCTTTTAAGTCTATAATTGGACAATGTTTGTTAAATAAAATAAAAAATACTATAATATAAAAACCAAAAGTTTTTGCGAACTGAACAATGCCTCACCCAACCGTCAGGGTGCAATTTCAGATTACCTATCTCAAACTCTGCCATGTACCAAGCACTAGGAGTATGCGCATTTGAATGTTTCTTTGCGAGAGAGAGAGATGTTGTTACCTGTGGTAAATTGGGAAATGAACTATTCATAAACAGCGACGATGACTATTCAGAAATAGTAGAAGAGCATGCAAGTGCATACGTGTACTAGTGTCTGGTGCGTCCATGGATGGCGTCGCAATCCAGCACATGGAGGTAATCCACCGCAAGAAGGCGAGTTACCTGTTTGCCAGAAGCCTACGGATCCTAGGCTGTTCTCCCCAGTCTGTGCACAGATTTGAAGGGCCTGGGGCTCTGTGCCAAATTATTGCCTTCTTGTTCATCAACCACTGTAAATTCTCGCTGTAAAAGTTTAAAAAAAAAACTTGGGCCTTGTTTACTTCCAAATTTTTTTGCAAAATATGAATAGTGACACTTTCGTTTGTATTTGATAAATATTGTCCAATCATGGACTAACTAGAGTCAAAAGATTCGTCTCGTTAATTTTGACCAAACTGTGCAATTAGTTTTTATTTTGGTCTATATTTAATACTTCATGTATGTGTCTAAAGATTCAATGTGACGGGAAATCTAAAAAATTTTGTAAAATTTTTTGGAACTAAACAATGCCTTGCTGTAATTTGGTGCACGGATAGTAAAACTACTGTTGATCAGTAATCGATCACTATACTTTTGAGAATGACATGCATGGTCACAAAATCATAATTCAACTTTAATCAAGGGTACCCATACTGGTTTTGGCGCCCCAATTCTTCTGTGAGGAGAGGCATCGACAAATTGGGTCCTGTTTAGTTGCGAAAAGTTTTTGGATTTTGACACTGTAATATTTTCATTTGTTTGTGGCAAAAATTGTCCAATCATAAACTAATTAAGATCAAAAGATTGGTCTCACAATTTACAGGTAAACTATTCAATTAGTTTTTGTTTTCGTTTATAGTTAGTGCTTCATACATGTGTCGCAAGATTCGATGTAATGAGGAATCTTAAATTTTTTTTTGGTTTTTAGAGTGAACTAAACAAGACCTTATCCCCATGGCCCTAGCCCAGCAAAGAAGTATGTTCCTCATTCATATGCGATTCTATTTTTCATCTCCTGTAAATTAAAACCGAGTTATTTATATCCTGTAAGGATATATATGTTGGCTTTGCATCATTTTCCTCTGCTTCCTTCCCAAGGTTTATGCCGAGTAATTTTTCTTGTACTCGTACCTTTCAACTGTCCCAAAACATGTATTGGGTGCCATTTGCGGTATAAATCATATGATGCAATCAAATCCACTATTGTACGTAGTTATCTAGCAAGTAGTTTATGTATTACGAGGAATTTCGGATTCAAGCCATAGGCCTTGTTTAGTTCCCACAGAAATCCAAAAAGTTTTCAAGATTCTCCGTCACATCAAAATTTGTGGCACATGTATGAAGCACTAAATATAGATGAAAACAAAAACTAATTATACAGTTTGTCTATAAATCGCGAGACGAATCTTTTAACCCTAGTTAGTCTATGATTGAATAATATTTGTCACAAATAATGAAAGTGCTACAGTAGCGAAATCTAAAAAAAATTTCACATCTAAACAAAGCCATAGTTTATAATAGGAGGCAAACGCACCGAAACTGGGCAAAGCACGAAGTGGGCTCTAAACGATAGTGGGCCAAGAAAGAGGGTGAGCACGAAGTGGGCTCGATTCGATGGGATGGGCCGAGAGGGAGGATTTTGGAGGAAGAGGAGAAAAATGAGCACGGAAGAGGAAACCCTTGGCCTCGCGCCGTCATCGAGTAGTAGGTTCTCGAAACACCGCCACACTCCGCCTCTCTTCGACCGCTCCACGCGAGCACCTCGGCTCCTGCCTGCATCCGCGCCGCCGCTTCCCTTGCTCGCCTCCGCCTTCTGGAGCGAGCGGCACCGCGCTAGCGGCAGCCATGGCGCTCGCCTTCGACGAGTTCGGGCGCCCCTTCATCATACTCAGGGAGCAGGAGAAGAAGACGCGCCTGCGCGGGCTCGACGCGCAGAAGGCCAACATCGCCGCCGGCAAGGCCGTGGCGCGGATCCTCCGCACCTCGCTCGGACCCAAGGGCATGGACAAGATGCTCCAGTCCCCCGACGGAGACGTCACCATCAGTACGCATCTGCTTCCTTCCTTCATTGGGTCATTGTGTACGCTGGTCGTGGTGTAGCATGTGTACCGGGACGGGATGGGGCGATCTGAGAGGGAACGACTCGCCACCCTTGGATCATCGGCCCAGGTGGCCCAGGTGAAGTGGTAGTCCTTTGAGAACCAGGGTTTTTGAGTGGCGGGTGCATGTCTTGAGATCTAGCTTATTGCCGGACAGTTGCTCGAACTGCCCTGTTTCGGTTTTGGGTGTTAATTCGCCAAATCCAGTTTTCATTTTTCAGCTATATACACGATACAAGCCATCTCACTGAAAGTTCTGCCTTATGACATGCCAGCAAATGATGGGGCCACGATTCTGGAGCAGATGGATGTTGACAACCAGATTGCAAAGCTGATGGTGGAGCTGTCCCGCAGTCAAGACTATGAGATCGGGGATGGTACCACTGGGGTGGTGGTCATGGCAGGGGCACTTCTAGAGCAGGCTGAGAAACTTCTGGAGCGTGGTATTCACCCGATACGGGTTGCCGAAGGTTATGAGATGGCTTCAAGGGTAGCTTTTGATCACCTTGAGCGCATCTCCCAAAAGTTTGAATTCAATGCAGACAATATAGAGCCACTGGTTCAGACCTGCATGACGACTCTGTCGTCAAAGATGTAAGAAGTTATAAACTTATAATACAGAACCTTCTGTTCAATACATCAACTTTATGATGCAAGGGTTTTGTTTAGTAATTTCTAGTCTGAATTGGTTCTTTGGGCATCATGAATTTTAACTTGTTTATTTTTTCTGTATGGCTCCTGTGTCATTTATTTTATTCTGAAGTAAAAAACTTCTGTCTGCTGAGGATGTGACATGATCACATGAAACTTTTTTCTGGTTTTCTTCCTTTTATCTGTGTTGACCTAACAGAAATAGGATAGCAGATTGCATTGGTTTGCGCGCCTAATTATTGGGTGATTCATATAGACAGCAATGCCTTTTCTTTTGTTCTTTACATTATCAACTCTGTAGTTCTGCTCCTTGTATGATTTTTGTTGCAGGTAATGCTCATATACCAGAAGATATATTTTTCTACTCCTTTATGATAACTTTTTTGTTGGTAGATTTTTGTAGAAAAACATAACAGAACGTCTGATGGTATCTGTTCTTCTACAGTGTTCACCGTTGCAAGCGGGCACTCGCAGAGATTGCTGTCAAAGCAGTCCTTGCGGTTGCTGATTTGGGCAGGAAGGATGTTAACTTGGATTTAATCAAAGTAGAAGGCAAGGTCGGTGGGAAGCTGGAGGACACAGAACTAATATATGGAATTGTCGTTGACAAAGATATGAGCCACCCTCAAATGCCAAAGAGAATTGAGGATGCTAAGATAGCCATCCTGACCTGCCCATTTGAGCCCCCGAAACCTAAGACAAAGCATAAGGTTGACATTGATACTGTAGAGAAATTCCAGACTCTGCGTGAGCAAGAGCAGAAGTACTTTGATGAAATGGTTCAGAAATGCAAGGTACTAAACTGTTTAGTTGTGAATATCCTAGTTTTTGGTACCTGGCTGATAATGATCTTATATTGGTCTGGATGTGAGATCCTCAATTGAAATAATTTATATTGTTACATTGCCCAGTTTTCATTTGTCGACAATTGTTTTATTGTGAATGTTTCAAAAACTGAAAAATATTTCCCTTGACAAGGTATTATGCGTGTATCAAGCATTCAAATGTATTCGTGTCATTCAGTGTGTTTGCTTTGCTCAGTAACTATTCACATATATTCTGTAGGATGTTGGTGCAACCCTGGTTATTTGTCAATGGGGTTTTGATGATGAAGCCAATCATCTATTGATGCATAGAAATCTGCCAGCTGTCAGATGGGTTGGTGGTGTTGAATTGGAATTGATTGCCATCGCTACAGGTCCACATGCTTCTATAGCTCACTCATGATTAATTGATTACAACTGACCTGTGAATGCAATACCTGATATTTGAAAACTGAATTTAGGAGGACGGATTGTTCCAAGATTTCAAGAGCTGAGTCCAGAAAAGCTTGGGAAGGTATCATCTTCTGCACACATTTTGTTTCAGTTATATGGAACCTGCATAGTTGACCATATCTTGATGATGTGGTGTCCAATTATGCAATTGTAGTGCCCAAACCAGAGTGAACAGATCATCCTTGGGGACAGGGCATTGCATTGATGTTTTTTTTTTCGTGTATAATAAGTAACTCTTTTATTGTTTCTAACGGGAAACATAACGAGCAATTTCATCTGTTGGATAAAAGTACTTGTTTATTGTTGAATTGTTAGGATATTTACTGATTTTGAACTGGTTTCTGAGTTTATGAAGGTGATTTAATTATCACGGGTCAATAAATTGAATCCTTGACTTCATTGTGGTCAACTGTAATGGCACTTTTAGTAGCTTAGCAGTTTGGTTTAGCCTTTTTTTTATCAAATTGTGTTGATCCCGTTTGAATGCCTACAATACAGTACATAAAAAAAAATCTGCAGGCATCTTTATTTATTGCAAATAGCTATGTGAAGCATCACTTTGATTGATCTGCTTGTATAGGCTGGATTAGTCAGAGAGAAGTCATTTGGAACAACCAAGGACCGGATGCTTTACATTGAGCAGTGTGCCAACTCCAGAGCTGTAACTATTTTCATTCGTGGTGGTATGTTCTGATGTTTGTATCCTTTTTCTTGCTTTCATATAACATCTGTACATATGCCGACCTCCTTTATCAGACATCAACATCAACTTTCATATGATTTGGAAACACTCCACAGCTGTTCTGAATAAAGTGACCATCATCTAACAGAGTGGTTGCTATCCTAAAAATTAATAATTAAAAAAGTGGGGGCTATGTAGCTGTATCAGTATTCTGATTGAATTTTCAAACCAAGGATTGTCTTGTATAACTGGTGGTATTAATCCTGCTGCATCAGGAACCAATATTGTATACAGTTTTGTGCAATGAAAGATTTATAGGTAAATCATTTGTTGGACAACAAAGGTACAAATACTTCCTTATTTTGGTTTGTGGTAAAAATTATCTACTGCTGTACAGGAAATAAAATGATGATTGAGGAGACCAAGCGCAGTCTTCATGATGCTCTTTGTGTGGCAAGGAATCTAATCCGCAATAACTCAATTGTGTATGGTGGTGGCTCGGCAGAGATATCTTGCTCAATTGCTGTTGAAACTGCAGCAGATCGGCACCCTGGAGTTGAGCAGGTGCTTGTTGTCTTTGGAGCTTGTAATTGCTGCGATGTAATATGGTACCTTCTGACTGTTTCTTTGATGTGCAGTATGCTATCAGGTCATTTGCTGATGCATTGGACGCTGTTCCACTGGCCTTAGCTGAGAACAGTGGTTTGCCTCCTATTGATACCTTAACTGTGGTGAAAGCTCAACAAGTGAAGGTATCTTAATTCTGTATTCCTTTTTCTTTTCAAGTATATTACTTTAAATTTTTAATAGCTGCTGTGGCCTCTTGAAACTATGTGATAGCTCTGGATCCTTTTACTTGTTATCCAGATCATACTCGATTTGTAGTTTGAATTTGGCCTTGTGTAACATTGTCCTTTTTTTCTCCACCATTAAGTGCGCTTGTACAATCTGATCTAGTACAGTAGTATACTACATAATGTGATTGCTTCAGCACTTGTGGTCGCAATGCTCTTTGTAGTGTTTCAGTATGGTGTTCTTGCTGTTAATCATTACTGCTTAGCTATACTGCTTGGAAACCGTGGTGACATGTGTTTACTGAATGCTTTTTCAGGATAGCAACCCCCATTGTGGCATAGATTGCAATGACGTTGGCACCAATGACATGAAAGAGCAGAACGTCTTTGAGACCCTGATTGGCAAGCAGCAACAGATCTTACTTGCCACGCAGGTGGTGAAGATGATCCTCAAGATTGACGACGTGATCTCGCCATCTGAGTACTGATGAAGCCTGGGAAAGAATAGACAGCTGTGCTTGGTGACAATTAGGCGTCAGAGACTCAGAGGGGCTGGTGGCTTCGATTTGTGAACGGCGCCGTGGTTTAAAAGGCAAAAACCATTCCATATGCTGTGCGGTTAATTTGCCGTGCCAATGATGGTACCTAAAGAAGTTAGCTGCTGCAGCTGCGCGCACACTCTTAGCACTTAGCAGAGCACTATACAGATTCAATGATGCGCTAGCTACCTTTGTTGAGTAAATTCTAATGTCACTAAAATTTATAAGGCTTTCTTTAATGTCTTGAAAATTGTTCATTTTCCACGAATACCATTATGTGAATTTTGTGATTCTTGCTGTCGTTTCATCGTGTACCGTGAAATAATGGGTCCCTGACTATATCGGCCTACAGGATGAGGTCTATCCATCAAATAGCATGGATCACCATGCAGTTACGCCGATTAGCAACATTGAGAAATAGTGAGCGCGGGGCGGAAGAATTAGTTCGTTATCCGGTGTGAAAAGAGAGGTGGAGAAAAAAGGGAAAAAAAGGTATGAAACAATAATGAGTTTTTGTTTGGTATAGTATCACGTTTGTAACGATAGTGGCTGGTGTTAACGCATAACGAGTTTGTATAGTTGGTAGGTAACCAATCATATCATATGCAATCTAGCTTCGTGTTATAAAACAGTCCACGTCTCTTATGACAATTCAAAACCATTACATACTGAACGTACCATGTGCAACCCAGCTTCGTGTGCAACCTATGCAACAACCAATTAAGACCACATGATCTAGATCCAACGTCTGAGGTTTTTGTCACTTAAACCCTTCCATCTGGATACACACGGGTTAGATTTCTTATGACAATTCAAAACCATTACATACTGAACGTACCATGTGCAACCCAGCTTCGTGTGCAACCTATGCAACCACCAATTAAGACCACATGATTTAGATCCAACGTCTGAGGATTTTGTCACTTAAACCCTTCCATCTGGATACGTCTGAGGTTTTTTCACTTAAACTCCTCCACTTGTGGGTTTAAATCTAACCCATATGTATCCAGATGGAAGGGTTTAAGTGACAAAAACCTCAGACGTTGGATCTAGATCATGTGGTCTTAATTGGTGGTTGCATAGGTTGCACACGAAGCTGGGTTGCACATGGTATGTTCAGTATGTAATGGTTTTGAATTGTCATAAGAGACGTGGACTGTTTTATAATGGGTATGTCATGTTTACTAGATTGGTACTGTTCGTAAGCTAGTGGAGGGTTATTGTTTACTGGATCTGTTACTGTTCGTTCATAACCTAACAGGTACAGACTATTGGGTTTTACTGTTTACTGGATTCGCCACTGTTCATAGATCTAATACTTTTCATAGCATGACAGGTACGTACTGTTCACCGGATCCACTACTGTTCAACATTGCTCACCGGCTCTGTTGTTGTTCATCATAACGGGGATGCACTGATCATTGGACCTATTATTGTTAATGTACAGATCTATGAGAGGGGCTATGGTATATAGCTTTAAGAGTAAAGGATAGATTTCATTGTGGATATGTCCTTGTGAGTTCAACATTATGGGGCCTACAAAAAATTTAAGCCCACGAGCTTTTTCCCATCCTGAGGGTTTGTTCGGTTATTTGTATAGCTAGCTTATTTGTCGTGTGCAGTGCAGACAAGACAGAACACGTCTTGTTTAGCGTATCTTGGCAATTCTTCACACTTTCACCTATATAAGAGTAATACAAATGTTCCTTTAATTGTTCCTTGTCTTTCTATTGAATGTTTATTTTGGCTATTTGTTTTTGAAGGATTAGATATTAGTTCAAATAAGAAAAGAACACTATTCTCCTATACCAATTTCTTTGAACTGAAATGAGTGATCTGATAAATTTCTAGGTTATGTATGTTGCTTTGTTAAAAATAAACCCCAAGGCAACCAAGAGAACAAGCCAAGCAACTAGTAAGTACTTGGTCTTGCTATTTCCAAACACGAAAAACCTAGACCTATCAGGAATGTATAGATGTTTAATATAAAACAATAATCCTTGTTTACTTAGTCTTGCAATTCAACATTTTTAGATAGCCTGTGGCAACAAGCATGTTCACTGTAATGAATTCTCTACTTTTTTCTTTGTCTATAAAGACATTTGAGTTAAGTAAGTTTTATTTGATGTTTACTTTGTAGCAGAAATATTGATGAAATGAAAGATGGTTTTCTAATGTCCTCCAAGGGAAGGAAATTAACGAAGCTGCAATATTTGATAGTGTGTGATTAGAAGACTAACCAAGATGTATATTTCATTTTTTACACGACCAATCCTATGTTCATACATGCACAAGAGTGTCTTTTTTTCAAATTTTTAGAATTTCATAGTTTATATACCGTTTTCTTAATTTTTTTGGATGGAACTCCCATTTATATTTTATTTTGTAGCACATTTTTTTGAATCTAACATGCTTATATTTGGTGTTCTACAATTTTTTTTATTTTGGCATCCACCAGAGTAATTTCTTTGAGTCATACATGAAATTCCTGCTCATCTCACAGAGCCACGCATCCTTCCAAATGCGTGCCTGATGCAAATCCCAGACATGGGAAATTTCCCTTGGTTCCATACATGAATTGGCTGGTGGGTAGGGTTTAACAAAATTCAAATGTGGATTAGAAGCATTCGTATCTACCTTAACCAAAACCATGAATGTACAACACACACTTAGCCCTCAAGTCAAAATTCTTTTAAGGCCTCGTTTGATGCATTCGTATCTACCTTAATCCACGTATTTTACATATGTTGGAGTGGAAATTAAACTAATTTTCATCCTCAATCCACTCTAATACACATGAATTGAGGTAGGTCCAAGTGTGTCCAAAAAAATCTCTCAATCTTCTTCAATCCTCTTGGATTGGAAATTAATTAAACAAGTCCTACTCATCCCCACCCTCAAACCAGCTGAAGGCCCATCAGGCTCCGGCATCCCTGTGCCAGAGCACGCTCCCATGTTTGGTTTTAGTTATTGAAACTGCTAGTGGACTAACCTTTTCCTAAGTGTTGATTATAAGTGAAGTCTACACCAAAATGGAGAGCAAAGCTAGAAGTTGGATGAAGGGTGATCAATCTATCGATGAAATATGGTTAGCAGTCTACCGACGAGTATGCCCATGGTAGTAGATGAATTGGTGGAGGTGCACGAGATACAAACTAGATGGTGACACAGACATAGAGACAATGATTTAGGTAGGAATGAGGCCATCAAGTCGACGTAATACCCTACGTCCTGTGTCTTTGGTGGATTGTATATTATGATGAGATGAAATCGAGGGGGGTCCCTACCCACCTTATACAGTACGGGGGTAGGATTACAGGTTGGTTGAATCTAATCTTGATCTGTTACATGATATCTATTTACAAGAAATACGACATCTTAGCATATCCGATCAGATCATCCTTCATCAACAAGGGTTCTTTATGTAGTCTTTTAGCGCACGCCAACCTATGTCATGCACTGTGCAACTTGATCTTGTGGGCTAGACCACTCCTAGCAGTGAGGCCCATGTGTAGTCCTATGGGTATCTGTGGTTATACCTCCACGGCTAGTCTCCAAGCATCTGTTTAACAACCCAATTTCCATTACCCCATAAATTCTCACCTTTCAGTCAAGCAGGGTCAATCGGACGGCCAACAAGGAAAGGTGTCACTTGAAGGACCAAACTCTAGGCACTGTGACAATCTAGGATGCCTAAGGTGGCTATGGATGTCCACGTAACCCAAAGGTTGAAGATATCAGACCTTCAAAAATGGAATTGACAAGCAATAATCTACTAGACAATCCATAGCTACCACCAGATCATATGACAGGAGTGTAGTGACTTCAGAAAGATTAGGAAATGAGCTATCACACACCATCATGCTATGGCCCACTTGTCAGCATGAAATGGAGAAATATCCTAGCCCTGGACCTTTAGCTCCACCAACTCTCCCTATTTCCCTCATCTCCCTCTCTCTCTAGAATGGAAGGCATGAAGGATAAAGCAAGAACTAGAGTGAGAAAGTGGAGAGGATGAAGAAGACAAGGTGGATCTAGCTCACCAAGGACAGCAAGAGCAGCTATGGATCATGATAATGGACTTCAACCACCCCCATTCCATGGTTAGCTCAAGAGCTCTCTCTTTTCACCATCTTGAGGTCAATCTCTAAACCCTAACCCAATCTTACATGGATGGATCATGGGGATTTCTTGGTAAGAGAACCATCAAGGATGAGAATCAAGTATGTCGCAGCTCAATCTCCCATCTCTACTAAGGTCTCTCTTAGCTTAGTAATACATTAGTTGTGTTAGCTAACCAGAGCCCTAACCCTAAGTATCCTAAGCCTAGTAAATCACCTGAGCTACATGCCTACAATAAAGATGCCCTACACATGCATGTAAGCCACCACTGAAGATCTAGCCATGAATCCCCAAGCCTTTACCCAAGAACCCACAAGCATAGGTTCTATCGCCCGATTGACAGAGTGTCCATTAGATGGATGGAGCATCTGCCAAACTTATGATTTAGTCACCAGCAACCCAAGTCCCTTACCGAGTGAGAATACCAAAGTGTCCATCAACACGGCGGAGTGTCCAATGAATTATACCAACCTAATAACTTGAGAACCCAAGAGCACCCTAGAACCTATCAGAATGTCCATGAACCCCATGGAGCATCCACCAAAGCCAAACAACATTAACCTAAGGCAACTCACCTTGGCATCTAGCACAACAGAGCATTCGTTAGTAGGACAGAGTGTCCGACTATCACAGTGGGTGTTAGAACAGTTCAACTAGTGTACCCAATAGGTCATCAAGGTTAGATTGTACCTTATAGTAGTAGATGTCTCTTCCTAGTCCCTAAGTAGAACTCCTAGTTCCCTTACCTAACGTGCAATCTTCTCGAATCCTCAGAACCTCTCTTTTCAGACCTGGTTGTTTCACGCTGCCACTAGCTCGAAGTCATCAGGATTGGAAACACTATCGGCCAGGCACCCCACTACTATAAATCCTATTTTGGATACTTACTATGTTGCATTATGAGTTATGGATTACATATATTCTTGGATAGTGATCACCTCTAGACTACACCAAGAGTAGTCTAATCACCCGTAGAAGCCTCTCATCTAAACAATAGGAATGGGATGCTTAATGCTTATTGCTTAGTTACGGGTAACAATAGAAGTTGAGCTTGAGAAGGAAACTCATACTCATGAGAGTAGGATGCTACGCCGGGATATTAACTACTAAAACCAAAGTGGGTACAACTTGACTTACCTAGCTAATCTAGCTAAGGACTAAGGATCCTAATATGGTAACCTTGAGGATCACATGGATATCATGCTCATGTGAGGGGCAGGATGTCATGAGTGTGGTATCTCAGACGAGGTAGCTCGTGGAGCAATAAGGACTGTGTATTGGGATATGTAAGTTTAAGTAACCACCCGTGCAGACCATATGCCACAGATTGGGTCGATAAGCCAAGTAACTAGTTACAATCAGTTTATCCATGAAACTGGCAAGGGGATTGGTGTAAGTCAAGAATGTTTGGGACATTGATCGGGCAACCGCTCAAACTTTCATTGAAACTCAAGCCTAATTAGGGAAAGGTTGGAGAACATGAGACAACCCTTACTACCAGGCCCTGTGTGTGGAGGTTAGTCCTATTTCTCTGTGTGGGTACAATTGTACACTCTACAAAGTCTTGAAAGCCTAGAGTCCTTCAGGATGGAACCATCTGGTTGTTCTTTCTTTCTATACCCATGGTATTATGAAAGCTGGACTATGAGCACTATGACTATAGAGATATATACCTTTACTTCCTATCGAGCATAGCATGTCACATTCTTAATGAACATCATTGCATTTCCACACTTATACAAATACCCACTAACTACCCTATGCATTTACCAAAAACTATATGTTAGAATTAAGTCCTATGAGTATGTAATGTACTCACAGTGCAGCCATTAAGTTGTTTTACAGGTAGCCTGAGTCTCCTCCTAGATTTAGCTTCAGTGGAGATAGCTGTTAGCAGGCCTTGGAGGTAGTGTCTTCCAAGATGAGTTGTGTGTAACTCGATGAGTAGATAAGTGATAAGAGTATCAACCTAGTTCAGCAACACAAATGTCCAAATTACTAGATTCAATTCACCCTAGGCATAGTGTGGCAGAACCTCCTAAGTGTTTGGGCCCACCGACACCTGCCATTGTCCTAAGGACCTCTGACGGTGATGCCGGGAGTCCTCCCACTTTAGAAGTCCGATGAGCATTGCTGGGCGCTCA
>Ga0182004_10002187_pt1 | contig 15053 bp, 14 predicted proteins | sample Sormic07211540_1_FD_120479 | JGI IMG/M metagenome (GOLD analysis project Ga0182004, IMG submission 120479) | Endophyte microbial communities from Sorghum bicolor roots, Mead, Nebraska, USA - 072115-40_1 MetaG | ecosystem: Host-associated > Plants > Roots > Unclassified | place: USA: Nebraska...
TCCCCGGTCGTTGCCATGGAGTCTGATACCACGTTGTTACGGCGCTGGGCTTTGCTGCGGAGGTTGTAGGGAGGAGAGTGGAGAGGTTGAGGGCGTGAGCGTTGGCGGCGGCGGAGAGCCGTCGCTGGCAGAGCAGGAAGACGTACAGGGAAACAGGGAAGGGGTGCTGGGCGCCCAAGGGTGTCTTAGACACAATCCCAGGCTGAGCCTGATTCATTAACTTGACTGGACTTTATAGTCCTATTACAATCTAGGTAACAAACTCTGATTCCTTTATCAAACCTAGACTCTAACCCAAACTCTATCATATCTTTCCAAAATCTACCTAATCTTATCTATCTCAAACTCTAACAAACTATCCAAATTCTAGCCCTATGCGCTAGGACTCAGCCCCCTTGCTGACGCCTGCGCTGGTAGGTGTTGCCTACCATAACACCTAGACATGCAGCTCGTCCTTGAGCTGCAACCTAACCAACTTATAATGATGACTCGACTCGACACAAACCTAACACTTAAAAACAAGCCTTTTACATCTCGGTTTATTTTATTATTCCCAACCTGAAATGGACTGGAACGCTTTATTTGTGACCCTACACGTAAGGTGGACACCATCTGCACGCTGGACCTACACGTCTATAGCCACCTAGATCCCATGGACACCATTTGAACGAAAGGGCTGCATGAGTTTGGCCCCCAGGAGGTGGTTGCCACAGCGACCAGCGAAGACGCCCTCGTGGTGGCCGGTAGTGGAACGTGGAAACGCTAGGCAGTGCGCTCCCTCCGGTGACCCCATGCCTTCTCCCCGCTGCATGGCTGCTGGTCTGCATCACAGAAAGGAGAGTGGAGGGCTTTCGATGGAGAACGACAATGAGGGGAGTGCCTCTCCTACCGCCGCCGAAAGCTTTGAGTTAGTCACCTGCGTGGCAAACAGCATGCCCACCACCCATGGGGCCAACCACAGGCTCAAGATCCCCGACGCAGCGGACAAGATCAAGGTCCTCCGCGCAGTGAAGAGCAACTTGGAGGAGCTGCGAAGGGGTGCAGGGTTGAATCAGCTGTAGATCACGCATCACCCGCACCTGATGGCGCTGTGGCCGTGGGCTGAAATGACTGGACCAGCCCCGCCACGGTGGCCTGCATTGTCGCCATGAAAATCTGCATCGCCGCCATGTTGCGCGACAGCTCAGCAACCACTCCTGCAAGAGAGTCAAGCGTAAGCAGTTGGCCGGAAAACGCGGAGGAGAGCTCCAACGAAGTTGAAGGCGGTGGCGCAGCTGTGACGGCTGGGGCTACGGAGGAGGCTGGCGGCTGCGTGGAAGATGGAAGGGGGCCTGACATTGCCGATACCAGATGTTATGTGGCGGCTAGGATCGAGAGGGGTGAGATGGGGAAGCAGCGACTGTTTGCATGCTACAGTACCCGCGGGTACTGTTCACGCCGTATGTTGTGGTGGCGGCTAGGGCTGCGAGGGTGAGAGGAGGCCGGCCGGGGGCCTTGCCCACGGCCGGGCAAGAGGGAAGGGTTTTCCTTCTTAATTCTTGCTTGATTAGATTGATACATTTCCTCTCCCTATATAGAGATGTTTACTTGACTTACAAGCAAGGCTTACTTGACCCCTAAGCAAGTGACCCTTATCTCTAATGAACCCTAACACTAATGGGCTATAGCACCAGCCTAGGCCCAATAGGTCCCTTACGTACTCTAATAGAACCACTTTGCCATGTTCTTCAATTAAGACAATTTTACTTTTGTCCTTTTTTTTCTTTCTAAAGATGTTGAGTAACTTTCTTTCAGCATTGGAATGGGAAGTGCAAGAATCTTTCTATGGTTTGGTTTCCTTTTGTTATAGAAAGTAGAACTTTGCAAAGTCAATAAGATGCTATTTCATGAATAAAATAATATGGGATTTTTTTTGTGCAGATTATTATGAATAAATTACTGACTTCATTGTATTTTAGTCTATATTTGAATTGATATCTTTGATAAAAGTTATCAAGGGTTGACTGGACATATTCTTGATCTTGGTTGACATTTTGTGTCTGGTGGGAGTACTTCTTAATGGTAGGGTACTGACTTGAAGTTTTCTTATTTTACAGACTACTCAAGTGATCTCCGCTCTTATCTCAAATACTGCAAGGAAGTTATCTTTACTGGGATTACATTTTCAGATGAAGAGAATCATCTAATAGAGATATTTTGGGATATGTACAAAGCCAGAGAGGTACTGCACTTTGATTGGCAATGCTGTTAATTCTTACCTATTTTCCTTTTGCATGAGGTGGATAAAATATCATATATGAAACTGTTAAATTGTGCCCATTATGGATCAATCGCTTTCCCTTATCATACCCTTGTGTAGTTCTTCCTGTCCTTGCTATGTCAGTGTCATGTGGGGCCAGACCTACACCAGACACCGGTGCACCCGCGATGTGCAGCATGCTGCCGAGCGTGCAGAACGCGCGGGGACGGCCCAGGACGCGCCAGCCGCCAGGGGCTAGGAGGAATGATAGGATTATTACCTATTTTAATGATTAGTTACCTATTTCTATTCCATAATTCTAGGAGCAGCTTGCTCTATTCGGTTGGGCCTTAGGCCATATATACTTGTAACCAGACATTTGGATAATTAAGAAAGATATTGCCATCTAATCTCTCTCTCCCTTCTACAACCGAAGCTAGGAGCCGAGGGGCAAAACCTCGCCCTATGCCACGGATCAAGGCTACGAGCTTTGTAGCTGCGGTCCAGCTATCCGAGGGTTTGAGGCCCTTGATAGTAACTATGTAAACTTTAAATGACTTGATAAGAAGGTGTAGCACATCAGCTAAATTTTACAGTAAACTATCTATAGAGTACAAATTTAATCCCCATATATTTGAAAAAGGGGGAAAATAACCAGAGAGGAATGAGGTGGGGACTTCTATTTGCAGAACTTTTGCGGCACTTGGTTATAAGGACAAATTGAGTTAGACCTTGAACCTTGAAATTTTGTTTGGTGTAGGATCCTGGTTAGATTTTATTATGATAGCACCATTCTTGTTGGCTTGCACAAACTTTGTTTTCGAACTGTAAATTATTTTGATGCTTATGGTGTTTCATTGCAGGATGATAATCCAAAAGATCATGTAAAATCCCAGTCTCATTCTATTGAAGACATTCCAATTACAAATGGAGTGAAGAAGCGCTACCGAGATGGAGCTTTTGTTGAAGCAAGTTCCTTTTCTGCATCTTCAGGTCATGATGCAATGCAAATGCTCAGGTCAGAGATGCAAGATCATGGATTTCATTATATGCCACCTAGGAAACCAAGGAAATCAGATGGTTATCTTCGTTATAGGAGGAAGCGGCTAAGCAGTGGCTTTATTTATGTTGCACATGCTGATTATTACATGTTGCTACGTGCTTTTGCAAAGCTTGCAGAAATTGATATTCGTATCATGCATATTAGTGTGTTAAAAGTTGAGAGGAGACTCGCATGTATTGAGGAGCGAATTGAGAGAAGCTTGAACACCTTACAGAACTTTTCTACTGGAACAGGAGATGAGCTAAGATCTGTATCTGACTGAAGTTCCTAGTGTAGTCTCATACTCTGCTGTACTGCTGTTTTGGCATCTTGAGAAACATAATTACCCTTGAGCATTATGCCTCCCAGTATTGCTGTTTTTACGTATACAAGCATTTAGTTTCATGCACTTTCTCAGTCCAGGAATACAATGTGATTTTTTAGTATTATCTGAATGTGTTTGTGTACTGATGGCACGCAAAGGAATACCCCCTCCATTCTTTTTCTGGAAAAAAGGGTCACGTGTGTAACTGTGGTTCCAAAGGGCTTCTTTCTGTGGCCTCTTGGCATTGGTAAGCAACCTGAGCACAACAAGGTCAGGGCAGGATGTGGGTCTTTATTTGCTGAAGCAATATGTACCGAGAATTATGCTCCCTTCTTTAGAATGGACATAATTATGTCAGGGTCCTAATCAGTACCGTGGTGGATTCAGTTCCAGTAGTAGACCTCATCACTGCTCGGCAAGTCAGCATCGATGATACTTGGGGATCTGCAATCATGAGGCATTTCAGTTTGGGAACTGTAGTGGCAAGAGGAAAAAAGGCTGGAATCTGGGCTTTCAAAAAAAAGAGGGGGGGGGGGTGTTCAGGAATCTGGAACGCTGGTTGGGTGGAAACGGCAAGGAAAATGGGTGAAACTAACAAAGAAATTTGACAAACCTTTTATGTTCCCTAGTTATGATGCAAAATCAAATTTGAAGTCCATGGTGTAACAATTTTCTGAATCATTAGACAATAATGGTTCAATTGCACAATTAGGGATGAAAACGGTACGGATATTTTCCGATCGTATTCGAGACCGAATTCGTTTAGAGGGGTTCAAATCTGTCCGTATCCGAGTCCGAATATTCAACATCCGATGCCGTATCCGTATCCGAATACTTAAATCGTATATTTATGATGTCGACATCCAATCGTATCTTATCCGACGTGGTTGATATTATCCGTATTCGAATCCGAATCCGACTAGAAATATAAAAACAAATATGATATCGGTGATATCCGTCCGTATCCGATCCGTTTTCATCCCTATGCACAATGATGATTTTGGCTCTAAAACTAAACTTGAGTTGACCGGAAAACATCACATTGCACTGAACGCTAATCTTACTATTACACTTCTGCATCTTGGGAAACAGAAACACAAATATTGTCCTTGATGGATTGCAGAAGTAGATGACTTTTTCTGTCCTATATAGTGATGGTTCTCCCATTGGGTGTTTTTTTACCTACCGACCTGCTATCTGATGTTTTCATTTTTGCTTCCATTTATGATGTTGTCAGGGTTAGTATAATTGGTACTGTCAAAGCTGCTGACAGAACTAAAAAAAAATCTTGCTGTGTTTGTGGAGTTTGATGCGGGCAAGCAGCTCGAGGAACTAGATATAAGGGACAGCAGGTCGGATCAGTTGTGGCTTTAGTAAATAACCGCCTATGATAAATTGCATATTGTGTAAAATGATACCCGCATCTGTAACTACGAATTAAATTTTAAATTTGTACCCTCACATGTTGGGTACAATACCTGTGGTACCTTCATTAAACTTGTACCCTCACATGTTGGGTACAATACCCGTGGTACCTTCACTTGCGAGGTGAAGCGACATAGGTAGAATCTTATACCGTGCCCACACCCAAGGTAGAATTGCAGATGCCTTCTCATCTGTATTTGCTTGCTGCTGACTGAAGTGTATGCAGCTTTCAATGAAATCACCTTGATGTACCTTCCAACACTTGTATAATTGAGCATGGTGATTGGGTCTAGATCTGGTGTGTGAGCTAGGCTGCTGCAGCCTTGTTTTGTTCCAACTAGACATTGAACAGAGCTGTGGAGTACTTGAGATATAGGGCCAACTAGAACTTACTGTTTTATATGTGACAAGAAATTGGTCGTACTAGAGATGTAGGCTTCAATGATTAATTAATATTTGTATGTTTGTGTAGCAGGTTATTGCACCTTGAATATCAGTTTGGGTGGGTTAGTGTTGTTAAAGTAGGAAATATAAATGCGATAATAGAAAGGAAGAACTTGTATTTAGCATTAATTTAAGGACTGAATAATATAAGGTGAAGTGGTGCGGTAAAAGGGTGTCTAGTTATAAAAGGACAAGACAACCATTCCCACTAGGACATCTACCTCTGTGGTGGCCATATTAAACTAATGCCTACTCTAATCTTGATAAGATCACTCCTCTGTTATTTGGGGATGCAACTTGAAGATGTGTGAAATCAATTATCCCCGCTTGATCTAATCTTCCTGTGAAATCAATGCAGCTGAAATTGTATAGCTGAGATTCCTTGATAAAAAAAACTATGGAAAAAATCTAAAGAATATACCGATGTAACATTTGAACTCCTAGATCCAGTGGGAAAATAAGAAGAAAATAGTATGGGCCTGGCTATAGAATAGTGTGTGTATATATATATATACACACTATGGGTCAAGATATAATTATTTATAGGCAAATTAAAAATGATAATACAAGTAATAAAAATAGCTTGATCGGAGATCAGACGCACATGTCCAAACAGAATTATTTACAGGCCCCATTAATATTATTAGTAATAAAAATTATCTCATCCAGATATTGGACGCCCCTGACAAATTTACTAACTCACACGTCATGGTGAAATTATTTATAGGTTCAATTGATGTTATTATAAATAAAAATTACCTCATTGTGATACTGGGCACCGCGTTGATTATCTCAAGCAAATTTATTGTCACTGACATTTAGTAATAAAAGATTTATCTCATTGGGGGCAGTGGTAATAAAATTTAGCCTGCCCTGAGACCGGATGTCTAGGTGACTAGACAATCATTTTGACCGCTCACATGTTAGGATGAAATTTTTTACTAAACAAATTTATACTATTAATAATAATAAATATTCTGACCGGAGGCTAGACAACCCGTTGATTATCATACGCAAAATTGACAACTCATAGAGCAGACAAAAATATTTACTTAACAAAATGATACTATTAGTATTTAAAAAATATTCTAACCCGAGAACTTACAACCCATTCATTATCACATAAATTTACTGCTTATAGGCCAAGATAAAATTATTTATTTAACAAAATGGTACTACTAATAATAAAAAATTCTAACAGATACAGGACAAACCTACATATTGTTTCATGTCTTCATGACTTTTTGCTTTTAATAATAAGGCTGTAGCATAAAAATATTAAGAAAATTCTTACTTGCATATTGCTTCTTGGCTTTTCATTTCACTTTTATAATAGAAGGCTATAACCTAAAAGTATTTAGGATAAAAATATTGAAAAATGGCGTGTGAAACAAGAGACACCGAACGAAGACGGAAGCCAACGTTCCTTGATTCCTTCTCTCTTCACCCTCGTCCCACTCCACCTAACAATTAGGCGAAGTTTTAGCGCCAGCTAAGCGGCTGCGGATGGGAGGATCCTGAGAGCACCCTGGAAATCCAAAACCCTCTCGCCGCCGCAGCGGGAGTCCTAGCTTTGGACGACGGCGGCCGTTGCAGTTGCAGATGGCCACCACGCCCGCGTACAAGCTTCGTATCCTTTGAATTTCCGGTTTAGGGATTTTGAATTGGAACTTGAAGTCGGATTGCTCTTGCCTGCTGTGTCTGGACTGGTGCAGTTAAGTTGTGGTTGGGTTGGGGGTTGGATTCACCCGTGATGATCGAATTCGATTCCAGGTTCTGATATTACTGTTCATGTTGGCTTCATCCTTTGCCATCTGGTCTTGTGAGACTGTGATTGAGTGGAGCAGTGCAGGAGTTGCGTTCCCACCAAAGAACGTATTCAGGACCATCCGAGTTGTCTTGCTAGGTGGGGATGGAATGAAATTTTAGTGCTGCAAAGTTCCAGACCTGGAACATTACAGCTTCCTGCCTGAAATCAAACTAAATTTGGTGGTCTGGATTAAATTTTGTTTACCAGGAATTTTGACTTACGTGCTCTGTAGCTTATCATTTGTTTGGTAGGGCTGTATCAATTGCTGTTAATGGGGCCACACTGTAGTAGGGGAAATCTATACAGGATTCTCAATGCTCAATGTTAATTCTTTCGACTGAGAACTTCAACTTCATACTAAGTAGTTCTTTCCATCCAGAATGTAGTTGCTACTATATCATGGATAGTGCAGCTGCTGGTATGAACTTAGTGCTATGCCGAAAATTGGTATCATTTCGATAATTGCAATGATGAACAGGCATGCTGATCATATGAGCAGTTGAGTATTCTACTCTGAATTTTCAGTCAATATTTTTTCCTTGTAGAAATGTGTGTTTAGATCCTTCTGGAAAAAATAAATTATGAAAGAAACTATAGATATGCTGGGATAGGTTCGTGGTAGTTGAAAACATTATGTTATATATTTGGATATCATGCTGGGATAAGACTTCAATTATGTTTTTTTTTTTGAGGGAACTAGAAGAGCCATAGCCCCTACAGAGATTTTATTTAATTTAAAAAGGGAGTTTTCAGGTACAAAAGAAAAATTACAGGCGGCAGAGACAGCCACTTAGGGAACAAAAAACGAACTTCAATTCTGTTGTTGTATTATGCAACCTTCAATATGTCTTGTTTCCTTGACAATGATCAGAGGAGTTTGTCGCGCATGCTTCAAATGTTAATTGTGCCAAGTTTGGGAGGCGAACATCAAGGATCCTCATCACTGGTGGGGAGGATCTGAAGGTCAATCTTTGGGCTGTGGGGAAACCCAGTGCCCTCCTGGTAATTTCCTATAGGTTATCCTGCTGATTTACTTGTAATGTCATTCTTGCTTTTTTTCTTCCTTTTTTTTTTGCCAATCAGTTATCTACTTCAACTCATTTTCATTGTACATTGCAGAGTCTATCAGGTTTTACAAGTCCAGTTGAGTCAGTAAGCTTTGACTCTTCTGAAGTTACGATAGGTGCTGGTGCAGCAAGTGGAACGATAAAAATATGGAATATTGAGGAGGGGAAAGGTATTAACAAGTGTTGACACTCAACAGTGCATTGAAAACATGAACTGCAACTGTATCATGCAATAATCTTAGTTTCTATTGACGATTTGCACAATGTGCAGTTGTTCGAACTTTCACTGGGCACAGATCAAATTGTGCATCTCTTGATTTCCATCCTTTTGGAGAATTCTTAGCCTCTGGGTCTTCAGACACAAACATGAAAATATGGGATACTCGAAAGAAGAGATGCATCCACACATATAAGGGTCATACCCGACGAATTAATGTGCTTAAATTTACTCCTGATGGTCGATGGATTGTATCTGGTGGGGCTGATAACTCAGTGAAGGTAAAATTTTGAGCATGTCCGTTAATTAGTGCAAAATATTCAAAGACCATAGCACCCAAAATTTAAGGTGTCTTACAAATTACAACATGGATGTTATCAACGAGATGGACAATCTCGTTCTATCATTAATTAAAACTTTACATCATATTTCCTGATCACTGAAATTTTGTTTAAAATATCTTGCTAGGTCTGGGATTTGACGGCTGGAAAACTCATGCATGACTTCCGTCTTCATGAAGGTCCAGTCAACTGCTTAGATGTTCACCCCCACGAGTTTTTATTGGCTACAGGTTAGATTACAGGTTCTATATACTCACACGGTAGTGAATTTTTCCTCATGTCAAATTTTCTAAAATAAGATTTCTATTATTTTTTGCGGACTTATTAGTCCCTGTTCCTCATGCTTTTTAATTGTACATCACCTGGAGATCTAAGTAACATATTCCATGTCCTTTTCAAAAACCTTTGCAGGTTCAGTTGATAAGACTCTTAAATTTTGGGACCTTGAGACTTTTGAGTTGATTGGTTCTTCTGGACCTGAGGTACCATATCTATTATAACGACTCACAAAATGAATCATTCATGTCCTAAGTTGAAACTATTCTATGCTCAAAATCTGAATCAATGTAGCTCTTGAACCCAAGGTTAATTAGTGATCTGGAAAAATCTATTTTTCGAGAAGGCTACAGTTTTAAAAAATTGTATTTAAGCATTAGATGATTTGATCATATGCTTGAATTAATTGAAATATATTCAAACTAAGATCCACCATTATGAGTTTTTTTTTCAAAAAAAAAGATTTTTCCAACCTTAGTCTGTTTGCCACTCTGCCCAAGTATGATCCGTCGCAAGGATTCAAGAAACATATAAAGGCAGTATGAAGTACCAGTTTTTATTTATCTATGTTGTCATGAAATAGTACCAATGACCAAACGAAATTTACCAATATAATTCAGCATCTCAGACCAAAGATTGCACCATATGAAAAACTTTCTTAGTGAAATAGCTATTATTAAGCATGTGTAACATAATACTTTGTGAAACAACTTGTCAAGTTTGAGGTTTTGTAAACTAGGAGTATTGGTATACAGTTTTTTTTGACTCTTCTATAGACTGTTGGTACTCTAAAAATAGGTATATTTGCATGCACTTTTTTTTACTCTTCTTTAGATTGTTGCAAACTAGATAGTGGCACATATATCTGCTGTATTTCAATTTGATGAAGAAGAATCTAATGTTACTGTCCATTCTCTACCTTGTTTTTCTTTTTCTTGGATATAATTAAACTTTTCTTCCTTAATGCAGAACAGCCGGGAATACTTTGAGCCGGTATGGTTTTTGATCACCAATTTCTTCACATCATCCTATGCCTGGAATTTCTGTGTGGAAATGGATGACAGGCTTGCTTAAATAAAGCACATGATCTGTATCAGATAACCAATTGCCTAATGGTAACTGTCCTCAATTTTCAGGCTAGCGTAATTCGTTCTATGAAATTCAATAGTGATGGTAAAACAATTTTTTGTGGATTACATGAAAGCTTAAAGGTATATATCCAACTGATTTATCAAGATCCTCATTTCATTCTCCAGGAAATAATAGTGGAACAAAGGTCATTATCTTTTTGCTTGTAGGTTCTTTCCTGGGAACCCATCATATGTCATGATGTGGTTGATGTAGGCTGGTCCACATTAGCAGATCTAACTGTAGACGAACAGAAACTTCTTGGTTGCTCATATAACCAAAATTGTGTCAGTGTGTGGGTTGTGGATTTGATGGTATGACGTGTTATGCATAATTTAATATGTTCAGTTGAGTTATTTCTTTATGACATGGTACATACATAAATTTTCAGAGAAATGAGCCTTATGTTGATAGTAATTCTGGACCACGCTTAAATGGAAGTGTAAATAGGCTAGTCGAATCAGATGATAGCATGTCATCAGTGTTTGGAAGGCTATCAGTTTCCAGAAGCCCAGGTACTGACAGCAGCAAACACTTTTCTTATGAGATCTCTTCGTTATCTCTGCACTCTAAAACCAGATATGTTTTTGTACTTTTTGAAACAGCCAATGAAATTGGATTGGGTACTCTGCTTGGACGCTCAATGTCTGCTTCAAAAGAAATTCCTGTCTCAACTTCTGCATCAACGAAGGGGTTGTCAAAGCCACCTGGAAAAAGGGATCTCCAGCTCACAAGATCTGTTTCTACACCTCTTCTTTCTCCTAGAGTTAGATTGAACCCAAATTTCATTGACAGACGGAAGAATCAGCCAGCTGCTGCTGTACCATTACCAGAACCAATAGTCCGCTTTAAAGCGAATCTCTCTTCAGATGCTGGAATGTTGTCTCGCAGTTCACATGCATCAGAAGCTCCCATGTATAGGTCAAGATCTAATAGTTCTCGGTATGGTATTATGGAATCATCGTCTTTACCTGTTCTGACCCTGAGGCATAGCCCTAGAAAGGATGCTGGTCCCGTTCTCAGTGAAGCAGCCACAGTTGACTTAGCAGATATTGAGCCTCAAAATATAGAAAAAGTAGGTTTAGCTGCCAACCATGGCAAAGAAGATGGCAAGTTGGTACCTGTAATTGTTTCAAGGAGCTCAAAGATGGTTGAAGAAGTTGGCTGTAGAAGAATCACTAATGATGTAGGATATAAAAAGGTAACCCTAGAAAATAGTTTGAGAGTTAATTCAGATATTGACTATAGAAGGAGAGCTCCGGAAAGCCAAGAGGTGCAGCAGCTTATACCTCTGTCAGAACCTATTAGTTCATCACAGAGGAAATTTATAAGAGAATCTTCGGGTGCTGGGGACAATAACTGTTCTGGTTTGATGTGCACTGAAAGTGTTGAGTCTAATGAAGTTGGTAGCTGGTACAGTGTAACTAGTTTTGATAAATGGAATCCTGCTGCCGCAAGGAATCCAGAATTTGCCAGCATCCACAGAAATGAAGTGGTTGGAATAAGCCAACTGATGGAGTCAAGTGGAGAGCATGCTGTTGACGACCGTAAGTGATCTATTGACCTGACATTGTTCTATCGGTTTCAGTCTCCTTCAGAATTATCACCAAGCTCTTTGGTTGGAACAGGACCTTCCTCTTCTAATTTTGATAGCATCCAGTATGTGACAACACCATACAACTCAGTATGTTTACTTCCAAGGTTGTGTCATTTTGGGGCCAATAGTATTTTTTTTTATATGAAACCCATTATGCACCTCGTATTTTCTGTTTTCTGTAGAGGCTACGCCCTTCACTTTCTGGAAAACTTAGTGCATCTGCAAGTGATGAAGATGATATGTCTGGTCTAATGGAAAACCATCAAGAATTCATTCATGTAATGAAGTCTCGGCTAACCAAACTAGAGGTATCAAGGGGTCCAGAATAAGATCCTCCATCGAGTAATTAAGAATCCATTTGCTGCTGTGGGACACAATTTGTTATATGTATTGAGTAATTGTAGTCACTATGTGACATTTGCAGGTGGTTTACCGGTGCTGGCAAAGAAATGATATAAAAGGATCTATTGATGCTACATGGAGAATGTTGGATTTTGCTGTATGTACTCTACTACTCTGTTGTAGTTTCACCCATTACATTTTCTGAATGTTCTCTACTCTTGTAGGTCACTACTGATATAGTTAATGCTCTAATGGAGAATAGGAACTGTATCACATTAGATGTTTGCGCTTCTGTCTTACGTCTTACTGCCAATCTTCTTGAAAGCACATATGACAGGTCATTTCTCATATTTCCTCTTAATTTATCAATATTAGAATTGTGAGACCATTTAAATTTGACCTTGCTATTGAACATTGGCTGATTTTATTTTGATTAAAAGCTGACCAAATGCTCTTTGGAGAGCTGGACCTTGTAATGGGAAGTAAATCTGATTATAATGTGTCCCTTCCTCAAAAAGAGATGGAACTCTGAATATGCAGATATTATATACTGTTCATGTACGGCCAAAATTCAAATTGTATCCCTAGCTGGCCATTGTATTCAAGGCATGACATGTGCAGATTTAGTATGCAGATATGACATGCTGTTCATGGTTCAGGCTATAGTCTAATTTTAGCACTAGCTGACCATTCTATACAAGGAATCGAGGCTATGACACATGCAGAGTTCTACATCACTAAAACTACATTTGCACGACTGTACTTTTATAATTCATGGGAGTCATGGATTCCACAGTTCCATGGATATGGATCGCAATCAAACAGTTTAGCGACCATGTCCATGTACCAATGTCCTGCTGTACCATTCCCAAAAAGGAAAGTGCCAATGGTAACACTAACACTAGTAGCCTCATTAATTAGAAGCTTTTTGATTGTGCAATCTTTAACTACCCCTTCGACTGTTTTAAGTTCGTTTTCACAGTTTGTATATGGTGCTACTAGTATGAAAAATGACCGACAGTGTACATTGCAACAGTAACTGTTTTGTCAAAAGTGAGAGGCTGTAGGTGATCGATGTGCATTGACACTTTTCAACGCAGGCATATGAGCATTGCCTTGGGGATGATTCTCAGTCTTGTCAAGAGCTTTGGTTCCACCATTTCTTCAGCTTTGTCGGCTACACCACCTGTTGGGGTAGACCTTGAGGCAGAGCAGAGGTGTTTTCTTCTTTTCATCTCATTGAAAATTGTAATGGATTCTCCTTCCTGCCTCATACTTCACAAGCGCATATCTTGCTAGGTTGGAGCGGTGCAATCTATGTTTCCAAGAACTGAAGAATGTGAGCACCAGCCTCAAGTTTCTGACAAGGTTAGCTTAAATGGCTCTAGCCTCTTAAGTATCCCATGAAACCTCAAAACATTGTTCAGTTCAATGAACTAAACTAATTGATGTCTCTGGGCATTTCCTTTGCAGGCGGCAAGGCGAGGTTGGGAGATCAGCTCAGGAGCTCAACCTTTTTCTTCAGGATATCTTTCAATTGTCATCAAGCGTGTAAACAGTGACCATAGCACAACCTGTAAAATATTCACGCACTCCATTTCCTTTGGTCATAACAGATATAGCAACATGGGATTTACAGCTAGAAAGAAAGAAATATATAGAAATAGAAATTACATACATGTGTAGAAAATCAAGGGTCAATTAAATACTATATAGAGTGGCTTACAGGGATTTTTTTTCTCCATTTTTAAGGTATATAGAGAATTCAGAGGTTCTATGTTTTTGCCATTGCGTGTGCACGCCCTTTGTTTGCGCCTGTGCTTGGGCACCTAATGACAAATGTACATAAGCAGCATTTCTTTTAACTTTTATATTGGCAATTTATTACTGTCATTTCCAGTTTTTCACCCCATTTCCTTTTGATGATTAGCTGAGAAATTGTGCTCTACTATCAACAATGCGATCCACGTGCAGTTTTTCTTTCCTTTTTGTTAAGAGTGATTGTAAATGAACTGTGTATATACAAGTGAGGGGGTGTCTCCAAAAGACATGACAGTTCATGAAAGGACAGGCCCTTTCATGATATGATTAACTGCTTATGCTAACTGCTCTATCTAATGGATGAGATCATCTCTGGAATGGTGTCCGTTGGAAGCGACAGTTGGCATATGCCCCTTCGGTGGGCAAGTGCCCGTTCGGTGAAAGACACCGGTTCACAACACTCCCCCTTGATCCAATCTTCGTTTATAGATCAATGCAGCTATCAGTTGAGATTCCTCGAAAAACCCTGTGGGAAAAATCTGAGAAATATATAGATTGATATGCTATAAAACTCCTTCAAACCTTTTAGTAAAATAAGGAGAAACTAGCATATATTTGGATGATTTAAATAAATCATGATGTCATTGGTATCCCAATTAAAAACCCCAGTGGGGAAAAATATTGGGGATACAACATTGAGATAACTCCCCTAAAAACCATTTAGGAAAATTTTGGGGAGTAATATAGTGATATGTCGCTAAAACTCCTATAAAACCCGGTGGGAAAACTAGGAGAAAATGTGATGACATATAGTTGAAATTGCCTCTAGAATAACTTCACATGAAAAACCTTTTTAGGGAAAAACCATGGATAAGTTGTGAGGGCAATACGTGCCTTTGATATTTTCTAAAAAAACCCCAATGGGGAAAATAGAAAATATGACACATGCTTATATTAATATTACCTCATTAAAAACTTTCACAAGAAACCTTGAGAGTAAAACTTGTGGAAGAAAAGAGTGTAATATGATGCTGGAACA
>Ga0182004_10002188_pt1 | contig 15052 bp, 11 predicted proteins | sample Sormic07211540_1_FD_120479 | JGI IMG/M metagenome (GOLD analysis project Ga0182004, IMG submission 120479) | Endophyte microbial communities from Sorghum bicolor roots, Mead, Nebraska, USA - 072115-40_1 MetaG | ecosystem: Host-associated > Plants > Roots > Unclassified | place: USA: Nebraska...
CCCCCCCCCCCCCCCCCCCCCTCACCCATTTCCAGTCCATTTCTTGGAGGATTTCACGGTCGGTTTTAGTAGGCTGGAGCGGGAAGACTGACTGCTTCCTCTTTCCCTAATCATTTTTTCGGGGATTCTATACCTGCATTTTTTTGGGGGGAAATGAAATGCAGAGGATGGGAATGCACTGACTGAGCCATCTGATTACTTCTACTCGTTGCTTTGTTCAGGCCATCGTTGCTCTCAAAAAGGGCGCACATATCCTGAAATGTGGCAAGAGGGGGAAGCCTAAATTCTGTGCCTTCAGGCTATCATCTGTGAGTAATCTAGTGCCTGCGATTTCCCATCAAGAAATCCTAGAACCTACAGGGGATACTCCCGCTGGTGTCCATGATTTCAGTTCCTTCTTCTTCTTTTTTTTTCTTTTTACACAACTCCTAGTTTATTAAGGGGAGCTTTAATGCCTTGGGTGGTAATTCTGAAGTTATAGAGACCTAAGGGTAACCACAAAAAATCATGTGGATACTGGATTTCTACCTACCTACTTCAATACATTTTTTTTACTCCAGTTCATTCTGCTAGAAGTGTTGAACTACATGTTTAAACTGCTTATAAGCCCTGCCAGAGAGAGACTGGCATGAGGTTTAAATAGATTGGATAGTGAGTAATATTGTTAGTCTCAACCAATAAATTACAGAAGATTCCTTTGACTGACTTATACAGTTCCATTTTCTGAAATGTCACACAACTGCAAATACCCCTGTCCATATCATACGATTCTATAACAGAGTTCAAACAAGCTAGGACCACCATTCCAAGCTTTCGTTCTAGAGCAGCTAATACAAGTATTTAGGTTTGCCACATGACAAATGATATTAGTATATTGGTCATCAGAAATTCAGAAGTGCCTCCAGTTTTTATTTCATAATTTCTACTTAGATATGATCAGAAGAAGTAGCAGTCAAATGTTTATATTTGACTGCTACCTCCAAAACAGCACCATTCTGGAGGGGAAAATCATAAAGTTTTGTCCAGTTGAACTATGAGGTCTTGGCCAGTTTCCTGTCCGCTATTGTATTATAGCTGAATTGCAGCTTGTTATGTTATGTATATGTAGTTAACTAGTTATATCAAAATCCACCTTCCAGTCATGGGGAAATATTTTTTTCTTCTATTTTCAGGATGAGACAACATTAATATGGTACTCAAAAGGGAGGGAAAAACACTTGAGCCTAAGCTCCGTGTCAGCTGTGGTTCTTGGCCAAAAGACGGTATACAATTTATTTTGTGCTGAAAGAAAAGTCATGGTATTCATTATTCATATCATACTGCAACTATTTCTAAAGATTTCAGAATTTTGCAGATAAAATTTCTGCGACAGCGTTGTCCAGAGAAGGAATCCCATTCCTTTTCACTTATATACAAAAACGGAGAGCGCTCACTTGACTTGGTATGTGCATTGCATTGTCCAAGTCATTTTAGTTTGTAAGTCTGTAGTGCCCATTTTTTTTCTCACCAGCACCATATCTTTCAAAAACAATGACCAGATCTGCAGCGATAGGGATCAAGCTGAATACTGGTATCTGGGCTTGAGGGCCTTATTACCAACTCCTTGTAGTCCATGTTCATCGATTGGATCAAGGAGCAGTAGACAGATGGACAGTTGTACAAATACTCCCAGCAGCTATGTTCAGCTTAAGAGTAGGTTACCAAGTGCGCATGGCACACCAAGGCACATACAGGTTAGTTGAAGAAGTTACATTGTAGCATCTGAATGGTAACACTTATATCGCTTGCTTTGACATTTTTCTCTGGTACTTCATTAGCAATGTTTGTTTTTGTTGGGAAAGGGGCTTCACATGGCAACTAAAGGGCATGAATTGTCTGAATTTGAAATTCAGGAGGCCAATTGACAAACACAATATTCTTAGGTTGTACCAACTTATATCTATCTCAACAAACCACACACCTATGAGTTATGACTGCAAGGCTATTAAATGAGATCCACATTGAAATGATTTTGACTTTATGAACCCAATAATTTGTGTTGTTTTAATCTTGTTCATATCACCATATGTAAGTAGACATGCCTTACTGATACACATTTCTTTTTGTTTCTACACACCTAGTGCTCTTGTTAAATTACAGTCTTCTGTTTGGGTCTAACGATTCGTCTAATGCGTTTCATGTTAAGGTATATTCATCACACAGGAACCCCAAGAAGGCAACATTTTTTGGTGGTAGTGCTGATTGTTCAGAAGCATTATTTTACCCAAGGCAGCGAACATTCTCTGACATAGATACCTACCTGGGAAAGCTTACACGCAAGATGTCAAATCCAGAAATACATGGTTTGCAGGATATTATGGTTGGTAACAGAGAAAAGGAGGAGAAAATTACCCAAACACCTAAACTGAAAACCTTTGAAGGACCCCGTGCAGCATGTAGGTTGGATTCTCTGAAGGATGTTTTTTTCTGGGGTGATGCTTTTGGAAGTATTTTAGACTATGATGATACTTCAAAATCCCTTCCAATGTTAGTGGACTCAACCAACATGCTTGATGTACAAAGCATTGCTTGCGGAGAGACTCATGCAGCTATAATTACTAAGCAAGGGGAGGTCTACTCCTGGGGCAACGAGAGCAGTGGTGGAATTGGAAATCAGGTAAATATCAAAGTCTCCCGACCCAAGCTTGTTGAGTCTGTTGCCTCTTTACATGTGAAGGCTGTGGCATATGGATCAAAGCACGCTTGTGCAGTAACTGTTTCTGGTGAACTTTTTGAATGGGGCGAAGGACCCCATATGGGTCAGTTGGACTGCTATGCAAATAATCTATGGTTTCCGCATAAATTGTTTAGTCCACTGGATGGCATATCTGTTGTGAAGATTGCTTGTGGTCCTTGGCATACAGCAATAATAACATCGTCTGGTCAGTTATACACATATGGGGATGGAACATTTGGTGTTCTTGGTCATGGAGATACACAAGGAACTACTCGACCAAAAGAAGTAGAGTATTTGAAAGGCTCAAGAGTGAAATGTGTGGCATGTGGGCCATGGCACACAGCTGCCATTGTGGAAGTACTCAGTGATTTCAAGAGCAATTCACCAAGAAGCAAGCTGTTCACATGGGGCGATGCGGATCGGGGGAAGCTGGGTCATGCTGACAAAAAGATGAAGCTTATACCAACATGCGTTGATTCACTCACAGACTATGATTTTATTCAGGTGTCCTGCGGGATGGCACTCACTGTCGTTCTTTCTATTACTGGTGTGGTCTTTACTATTGGCAGTTCCATGCATGGGCAATTGGGGAACCCCCATGCAGATGGTAGAACTGTTTGTGCTGTTGAAGGACTACTTAAGACCGAGTTTGTCAGACATATATCATCAGGTTCTTCTCATGTAGCAGTGCTGACTACAAATGGGAAAGTGTTTACATGGGGTAAAGGCAAGGAAGGGCAGCTTGGTTTAGGTGACTACCTTAATAGGAGCACTCCAACTTTAGTAGATGCATTGGAAGGTAGGCAAGTCGAAAGCATATCTTGTGGTTACAATTACACTGCAGCAGTATGTTTGCATAAGATAATCTCAAGGAAGGACCTCTCTGTATGTAGCGGTTGCAAGATGGCTTTTGGTTTCACTAGAAAGAAGCACAACTGTTACCATTGTGGTTCCATGTTCTGCAATTCCTGTAGTAGTAACAAGGTTGCCAGGGCAGCACTTGCACCAGACAAGATCAGAAGGTATCGCGTATGCGATGGATGTTTCAGTCAGCTACTGAGAGTTGTGGATTCTGCTAAGGTAAAGTCTGAACTAAAGATCAGCAAAGGAGCTGAAATTATAAGGTCATACACACCAAAGTTGTCTCGTATATTCAGGGATGCAAACTTACCTGTAGAAAAGGTGGCTTTAGTACAACGCCCCAATCAGAGAAATGAGGTCCCGGCCACTCCAGTCCAAGCAAAATCTCAGAGATGGGGGCAAGTTGAGTGCCCAGCTCAATTTCTACCTGGAGAAGACAGTTTTCGGTATCAATCTATATCGAAGAATCATATGTGTAGTGCCTCTGTTTCTGAGAGAATGCATGACCTCACAGTGCTGAAGTCTGGCAGATCTTTGCAACAGCCTAATGATGACCAGAGGAAAGATCTGAACACCACAGAAACCTTGCTCACAGAAGAAGTAAAGCAGCTTCGTTCACAGGTAACTTTATGCGGTTATGTCACTGATAAGCAAATATTTTTGTTTCCCTTTCTAGAAATACTAGATGATACTATTTCTGGTGTTTCAATAGGTGACACTTCTCGTGGAGCAATACCATCAAAAAGCTCTTCAGGTTGAACTGTACAAACAAAAACTTGATGAGACATGGCTAATTGTTAGGGATGAGGCTGCAAAATGCAAAGCTGCCAAAGACATCATAAAGGTTCTAACTGATCAGGTATGGGCATGATACATACTCTGATTCCAAAGTATTGTCAGTACACTGTTTCAGTTGCAGTTTTAGTTTCAGTAAGAAAGAAAGTGCCATGCATCACTTTGCCTTGATTGGCATGTTTGCCTGTTGTGAACTGTGCAGTGTAAGGCCTTGTCAGAGAAACTTTTGGTTGGTCAGCAATATGAGTACCTTGAGACAAAATCTAATATCAGCCAAGGACAAACATTGTCAGCAGATTTGCAGCATTATCCCTGTGAAAAGCTTGCCAGAGGCAAATTAGGACAACTCAACAACACCAAAAATCATGAGACCAGCACCGAAGGAGATGAAGAATATACACCTTCGAGTTCTGATGTGCAGGTAGAAGGATCGCGCAGTCATTTGAATGGTTCAAGAACATTTGACGGTAATGCCTGTGTTACACAAGGGAATTCCCTTGTTGCTCGAGTCACCTCCAATGGTGTGATTGAGCAAATCGAGCGTGGGGTGTATGTCACATTTGCTGTATCACCTAGTGGCAAGAAAGACATAAAACGTGTACGATTCAGGTGGGTCCTAGGATGACTTACTGTTACTGGTGCTTTATTTATCTTTCACATTTGCAGTAACCTAACTAGGCATTCTTGGTGGTGTAGTCGGAAGCATTTTGGCGAGAAGGAAGCTCAGCACTGGTGGGAAGAAAATAAGGGCAGTGTCTATGCAAAGTACAGTACTGAAAAAGTACGACATCAGCTAGAGGTCACAATCCAGAGTGTACAAGAGTAACCACAAGGTCAGATTGGGGTGTCTACCGTTGAGCAAGAAGACAAATGACATGGAGCAGATAAGATGATATTAGCGGAACAGACAACTGACCATCCTTTTTGCCAATCAAAATAGACAGTTCAACTTACTGTAGATATGAATGTATAGATAAGATTGAGTGAATGACGGCTGGATGCCTACTCTGTCTTCTCCATTTCCTCCTGATTCGTCACCATGATCTAGTCTGATGAACAATGCAGTGCTGAATTGAACTAGTATCAATTGTAATTTCCTGGTACAAAGTAGAATTTGTTCAGTGTTAGTTGTTTCCCTTGACTCTTCAGAGCAACTAAAGCTTCAACAATGGAAGTTTCAGACATAAGCTAATATATTAGTTGTTCATATTCTGACGGAGAAAGCATCCAACTGAAAACAGTTCAAACCCTCTCGGCCCGAATAGGAGGGCAAGGCTTATCATCCTTCCGAGACTCCACCCCGGACCCGGACAATGGCGAGCGCTCACGCCAGTTTTGCCCTCACCATCGCTGCTTCCAGAAGCTTCAGCTTCACTATCGTGCCATGCCCCTCCCCATCGCCCACGCATCGTCCGGCCGCCTCCTCCGTTGGGGTACGCAACCAGCAGCGCGCGTCCACTGCCATGGCCTGCCTCCAGCAGCCGAGTGCTTCCCACGACGCCGCCACCAGGCTGTACGTCAGCGGTAGGCGCCCCGATCTCAGCGCACTCACTTGGCTCCGCTTTCAGCCAACGATTTCCTGACGAAATTCGAAACCTCCAAGGCCAATCTTAAAGCACACGTTCTGACGGTTCCCTTCTTCGAACAGGTCTTTCGTTCCGCACCACCGAACGGAGCCTCCGGGGCGCGTTTGAGAAGTTTGGTGACCTTACGGAAGGTGACAGCCCGAGATGAGTAATTGCACCCGTTTTGATTCAGAATCATTCAGATTTGCTTCATGCTTGCTACTCCAGTTTGTCTCGTGATGGATAGAGTAGCGAACCGACCGAGAGGTTTCGCTTTCCTTTCTTACACCGAGGAGGAGGAAGCCAGGGGCGCCATGGAAGGAATGCACGGGAAGGTGAAAGATTTTCAGATCGTCAGATGCATAATCTGTGCTTGTAGGCTTTGTTTGTACCTCACATTCTTCTTTTGCAGTTCCTGGATGGCCGAGTAATCTTTGTCGAGGTTGCCAAACGAAGACCTGGAGCCTGAAGGATCGTGTCCAGGTGCCAATCGAAATGTCATCCAGTTCCTTCACGCTTGTTCGATGAATCTGACAAGTCTTTCTATATTACTTCAGCTCTGTGTGTAAACTAAATTCATTCATTGCTGATTTCTGTAGCATGGCCGTACGGCATCACCAGTGTTACAATTTTTAAGGTACTGAACATTGTTCAAAAAACTTTGATTGTACTACACCACCATTTAAGGTACTGAACATTGTTCAAAAACCTGATCTTAGGTTCTGGCAAAGTCCCTGATGAGACACACTGATGCAGCCAAAGCTCATGTGAAGTTCATATGCCAATAGAGTAACTGAAGAAACCTCAGCAGCATTCGGTTGTGTAGCTGCCATTTCATTGTTTCACAAAACAATATACATAATTTACATATATAGGTCATACAATATGGTCTCCTACTACAACTATTACAATACTTTCTGCATGAAAACCATTGACCTCTGAACCTCCACAGCCGGGGGAAAATTACAAACACTCCGAGAGGAAAATGGAAACATTAGTCTTGTACTATACAATGGCAGACAGGAACCACAGTCAGTCAGCCATCTCCATTTGTGGAAGGCTGCTTCACCAGTTTCAATCTGCGTCTCATAAGTAACAGCAGAACGCCAGAATGGTCATCCTGCAAAACATCAGTACTGCTGTACTGTACTAGTCATACATATTGAATATCAGCAAAAATATCCAGAGTAGCGGTGGCGGCCCAAAATTTTACAGGCACAGCCTTGTCATCTCTCTATCTGCCTCCTCCCCAGTTGCCTCTGGCTGCAGCATCTTGCTTTGAGCTGTGCACTTCTTGTATGGTACAAAACCTCGAAGGCAGGCTGGAACTGTGCTTGCACATTTCCTTGAACCTGGAACAGGTACCACTTTGTCTTCATCGTTGTTTACTTTCGTAGATTCTATAGAATCTGAATTCTGAGTTGTTTCAGCCACACTGCTGGAGGTTGTGATCGACTCCGTCCATGATCCTTCTGCCCTCGTGACCTTGCTGTGTGGAACTTGAGATGGTTGGTTCTGCTGCTTATTTGAGGCAACTGTCTGTTGGTTCAACACTACGTAAGATATGCTTCCATTACCATAGTTGAGGAATTGGCAAGCAGAATGCATAGAGAACACCTCTCCTTGAGGAAGATAGTACATAATCTGCTGTGTACCGGTCAGCCACGGGCACCATGTCTTTGCTTCTTCTGCAACATGGGAAGGCAACTCCCCAGTTCCACCAGTTGGTGTCTCAGCTGAAGCATCCAGTTCCATGTCTGCCACGTGTTGTAGACTCCCAGTATTGGAGCTTGGCTGCTGATCTAAATTATTAACCACAACCCTCTTGCCAAATAGCCTAAGAACTGGACCTTCAGGTATTTCACATGCCACATCGTTGGAAGTGGTGGCATCCTGCAGCATATTTAAGGCGTTTGTTAGAACTCAGAATTTAGATTTTACCAACTGTGACATCAGATGCTGTTCTCAAAGGAAATGTTTCAGTTCCATGCCACTAGAATTGTTGGAAAATGGTGCCAGGAGCCACTAGTGTGCTGACATATATGGTGAGGAATTATGGACTTTAGTTGGATGCCTAATATTCTTAGGAATGAAAGAACATATGCTTTGCAAGGTATACTATGGCTGTAACAATGTTCAGTACCTTGGAAAGTGCTACTGATGTGCTTGGTGTGAGGCATTTGTCCTCCATGTAAACCGAGGAAGCTGGTGATCCACTACCTTCAGTTTGCAGGGTGTCGGAGTCTATCTGTGCTGTGGATAACACAGATTTTGGTGAGCAATTCTCCTGCTCAGACAGGGATTGTGTCTGCAGCAGGGGCTTCTGAAGCTGTTTGATCGCAGAGGCACCCTTGCCGACTGAATTACCCAGCTTGCGCGGGTACGGGTGTGTTGGCCTCCTCTTGGGCCGTGGCGGCGGAATCTGAATTTGCGGTGGAGCAGCTATGCTGTTGCTATCCCCAGAGGATTCTCGGATGACCTGCAGCGTGCAAAAACAAAAAGCAATCAGAAGCACATCTTGGATGGCACAGCATGGATAGCATCTGCTGTCCATGATTGAGCTGACTTACATCACCTTGCAAGCAACACAAACCATGGAATTTTCAGGCAGAGGGAGATTTGATGGATGTTTTTTTTCTATGCAAAAGGCAACGAGACCTTGGAGAAGAACTTCTGAGCGTGGCTCCTGATTTGCACGGCAGTCTTACTGCCTATGTGCTCTGCAGATTATACAGGTTTATATCAGCCAGGTTCTGTGCAGTTCTGGTAACAAAGCATACATGACAATAAGTAAAGAAGGTGACAAGTGCAGAGGCACTCTTCTCACCTTGTATACGGCGCCAGGCACGGCCGTGCTGCTGGAGGGCTTCCAAGAAGAGCTTGTGCTCGTCCTCGGTCCATTTCTCCCTCTGTTTGGATATCGTGTATGGCTTGCGTGCCTAAACGGCAAGTGCCAAAAGTGTGACCTTGGTGAGAGGAAAACATCTCCAGCTTCATTAGATCTTGGAATTCAGTGACTAAAAGCTGCTCTGCAGATCGCGAGAGAAGTTTTAGGTGTACCTTAGGGGCTCGCGCTCCTCCTGGCAAGTCCAGTTCGCCGCAGTTCAGAGTGTTCTTCAGATGATGATCCATGAAGTTCCCATGGCCAACGTGATCTGCAGCAGGACTTTGATCGTTCCTCGCCTTCAGAAACACAGAGGAATTCAGGATTTTCTCAGCCAAGAACAAGAAAAAAAATACTCAGCATCATTTTCTTTTGGGAGCATACATATGGCAGGAAAGTAACAGACTCCCGAGAACATGCTTTACCCCCGAACTCACCAAAACGATCGGGAAGAATGACGACAGATGAAGAAAGTAAGATCAGTTAGTTACAGTACCTGAAAACGAGCCATCTCGAGATTTCTGAACCAGCAAGAGCCACCGAGTCTTCACCGCGAGCACGAATCAAGCAGCAGTAGCAGCAGAAGAAGGCGAGAGCGTGCACCGAGACCCAAGCCAGCAGAGCCTGAACACCCTTCCGAGTGCTGCCGGTTTCACAGGGGAGGAGAGGACGCAGGCAGGCAAGAAAGGAAATGGAGGCTGGAATGCTGGATGGTGCAGCGAGAGGGCGGAGAAAAAGGGAGGCGAGGGCAGGGCGCCACGTCGGACAGGATTTTTCCGCTGGTGTCCCTTTTCCGTGCGCGCTTTTCCGTCCGTCCTCACGCCGCCGCCGGGACCGGATGAATAATCTATCCGCCTTTGCAGGCTTCGTGGGGCCCCGAGCGGAGGACGCCCCGGCGCCGCTCGATTCTTGTGGCCGTCGCTGCTCCGCGGGTCGGGTTTGCCTCGCCTCCACCTGCTGCTCGTCCTCGTCCACCACCGCAGGGCGCAGGTCCGGCAGGGCAGCTCACCTCAATTATGCGGGCTGGGGCTGGGGCTGCCGCTCCCGTCTGGACGCGAGTAAAACCATGCGCTGTCGTGGGGTTGCAGCACGACAGGTGTGGGGGTGTTCCTATCGGTCTGGCCCAGCCGGCTGGCTTTGCCTTCCCGTCGTCGTCTTTGGTGTGCCGGGTGGCTTGTTGATATGTACCGTCGTGTCGAGGCTCGACAGGCTGTTAGGCTGCTCGATCGACGATAAAAGCGCAAGGCCAAACTTCCCCAAGATTTTTCAGGAAGTATATGTTACGTGCACACACGAATACCTTGGATATTAGTTTGGCAGAAATATCTTGCAAACTATAAAGTTAAAGTTAGGCCTTGTATGCACATGCGAGAACAGCTTTGCCAAGCCAGCTATACCATCAGTCGTTACACTGATGAGTACCTCCGGAGCTTGACTTTGCGCTGCTGCTCCGAGGGAAATATCTCGACAAATATCTGAGGCCATAGATTTTCCTGCGAAAAATCTGATCCTATCCGCTTCCCGCTCTGGTGCTTTCATGCGACGAAACGTAACTTGCTTGGCTTCTAAAAATTGGGTCGGCAGGACACGCCGTCCGCCGTCGCGTCTGCTCGGCCTCGGCCTCGGCTCGGATGGATAGAGTAGAAAAGCGCAGGGGTGCTGGGTCCCACTCGGATGACTGGAGCTGTCGTCTGGCCCACCGTCGCTTCGCTTTTTGACACGTCAAATGCTACCACCACGATGCCGAAACACCGGTTCTGTCGCCTCACCGTCGGACACGTGCCTCCTTACTAGATATAAGCACAGCAGGGAAACCATTTTTCTGGAGCGTGAGAGCGAGAGCAACGGCTCTTTGATCCGTGGCCACAAGCTCCTCCCTGGGTTGCACTAGAAGGTCACTTGGAAATCCTCGTCCACATGTTTTGCATTTGCAGGCACGTCTTCATGTGCTTTGTTTTCTTCTCCACTCGCCAGAGTTTTTTCCGAAAAAGAAAAAGAGTTTTGGGCAGAACGGTGATGTGACTCGTGACTTTGTGAGAGGGCCCGCCTGTTAGAGACTTGTTGGTGCGGTAGCTGGCGCGGCGCTTTTGGATTCCTTGCTGGGGCGTCGACGCTGCTGCCCAGGGCCCAGCGAGGCATGGCCACGGTGGCCCCCGTCGAGGTGTTTGACATCCTGGCTTGTCGTTGGCGGTGTCACGTCACGTGCTCGTGGCAGCAACGCACAAGTTTTGAGATCTGGATGGAGTTTTGGAGACTGACCGCGACTTGAATTTATTCTACCAGCAGTACGTGTCCTGTGTCCAGAAAATCGACGACAGTACATAGAAATCGTCACGGATATTACACCTGGGCCTTATTTAGTTGACCTCGAAATCTAAAAAGTTTTTACACATCGAATCTTGCGGTACATGCATGAAACATTAAATATAGATAAAAATAAAAACTAATTACATAGTTTGTCTGTAAATCGCGAGACGAATCTTTTGATTCTAGTTAGTTCATGATTGGACAATATTTGTCAAATAAAAACGAAAGTGCTACAATAGCGAAATCTAAAATTTTTTTTGAACTAAACAAGGCCTTGATACGCCACGAGAGCTGTACATGGAGAGCTAGTACTATAGTAGCAGTACAACTTTTATTTAGTTTAGTTATTAGACTGAGTCACTCCATCAGGAATTCAGCTGGATTTCGTCATTAACTAATAACTAGTAACCAGTTTAGCAGCCACAACGATGACACGAAAGAGTACAAAAGCAAATTATACGTAATTCGTGCTGTTCGACTGCTTCTGCGTGACGTGTCGACCTCCTCTTAGTAATTGCAATTCACGACCTGACACAGTTGGAGCGCGCGTCACTCATCCGACGCAGCGCACGCATTGGTTGCTCCAATAATGCAGGGAATTGAAATTATACCCTGCATGCCGTCTTTTGGTTTCAGATGGAGACTGATGACGCCCCACGACTACTCCTATATGTGTCATGTGTGCATGGTTGGATGGAGCTGCTCTGGCGGTTATCCTGTGCTTTCTTCGATCGCCATATTAGTACTAGTACAGACTACAGAGTTGACAGATCAGCGCTTGCCGCTACAAAGTGCAAGATCAGACCTAACCAGTCCAGTCAGCTCGCGAAAACACAAAGCGATGTATAAATGACGCTGCGCAATCACTAATCTGGAAGCTTGTGGCTTTGGAACAAAGTTAAGCAAAAAAAAAAGCTAACCGATCTCACCGATTCGCTTTCTTAGGGCCTGCAAAAACTAGTGGTTGAGAATAGACGACGCTAGCTTTTTTTTAGCTTGGTAGTGGCTGCTGATAAAACTCGGAGGAGTAAGAGTCGTCCCATCATCAGCAATGCATGCGTAGATTATACTAGTATGTACTACTTTGTTTAAGTGTTCTTGGCAATTAATGGATTCTCTCGCTGCATCTGCTGACCGCCGGCAAGAAAGAGTGCTTCTGGCCAAGCGTTTGAAAGTCGCTAGTCAACACAATGCGTTTGCCTTTACCTGAGGGCTGAGGCAACAGTAGCGTAAAAGCCATCGATTATGGTCTTAATATGGAGCCGAAACCAACCTAGGCGGCTACGTGCTTCACCGTGACCATTGATCTACCCCATGTATACTGCTGTAGTGGTCGCTGGTTTTGACGTTGGCGTCAACTGTTGTGTCTTGTTGGCTGTGTTCTGGATCGTGCTGGAAGATCTCGTTCTAGGCCTGCTAGACTCCCCCAGCCCATGTACCGGCCTTCTTCGGCTTGTTCCGGCCTAGTCATGCATGATAGCGTCCCGGTGCTCCAGTTTCCCACTGGGCCGGTCCTTCCGCCAGCCTCTACAACTTCGGCAAACCTCCCGTGTCGCTAATTCCTAGCCTGGCTAAGATTTAGCCAAGGTCCAACAAGTCGGGCTGATTGGGTTGTTTGTTTCCTGTCTGCCCATCTGCAGCGGCCTGCCTTCTGGAACCATGGCCTTGTTTAGTTCCCTTCCCAATTTTTTTTTGGCACAGTGTAAGATTTTCGTTTTATTTAATAATTATTGTCTAATTATAGACTAATTAGACTTAAAAAATTTATCTTATAAATTACAGTTAACTGTACAATTAGTTTTATTTTTATCCATATTTAATAATTTATGTATGTGACATAAAATTTAATGTGACGAGAAATCTTGAAAAAGTTTTTGGTTTATAGGAGAAACTAAACAAAGCCCATGTTGGGCGATCCGCGTCACATGGCTACTTGCATTGCATTGGATGACAGCTGATCCGTGCTGCAAAGTCAAGAGGAGCCCAGGAACACCGAACGGAACGCCTCATCGCTCATGCATTTGTACCGAAAAAACAATTAGTTAACAAAAAAAATATAATTTATAAGACAAGTGAACTGTTAGCTCAGCTGTAATATTGAATAACCGAACCCCATCCTCCGAAAATAAACAAAAAACAATTTAGGATGACCTATAATTTTTTTTGGAATGATTTAATTTGATTAAACTTGAGATGTTTTGATTTTTTTAAAGATTTTTGGAATAATTTATAATTTGATATGGGTGGAGCAAGGAATCGAGAGAACACTAGGAGAAATGGAGAAGCTAAGCAATAAAGTTTAATATGTACTCCTTTTGTTTACAAAAGAATGCAATTCTTGTTTTTCGAGAAATTAAACGATTTAAAGTTTGATGAAATTTTGATGTAAAATAAGCATCATTAAATTGATTATGAAATGTATTTTTATAATAAACTTAATTAGAGACATAAAAATGTTAATATGATTCACTATAAACTCAATCAAAGTTAAACTAACACTAGATCACTAATAGTTGTATTCTTTTTGTAAATGGAGGGAGTAGTTTGTATAATGCTCACATGGCAATTTTGGTAATAGTTGACTAACACTAGTTTGGCATATGCCCACCTGGCAACTTGTAACGATTGACTTGACTCAACTCTGAGCTCGAAGCTTACACAAGGTTGTGCATTGAGGCCTTGTTTAGTTTTTTTTTTTTGGTAAAATGGACATTGTAGGATTTTTGTTTATATTTGATAAATATTGTTTAATTATGGACTAACTAGGCTTAAAAAAATTATTTTGTAAATTACAGATAAATTGTGATACTAGTTATTGCTTTTATTTATATTTAATGTTTTATCCATGTGTCACAGAATTTGATGTGACGAAAAATTTGAAAAAATTTGTAAAATTTTTTAGAACTAAACAAGGCCTGAAGCAAGGAAATAGAGTGAGCAAACCAAAGGAATAGTAAGAAGTGAGAACACTGGGAGAAATGGAGAAGCTAAATAAAGTGGATGATACCTTGATCCATATCGGCCATCGCCACTCTCTCAATCTCACCGACGTCCCCGGCGGCGACACGGCGCCGCCGTACTGCCATGCTTGCCGCTTCCCGTGCACTGGCTCCATCTACCAGTGCGCGCCGTGCCGGTACATCCTGCACCGTCGTGCGCCCGGTTCGCCCGCACCATCCGCCACCCGTCGCACCCGGAGCACGACCTCAGCCTCCGGTTCACGCCGGCGGGAGATTGCGGCTACTCCTGGTCCTTCCGCTGTGATCCGTGCGCGTTCGACCTGCACTCCCCCTGCGCGGCGCTGCCGGCAGCGGCCGTCGGGCCAGCGCACCGGCACCGGCACCGGCTCACGCTCACATACGAGGATCCCATGGGCTCGTTCGATTTCTGCGCGGTGTGCCGCAAGGGCTACAGCACGGCGAGGTGGTTCTACACTTGCAGGGAGTGCGGCGTCGGCGGGCACGTCGGCTGCGTCATGCCGGACATGCCGCTGAGGGACGAGTACGCCGCCCTCGACAAGAAGCAGGTCGCCGTGGCAAACGCGGCTACGTGGCCGTTGGGAGCGGTTCCGGAGTCCCAGCAGCTGGAAGAACTTCTCCACGAGCAGGGGATCCAGTTCGCGAGGATGGAACTTGTGCCGGCGGGCTTCTGCCGTTGTTCGCCAAGGCTTGCGAAGATTGACATGCTAGCTGTGAGTCTGTATCCAATCCAAGCAGGGAAATAGCACTGTAGGGATGCAAATCCCTCCAGTTTTACTAAAAAAAATCCAAGCAGGGAAATCACGGACAGGGTTATGTAAAATCGCCACTGAAGTGTAGCTCACTGCTATAAATTACCTTAGTGTTCTATTGTTCTGGAAATATTGGTCATGCGCTCATGCTCAATAAAGTAAGAAACCAGTAGAACATGAACACTGACGTGAAA
>Ga0182004_10002189_pt1 | contig 15051 bp, 20 predicted proteins | sample Sormic07211540_1_FD_120479 | JGI IMG/M metagenome (GOLD analysis project Ga0182004, IMG submission 120479) | Endophyte microbial communities from Sorghum bicolor roots, Mead, Nebraska, USA - 072115-40_1 MetaG | ecosystem: Host-associated > Plants > Roots > Unclassified | place: USA: Nebraska...
CATTAGAGCTAGAGCAAAAAGCTTCGCTTTGTTATTTACTAACCTCTTGCTCTAGTGAGTTTGTAGAATTTTTAAATAGGCTATTCACCCCCCTCTAGCCATATTAGGACCTTTCAACGGGGCCGCTCCCACCGCATCATCCTCAAGCCGGACGCGGCCCCTGTGGCGGTCTGCCCGTACCGCTACCCCGCTGCTCACAAAGACGAACTGGAGAAGCAGTGTGACGCGATGCTCCAACAAGGCATCATACGGCGCAGCGACTCCGCCTTCTCGTCCCCGGTCCTCCTCGTCAAAAAGGCAGACGGATCGTGGCGGTTCTGCGTCGACTACCGCGAGCTGAACGCCATCACGATCAAGGACGCCTACCCAATTCCCGTCGTCGACGAGCTGCTTGATGAGCTCCATGGTGCCCGGTTCTTCTCCAAGCTTGACTTACGTTCCGCGTACCACCAGGTGCGCATGAGACCGGAGGACATCCACAAAACAGCGTTCCGCACCCACGACGGCCTCTACGAGTTCCTGGTGATGCCGTTCGGACTGTGTAACGCTCCGGCGACATTCCAGCCCCTCATGAACGATGTACTGTGTTCCTTTCTTCGTCGCTTTGTACTCGTTTTTTCGTCGCTTTGTACTCGTTTTCTTTGATGATATCTTGATCTACAACAAGTCATGGGCCGACCATCTCCGTCACCTCCGCGCGGTCCTCAGTGAGCTCCGCCGCCACGTCCTCTTCGTCAAGCGTTCCAAGTGTGAGTTCGGGGTGTCGTCGGTCGCCTACCTCGGCCACATGATCTCGGCGGCTGGCGTGGCCACGGACTCGGCCAAGGTACAGGCCATACACGACTGGCCGGTGCCTCGCTCGGCGCAGGCGGTGCGGGGTTTCCTCGGCTTGGCGGGGTATTACTGCAAATTCATCCACAACTATGGCGCCATGGCGGCACCGCTCACCAGCCTGCTCAAAAAGGAGGGCTTCTCCTGGAACGCAGAGGCTGCTGCGGCGTTCGAGGACCTCAAGACTGCGGTGACCGCGGCCCCGGTGCTGGCCATGCCCGATTTCGCCAAGCCGTTCGTGGTGGAGTGCGACGCGTCGTCCCACGGCTTCGGGGCGGTGCTGATTCAAGACGGACACCCGATCGCATTCTTCAGTCGGCCGGTGGCGCCGTGACACTGCGCTCTTGCTGCCTATGAGCGCGAACTGATCGGATTGGTTCAGGCGGTCCGACATTGGCGCCCATAACGTCGTTTCAGCGTCAAGACGGATCACTACAGCCTCAAGTACCTGCTGGACCAGCGCCTGGCCACAATCCCGCAAAACCATTGGGTTGGCAAGCTGCTGGGATTCGACTTCTCCATTGAGTACAAGCCCGGCGCCGCGAACGCAGTGGCAGACGCGCTGTCCAGACGGGACACGGAGGATGGGGCGCTGCTCGCCCTTTCGGGCCCCCGCTTCGACTTCGTCGATTGCCTACGCCAAGCACACCGGAACGACCCGGCCCTCGTCGCCCTCCACGCTGAGATCACAGCGGGGACACGCCCGGCGCCGTGGACAATCGTCGACGACATGGTCCACTTCGGCAGCCGGCTGTATATTCCACCCGCCTCCCCACTGCTCCAGGAGATCATGGGGGCGATCCATGCCGACGGCCATGAGGGCGTCCAGCGCACCTTGCACCGCCTACGCCGTGACTTCCACTTCCCCAACATGCTGAAGTTGTTGGCCTAAAGTTCATAATCATGTTTCAGATCAAGAAACCCATAAAATATTTAGCTATCCATCTCTGTTTGTTCAACTTCTAAAGTCTCAATCTTCACTCCTAACATCAGACCCCCCCTGAATGACCCCTTGCTGGAGACCAGCTCCAGTAGAAGTCTTTTTGTCTGCCATCTCCTTCAATTCCAAATCCTTGAAATCATGTTTGATATTTTCTTGTAGAGACTTCAAATCCAAATCCTCCTACATAATGTGGTTCTTCGCTAACCTTCTCCTATGACCTTTCCCCAGACTTCTCAGTTACAGAACATTAACCTTATAGGATCAGTTAGGGAGTTTCTTCTTTTCCTATGTCAATGGATTCTTTATCCTTTCTTCCTCCCTTGGATGAAACAATAGGAATATCGACACATTCTTTATTCGTTCCTCCTCCCTTGGAAGAAGCAAGAGGAATACCTCTTCATTGGTTAAAGATAGGTCCATGGCTAACTCTTCCAGTTTCTCTTCATCTTTAGGACTAGTTCTCTCCTTTTGTTTCTTAAGGAAAATCTTATAGTTAGCCTGTGCAATAGCAGCCCTAGCTATTTCTTCAGCTCTAAAAACTTCTATTTGTTCATCTACATTCTCAACCTCAATGTCTAAGTGATTCATAACATTTTGTAAAGAGAAGTAGGTGTATTATTAAGCACAATAAAAGGGTTCTCATAAGAAGTACCCGAGATGTTGTTCTTAGCCAGGTTCTAATTGTCGCATTGACAGCAATTGGAACCCCATTTATTGGCACCTTATTGTTTGTTTTTGATGCCACCATCACCTTTTTCCTAGTATATTTCCTGTTTTTCTTGGGCCTCGAAGCTTGCCAACCTTGATTCTTCCCATCTTGGCGCCACTGTCACCTGGTTCTTAGCATACTTCCTTTTTTTTGGTTTTGATGCTGCCCAACCTTGATTTTTCCTCATCTATATCAGTATTGTTACTCTGAATTGACACATTATATATCCATCAGGTCTTCCTCAGTGGGATTCTCAGTGAAAGATCACTTAAGTCTTGACCGTCCAGTGTTATCTGTTATCTCCTTGTTCTGAATAACAAGGTACTATTAACTCTCTCTCCTAAGATATCCTGGAGTAAGAAAGTTGACGTCATAAATATTAGTATTTTATCTATATATTTAGTCAAATTTTAAATATTGTAATCAATAATATATTTAACATTGTATTATTATTTAGATATATTATTTTCATAATGCCCAATGCCTTAGATAATTTGTTATTTAAATGGTGCGAGGTTGGAAGACCGTGGGTTCGTGATAAACAAGGCCTTCCGAATTCTGATACAAAATGTGCACTTTGCTAGGCCTTATTCAAATTTAGGGTATAATGTTTTAGGTGTCATATCAGGTAGCGAGACGAATTTTATTAAGCCTAATTAATCCATCGTTATCAAATATTTACTATAGTTTTACTGTAGCATTATATTATTAAGTCATAGACTAAATAGGTTTAAAGATTTGTCTCGCAAAACAGTCACAATTTATGTAATTAGTATTTTAAATCTATATTTAATACTCAATGTATACGTCTAAATATCCAACGGGACAGGAATAAACTTTAGAAGGACACGCCAAACAAGGTCTAACAAACCTAAAATTGTAGTGTGGAGCTCAATGAAAAATGTACATAGGAAAATGAAAGGAAAAAAGTCTATGTACCCTCTCAATTATACAGGGTGGACTACTTCACCCTCAAACTACAAAACCGGATTTTATACCCTATGAATTTTCCAAAACTGGTTAAAGAACCCCTTTAAGTGGTTTTGAACCGTGGTTTTGCTATGATGACGGTGGTTTTGTCTTTTTATTTATTTTTTCCGCTGAATCACAGAAAAATCATAGTAAATCACAAAAAAATCATAAAATGAAAAATTCAAATTTGTTGGACTCTACATGATTTACACGGTGAATATATAATATGGTATGCTTTAGTACAAATTTTTTACTTTAGTTTTAGATCTGTGAATTATTGCAATTAATCATAGAAAAACATAGATTTAAAGTTACAATAAAAACTTTTTACTAAAGTATATCATATTATATATTCACTGTGTAGCTCTACTCATGTAGAGTTTAAAAAAATTGGATTTTTTATTTTATAATTTTTCTATGATTTACTATAATTTTTCAAAGATTTAGTGAAAATACATATAAAAAGATAAAACTACCGTTATTGTAGCACCGTTCAAAACCGTATGAGTTATTTGACTGGTTTTGTAAAGTTTATGGGGTAGAAAATTTGATTTTGTAGTTTAGAAAGTGAAGTAATCGACACTATATAGTTGAGGGGGTTAAAATAGATTTTTTTTTAGAAAATGAAAGTGAAAAATCTAGGGAGGGAGACGAAATAGGAACATTGCATTATCCAACCAGCCGCAAGGTATCCATTACGCCAATGCATATTTTATGAGAGTGTCATGCACATTAAATATGGTGACACATAAGTAAAATTGCTGACTTGGCAGGGTTATTCAATGAAGGAGTTTCATCAGATGAGACAGGAATTTCATTCCCATAAAACTCATGTGGCTCGGTTACCTAGTATAGTTTATAGTTTTAGTAACCGTGCTATGAAACTATGCGCTGAGACCGCCTTACCCACCGACTCAGGTCAATTGACGCGAGCCGAGGATCTGGCTAAGCAGCCTCAAATTCTCCGCCCACCAGTCAGCGCAAAGCAGGTCGCCCAGCGCACGTCGACCCCAAGAACCCCAGAGAATCGCCCGTCAGCCGTCGCCACGCTGCGCCGGGGCCAAGAAATGCTTCTCCTGCTCCTCATCGCTGTCCTCACCGCCGTCGCTGCCTTCCTCCTCTTCAAGTTCGCCACCGTCGTCGATGGTATTACCCCAATTTCTTCCTCAATCCAACCCTGCTCCCGTAACATTCGTATCTCTCTCTTTCCATTCTTGTTTTCGCCTCTGTTGGCTAGGGGAGATTGGGACTGACCCCCCTTGTTCTTTGATGGCTGCAGGGGACTTGACGCTCGTATCCCGCGGCCCGCCGCGGCGGGATAGGGTGGACGGCAAGGTGGGTTCTTGGATCGTTCGGCTAATTTTGTGTGCAGCGGTCCTGTTTGATATCAGATTCCTTCCCCATATTGATTCCGTTGTTTTGCTCTTGGTTTCTTGGTTGTCCTGCAGGTTGTGTGGATTACTGGAGCTAGCCGCGGGATTGGTCAGCGTGCCTCATCAGCTCTTTAATTTGTCAACTTTAGTACCGACTGTTGGGGTTTAGTTATGAGTTGTTAAGTTGTTGGTATCATGTGGAGTTGTAGGTCTATAGCTTCTACCGTGGAATCATGGAATTTGATTGAGCTGGTGTTCATTACTTCATTTAACTAGGCCGACTGCTAATGATTTGGCTAAATTGTCGAAAAAGCATGTCCTTTGAAAGAAGGATAATTAACTAATCAAACTGCTCTACTTTGCAGTACTATTGCCATGCCAACTGCACATTCAGGAGTTTAGTTAGACAAATAATTTGAATAATTTTTCAAAAAAAAATGAATAAAATGGGTTTTCTTTCGTACAACTTCAGCTACACATTTATGCTTATCTTTAAGCAGGTGAGGAGGTGATAAATTCCCTCACTGTAGTTTTGTTTTTTTAGTGAGCCTTATACCTCTGTTAGTTCATTGTGGAATGGTATAGTGACAATTTTATGCCTGGTTATATACTTCATGCACCACAATATTGTATATGCACCTTCTTCAAGCTTGATGTACCACAAAGTTTTCATAGGATCACTGTCAATTTTTATGAGTTAACATGACTGTTTTCTCGACAGATGTGGCTTTTTACATCAATTTCAGCATAGTACTGCACCATAACAAGTTATTAATGCTTTTTTTTAAATTTCAGGGGAGGTTCTTGCAATGCAATTTGCAAATTTAGGAGCAAAGCTGATACTATCTGCACGTACCAAGGATGAGCTTGAGAGAGTGAAAAAAAACATCCTCAGTAAGTTTGCAATATATCTCAGGTGTTGCTAAATTTTTTCCCTTAGTGGGGAAATCGAAATCTAAAGATCTGAAACAAGTTTGATTTACTTTTCAAAGGCAAGAATCCAGATAGCAGAGTTGAAGTGTTACCCATGGATTTATCAGCTGGTGAAGAATCTCTAAAAGAAGTCGTACATGTGGCAGAATCATTTTTTTCTAATGCAGGCGTTGACTATATGATCCATAATGCAGCCTTCGAACGTCCTGTAAATATCACCCTTACTTTGAGTTAATGTTTTGATTCCCTTATCCTTTGAACATCATGTTGTTTCATTGTTACTAGTTTTCAATGATAGATCTGCAATATATCTCTGCTTTTTAGTCTTAATTGTATTTGTATTATAATCAGTTGATTCCTAAATGCAACAATTTTCAATCAAATTGCAGAAACGGGGGGCTCTGGAAGAAAGTGAGGAAGGTCTTAAGGTAGATGAACAGTATTTGATTTCTTCTGCGTATCTTCTGCAACCTAATACAAATGTCTTGCTAGACAGGCTACTTTGAATGTCAATGTCTTTGGAACTATTACTTTAACTCGCCTTCTAGCACCTTACATGCTGGATAGAGGAACGGGACATTTTGTTGTGGTACGTATGAACCAACTCTCAGCAGGAACTTGTGGTCATCAGAGTTTCATTTTGGCTATTAGTGTGGCTAACTCATATACAGATGAGCAGTGCTGCTGGAAAGGTTCCTGCTCCTGGCCAGGCCATTTACTCTGCCTCCAAACATGCTCTTAATGGATATTTTGCTTCTCTGCGATCTGAGGTACCAAAAATTCATATATTAGCATGCACTCTATTTGTAAATTGTATCAGCATGCTAGGGTACTCACTTATGTTATGAAAAGTATTCATGGATGACACTTTTGTTACCAATAGGTGCCCTAATGGGCTGTTATGGACTGGTGCGGTTAAGCACCTTAGGGATTAAGATAGATTGATAAGGCAAGGATCACCGTTGATTGGGTGTTTCTATAACCCTTAGAGATCCTTGCGTATATAATGTACCCCTGTACCCCTTCAATCAATCAATCCCGAGGCTGTGTCTGATGCTACAGACTTTCGCAGCCTTGCTGGAGCTCTTCAGTACTTGACGTTCACTCGCCCAGACATTGCAGATGCAGTTCAGCAGGTCTGCCTCCACATGCATGACCCTCGAGAGCCTCACCTTGCTGCTCTGAAGCGGATTCTTGGCTATGTTCGGGGCACACTCCACCTTGGTCTACTGCTGCGACCGACTACTTCGACTGATCTTGTTGTCTACACCGACGCTGATTGGGCCGGTTGTCCTGACACTCGCAGATCCACCTCGGGTTATGCAGTGTTCCTCGGCTACAACCTCGTTTCCTTGTCTTCCAAGCGCCAGAATACAATATCAAGGTCAAGTGCTGAAGCTGAGTATCGCGCAGTAGCCAATGGAGTTGCAGAGGCGACCTGGCTACATCAGGTTCTCTTGGAGCTGCATGCCCCCCTTAGGCGCGCCGCACTGGTGTACTGCGACAAGATCAGTGCCGTCTACATGACCTCCAATCCGGTGCAACATCAGCCCACCAAGCACATTGAGATCGACCTTCACTTCGTCCGGGAGCGAGTCGCCATTGGTGATCTACGAGTTCTGCATGTTCCTACTTCCTCGCAGTATGCTGATATCTTCACCAAGGGACTGCCTACCTCAGTGTTCACGGAGTTTAGGTCCAGTCTAAACGTGCAAAGTGACTGACGTTTCGGCTGTGGGGGAGTGTTAGCAATAGGCGCCCTAATGGGCTGTTATGGGCTGGTGCGGTTAAGCACCTTAGGGATTAAGATAGATTGATAAGGCAAGGATCACTGTTGATTGGGTGTTTCTATAAACCCTTAGGATCCTTGCCTATATAATGTACCCCTGTACCCCTTCAATCAATCAGTCAATCCCGAGGCTAATTGCTCTCGACTTTCATTCATTTTATGTTTTTTTTGTTAAAAAAAATAGAGGTTCAATGATTCTTAGTAGTTAATTGGTTATTTTCTTGTGTTTTCTTTGTTTTCCGCAGAAAGTATGTACAACCTGTTGATGTTTACTTGTAGTGTGCCTTGTTGTATGTTGCAGTTGTGTACAAAGGGCATTAAGGTCACTGTTGTCTGCCCCGGACCGATTGAAACACCACAATCTTCTGCTGCAGCCTCTCAAGTACAAACACATTCTGCTGAGGTTATCCCTGGCTTTTCTTATTTAGTCTTGGCCTGTTTGGATCCCATGAATTGAGACCAATATCTAGAAAATGCTTCTCGTTTCCTTATTAGATTACTTTCCAATTCCTATCAATTCCTAGGAATCAAGCAAGGCCGATAACAAAAAGTTTGATCATTAGAGTAAGATATGGAAAATTCACCTTCTCGGTCTGTAGCACTCATGTTCTCTAGTCGCCATGCAATGCATGATTATTTTTTTGTATCCGAATAAAAGCATTTAATGCCCAATATTTTTGTTGCTACCTCTGATAACATAGTGTGCTGAGGTCCTAACATCATGGATCCATGTAGTTGCCCAGCATTTAAATCTCTAAAATATGGTACCCAGTCCCCTTTGCTCATCATTGTCTTCCTCAATGCAGAAACGTGAGAAACGTGTTTCGGTGGAAAGGTGTGTTGAACTTACAATTATTGCTGCTACTCATGGACTGAAAGAAGCATGGATATCATATCAGGTATATTTCATTTTGAGCATTGCATTGTAGTTGCGAAGCTTGAAGTTTTTAGTTTCCTTTTGCCATACATATTATGTGGCCTATATGATCTCATCATGCAATAGTGAAATCCATTATCGTTTAGTAAAAAATATGGTTTTGGGGGCAAGATCTATTGCATCATTGCACTGCAGTTAGGAATTTAGGATTTCGTTGAAAACAACCCTGGTTCACTGAAAACTGCAATATGAGCCCAGATTCTCTTGGTTTAACCCTGGTTTTGGTTCATGCCCCAAAATCCCTCTTTTGAACTAAAACCCCAAAACCTCTCTTTTGAACTATACATACATAATATTTGGTTTCGGATATGGTACAGATATTGAATGTCTGGATTATGATACAGATTATCCATTAAGTATCTGAACCCCTTCGGCCAGATGGCCGATCAGGAAATGTCCATACCATTCATTTATCATTTACATCCCTATTATGCTCTACTGCTGAGATGGCATATTATTGCTGTAGTGTATATATGTCATATCAGGTTTCTGTTTTATGTCCAGTGAGCCTGTTTTTAGCCATTATAAGTTCAATACAGACTCTCTTGTTTGCTCGCAGCCTGTGTTGACTGTTATGTACTTGGTGCAATACATGCCAACAGTTGGTTACTGGCTCATGGACAAGGTATTTCTTCTACCTAGTGTTCTTTTAGCGTGGTCGGCTAAGTGAATGATGCTGTTTATAGTTTCCTTTCTTCCACTGATTTTACTGATGCATAGGTTTGAATCACTAAGTCACAATATGCATCCGACCAGAAAACTGTGGAGATCTTCTGGCCATATTCAATCATTAACCAATGATATTCTTGCTTTTTTTTCTGTTACATCAAACAATATGAGCACATTGACGACGAGAATCTGGTTGCCCAAATTTACCATGCTAGAAACAAATAAACAGTGTTATATTTATAAGACAGTAAACTGAGTAAAAAGCACCATGTCCTTGATGTAATTGCAAAGACCATTAGACAAAGGCCTAACATACCATATACCATATTCTCTTTGTCCACTCAGCACATTGTGTTACATAAGCACCACAATTAGTACTCTGTAGTCTGAACAGCCTTATTCTTTACTTTGTTAGTAAAAGTGAAAACAGACAACAGGGTAACATAACCATGCGCTCTAGCTCTCTTTTTGGAGCCAAAGAAAATTTTGTGCTTACCATTGTTGCTAGTACTCAATTGATTAATCTATCTTTCCAGGTTGGTGCAAAACGGCTGGATGCGGCTGCAAAGAAAGGGAACACGTATAGTTGGAATCTCATTTTCGGCAGCAAGAAATCAGCATGACCAAGTTACTCGTAGCTCCTAGTACCAGGGTATTTCTGGATTCGGATGGTCACGTGACTTTATGCTTGTAAGCAAAAAGTTTAGACTGAAAAGGAACAGAGCATCTATAGAAGCTATACAGTTTAGTGAAAAACTGGACTCTTAACTATGGCAGGGTCTAGGTAATCGTCATTTGTCCTAGGTTGCTTTTTAAGGATATTCTAGTCTCTCTAGATGAAATGCTATTTGTGTGAGCCAATGGTCAATATGTTGGTTGGTATAAAGGACAACTTTCTGTTGATGTATGTTTATTGAAGTTGATTAATAGTTGTGGGATGAATACACATTTCATGATTAATATGAAAAAAACTTGTACACAGGAAAGAGCTTATACTTCAAGTCTTCAACCATGAGTGTGATTACATTCAGAGTCAAAGGCTGCCGCACGCAGATCGGGACACGTTCTGAAAGAAAACAAGATGAAAAAACTCTCCTGCTAATTCATCCAAAGCATGAGTCACTCTATTAGCACTCTAGTGGCCTCTTCGATGATGATGCAGCTAAGGGATCGTTTGGAGTGTTGAAATTGAGTGCTTGTATCGTAGCCTGGCAGTCAGATTCCAGCCCCCTGAAAGGATTAAGATGCCCAAGAGGAGTGCAGTCAGATTGCAGATTAAGATGTCCAAGAGAAGGTGAGGGGTTGAATTGGCCTAATTCTAAAAAATAGTGTGGTAATTAAATCTACTAGCCTATATGCCTAAGTGTATTCATAGTGATTCTACCTGAGTAAAAGTTTGCACCCTAGGTTCCAATTTCTATTCTAGCATAGGAATGTAAATTGCATGAATTGAAATGCTTGAATGTAAATTGCTTGAAAGTAAAGGGAAAGGAATACATCAATATTTTTTCGAGGTATCGGAGAGTCACCACTTCCCATTAGTACTTGTTGGAGCACCCATGTAAGGGTGTAGCTCCCTCTTGATCCGCACAAGGATCAAGTGCTCTCTACAGGTTGATTCTTTGTCACTCCGACACAGTGAATCGTCTCAAAACCGCTCACAAGATGAGTTGGGTCATCCACAAGTTCGGTCGGATGATCACCAAGCTGCCAATCACCACCAGGCTGTCTAGGTGATGGCAATCACCAAGAGTACCAAGCACAAACTCTCACTTGACCACAACGAACCTAATGAGAAAGGTGGATGCACACTTGCTACTTCCTATGCACTAATGAGGCCCTTAATCTTTGAGTATCAAATCTCAAACACCTCACTAGGCTTTTGCACTCTCTTTCACTCAAATGGTTGCTTCAGTTGAACAAATGGACAAGAAAGCTGTGTTAGAGATGAGTAGGAGTGATATTTTTAGAATGATTGGATAGGAAGATGCATAGGAAATCACTGGGAAGCGAGTTAAATTTATTAGCTCCCTCATAATGTTCACTTTAGGATGTTTAACAAACCTTTTACTCTCACATGGAAAACCATCAGTATAGCATTAGGATTTTCGGAGCAGTGCGTAGTGAATATAGCTGATGTTTTTAATGATTTTAATAAAGATAATTTTTGGGAGAACATCACTACTAAGAAACCCGAGCGTAAGCAAAAATATACCACTGAGGAAGTCCACCATCCTACACTGAGGTTTATGCTTAAATGGCTAGCTTTTATTTTCTTTCCTAGAGAGAAATTAAACACCATCAGACAGGATGAGCTGCATTTATTGTACATCATGATTAAAAAGAGGAAAGCATGACCTGTGAAATTAATGTTGAGCTACTAGAAAACTATGCCTCCTATGAGAAAGTGCAGTATTTCTTTCACATCTTGGATCACACGTTTAGCTACGAGCTTAGATTTACTGTTAGAAGCTACACTCACATTTATTTCTAATGCCCATAGAGTTATTGGATATGATTTTTTTCTTTCGACCTCATATGCTGAAACGACGTGATAATAAAGTAATCATGATTTATAAGAAATACCACAATGAGTATGAGCTGCCTAACCGGGAATTGGGAATTTATTCTATCGATAGTTTTACTTTTTCGGAAAGCACTAACATTGGTAGGTGTCCATCAGCTCGCATCAGCAGTGCCCATGACTGTATACACTGGGACTGATCTAGCACCATCGGGTCTAGCTTATTCTCATTACACTAACTTTGATGATCCAGGTGCTACACATGAGCCACATCAGCCGTGGTCCACCCACTCAGGATGGAAGGACCAAGCCACATATCAGCAAGGAGAGTCTTCTACATCCACAGGATGGGGAACATTCCCCACATAAGAGCCAGACAGGATTTTCAGAGAGGTTGTACATCATTTTCTGTGCGTAGAAACACGGACTACACTACTGGTGGACCGTATCCATTCCATGCACCACCGGCAAATGACTACATGCCGCCACCTGAACAGCACTTCGAGACTCCCATTAATGATTACCCTGTCATGTCCATGCATTTCACTAACCTTTGACAGGGACAGCAGACGATGAATGACACCTTGCACCGACACGAGCAGTGGCAACATCATATTGATGATAGGTTTCAGCATCAGGAACAGTGGCAGCACCAGGCAAACTAGCAGTTTCAATAGTTACACCATGGATAGCAGCACATGCAAACTGGGTTGGAGTACCTGATAGACCAGATGAGGTACCCACCACCACCTCCACCATATTAATGAGCTGGCAACATGCAGCTTGGGGGGAAAGCCCCCACAAGGTGAGCATCTTTTCACCTTTGTATCTATCGTTTATCTTCAATATTTATTCCAGTATTTACTTTTCAGTATCTAAATTATATCATTAAATTAGAGTAAGAAGAATTTGCCTTTAATCCTATATTTTACTTATTCAAAAAAAGCAACTAAAATATGCAATTACTTAGTACTAGAATTCAAAAATCTCCTTTGAATTATATGAAGTTTATCTACCTGGATAATTTATTCTGAAACTTGATATCTGTGAGTAGCATAAAACTTGTGATTCAGTCTAAGTAATTGGCGGATATGATATAAAAAAGTTTGAGCTAGTATATGTTTCATTCTGAGTGATAGCTAAGCTCCAGATATTTTGCAAGAATTAAATCAAGCAATCTGATAATTCATCTTGCTAATATGATTTCAGTAGATTATTTTGTTATGCATTCATGATTGAATCCACAAGCACAAGAAGGGTTTACTCTATGTAACAAATTCTCTCTTAGAAGTCTAAAATAAAGTGTGGGCTATAAAATTAAAAGATGCCATACTAGAGAAGTATGAGACCAAAAGATGCCATATCAAAAGGGTATGTGCCAAATTAAAAGAAAGAGAGTAAAACAAGGGGTGCAAAGACACTACAAAAATGTATCCGCTGGGGACATAGCCCACATTTTCCAGAAGACAGAAAAGAGAGAATACCGCATAAGAGTTTGAAAATATAATTTAATCACTAGCACATTCAATCATGATGTATAGCTTAGTAGTCCACTGCGATCTTATTAGTAGACTCTCATGGTTTTCAAAATAAATGAATAAAACCTCTAGAGTAGTGCATGAATGAAGAATAAAATATATACAGTGCTTGCTTGCTTCTTCTATCTTTCAATCATCTAAGATTTAATTAAAGTTGAAAAGCCCCACATTGAAAGAAATGAGGATAAGTTTGAAAGATAGATCGATGAATTATAATCCAGAGAAGAATTTTAAATTCAATGCTCAAGTATTTGTTGAAATTGAACATGAGATACCCTGAAAGCATTATTTCAAGTCAACTTTGCTAAGGGACTAGCGAAGACTTAGCTTGGGGGTATTGTTGACGGTGGTTAACGTCAATATTGACGGTTGATAACGTCAATATTTACTTGAACTTTAGACACAAGGGAACACATAAAAACATACTGGTCTAGGGTTTTATCTGACAATTTCATGAGTTTTGCATATTCTGTATTTTCTAGGGTGAATTTTAGAAAAGCTGAAATGAAGGATTCTAGTGCATAATTACCACGAAAGTTACCCGCGACGAAAAATATCATCATCAGGCTCAGGAAGGGTCTAGAAGACACCCGAAGGAACGAGACCCGCAGAGGAGAGAAGGTGGGGCCGGTCAGCCCCACCCTAGGGCCAGTCGGCACCCTAGGTTATCTGATGGTTGCCGCCTTCTGGAGTCTTCCTCCTACGCCTCCTTGGAAGCCAAGCAAAGTATCTCTACATTGATTTTAAGTTGGTTTGATCCGACGGTGGACACAAGATGAAGACGCGGATCGATAACGTGGAGGTTCCTTGCCCCCTACTCCACCTCAGCCTATATAATAACGCCCAAGGCTCCCCCAAGAGGCATTCTACACCCCGGTGCTTCATATTCTCTACATAATTAGGGTTAGGGTCCCTCTAGTTGATCTAGTTCTAGTTCATCTAGATATAGCAATTAGGAGAGACTAGTTCTTCTAGATCTAGTCTTCTTTAGAGATTAGAGAGATTGAGTAGAGGAGGGAGATTCTAGAGGAGTTCTGGCATGTCGGCGCTTTTTCATGGCTATATTCTTCTGGATTCAGTTCTCTCGCCCGGAGCTGCGTTTTGAGGTACTTTTGTACTTACCATTCCAATTTAAGTAAGCAACTTGTTCTTATTCGTTCTTTGGTTCCAATCTCATATTGAGTTCTTTGATCTTGGTCATTACTTGGTTGAAGTAGTATTTCGTAGGCGTGGTGCCTAGGTTAGGTTTACTTGTGGATGTCTCCTGATCAGCCAGACTGTGGTAGCTTGCACAGGTAACTTTATAGCTGCGTTGAATCCTCTATAGTCCACATCCCGTTGATAGGACTGATAGGCTTATAGGTACCTGGTAGGAGATTACTCTGTTTCTTCTCCTATTCGGTTACTTGTCCGATAAGACGATATTATACAAATTTTACCGGAGTCAGAACCAGAATGCATTACCTATTTCCTATTTCTTGATATGATCTAGCCTAATTGTAGTGTTAAGTCTATATACTTTGTCATCATCACAACTGTTCTCTATGGATACGATATTTAAAACCTTCAGGTAAAATGTGACACTGGTATGATATCTGTGCGCTTGCAGATAATCCTACTTAAACTTATTTAGTGGAGTGCAATTAATTTATACCAACAAGCATTTTTGGCGCCGTTGTTGGGGAACAGTTTGCTGATTTTGATTTAGTTTAGCTTAATCTTGTATTATACTTTTATCTTTTCCTATTTTATCCCAGTCTCTTCATTATTTTTGTGTTTATCCTTATGGATATTTATTTAAATTCCACACCTATCTTTATGGCATGTGCAAAA
>Ga0182004_10002190_pt1 | contig 15050 bp, 12 predicted proteins | sample Sormic07211540_1_FD_120479 | JGI IMG/M metagenome (GOLD analysis project Ga0182004, IMG submission 120479) | Endophyte microbial communities from Sorghum bicolor roots, Mead, Nebraska, USA - 072115-40_1 MetaG | ecosystem: Host-associated > Plants > Roots > Unclassified | place: USA: Nebraska...
CTTTGGTATTTCTAGATTTATAGCTTTTACTATGTATCTAGACATAATATATATCTAGGTGCATTGCAAAAGTTATGAATCTAGAAAAGCCAATACGTCTTATAATTTGGAACAGAGGGAGTATCTTTTTGATCCATGGCACCAAGTCCACATCTTCCTCGAGCTAGGAATACATGGCTCTGAGGAATCTACAGATCTTTTGAAGCTAGAGTTCTACAGTACCCAAATTAAAATATCTGCCAGTAATCAGGGTAGGAGGTAGTACCTAATCTATTTGATATATATTCGTCAATAATGACGGAACCTAGCTTTATGCCAAGAACAAGATTAATTGAAGCAAATAGTCTCCTTTCTCCCTATATATGTGAGATGTGATTTCGACCTTCTAGAAGAAATTAAACATGTGCTAGCTATTCAATTTCCACATCAAATTAACAAAACAAGTGCAACCATCCACTACCGAGCCATCAAAAATCTTTCTTGGATTGGATTGATCATCATCCTAGTATTAAACAATGAAATTCAACACGTTCCTGTTGATGACCTAATTCCAAACTACTTCATGGTGGGCATTCTTATATCTCTATCATTTGCTTTCCACATCTCTTGAAACAAAGTGGCGGCATTTTTTTGTGTGTCCACAAAGCTTTTTAGGTTTGTGACTGAACAGCGAAGCAACACAAAAATGGATCCGAGCTAGGATAACGTCTCCCTTTCACATGTGTTGGACTGGTCAAGAGCACCAAGCACTTGTTATCTGAACCTCGGCACACACATCATATCAAACTTGAAAGGGATACATGCATTACTCCCTTTAGTTTATGGATATAGATGACCTGAACAAAATTAATGTTCTCACACCCATTGTTTACACGTTGCTTTTTGTGAATTGTGGTGCCAAGCAACGTAGCACGAAGCGTCATCACATGGTGTCGCCCAGTAGCAGTGGTACAAGGAGAGAAAGGTCTTTTCAGACACTGATGGGACCAAACTATATAACCCCCTCTTCCAAAAGTGAACAAGATCAAACGACAAAGATCTCGTTTAGTAAAAGTAGAATTTTAGTAGTAAGCAGACGTATGCGTGTCTCCAATTTGATTGCTAGTCAAGCGTCTCTAACCACTACAAGCATCTCAGTTAAGTCCAGCAAGATAAAGTTGACAGAGATATATAGACAGCTTACTTAACCATCAGGATTAGAGCTTGTCTGAAATCTGAATGTAGGAATTCCATGAAAGCAAAGAGTTCAATTTCCGTATAAATGGAAGAAAGTTAACCTCTAGCCTAATTTAGGTTCTAATCAAATGATTACCTTGCATAGACTCAATTATTCACTGAATACAACTTTACTGGAAAAAGGTTCCAATCTAGCAAAGGCACAACATTTGCCATCTGAATGGCTTATCTATACACTTTGCTTTCTCATGCCTTTATGCAAGAAAAAGAAATACTACAATACTATATAGTATATTTGTTTAAAATCTAAACTGTCCCACCACCCCCTCAAAAGCATACACGACCGCATAATTTGCACTCCAAGAACGCCTTTCTGAAGGTCCATATAGTCATCATTGCTAATGCTCCACAGTATGATGAGGGTGTAGATCAGAATGTGTACAACTATGTAGGAGTAGGAGTATATATATATTCACAAAGCAACTAGCAATACTCAAGTTTTGTGTTTCTGACACATGCCATATTCCAATTGTGCTGCCTTTTTTTTCTTTATATTATCCAGGTATTGTCTTGTTTGAAGCAACTTTTAGCAGTTGTACTACTGGTGTAAAGCTTTGCACAAAGTTGTGACAGGTGGAAATTAAAATGGCAATAGCATAGCTGGAGATAAATCAGCATGAATGAAACTGTTGGCTGATTTTCCAGCTGTTATTCTTGTTTACTGCAAGATAAGAGCAACTAACGTGATGCTGATGCCTTGGGTTAATGTAAGACAAAAAGATGACAAAAAGTGACATTAGCTAGTAATATGCAATCAGCGTGTGGCAACTCCAAAAGGTCTCACGAATAAGGGCGCAACTGTTAATTACTCTCTACATTAAAAAATAATGACATCTTTTATCTATAAATGATCAATTTTAAGAGACAAGTTTGAAATTGCCCATCTTTGTCCCTTTTAACAGGGCTGACAAGTTTAGAAGTTTGTGAAAATTTTTAGTACCTACATCTAATTAAAATTGTTCATCTTTGTTGTTTCTTTGTCCCTTTTAACATAATAATCATATAGATAGTCTAATCTATATTCTATTTGATATAAACTTCACTTACCAATTATTTTTATGTTTTATTTATATTGATTTTTTCTTGGATTAACCATCTACTAGAGAGAGAGAAAAAAAAGAGACTATGGTCATCAAAACAAGGATTTGCTATGAATAAAAGGGGAGCTAAAGTAATTCCCCATTTTGCCCTTTGTGGAAGGAATGATGGCTGTCTCGGGAGCCGCGAAGGCAGGAAAAAAAAAGGAGAGAAAAAGAAAAAGGAAGGCAAGGAGGACGAAAGCGAGCGAGAGACACACACAACAGTGACACCACCACAAGCAGCAAGGAGAGGCCGCCCGCAGAGCAGACCATAGAGAGTGGAGAGCAGCCCGCAGCAGCAGCAGCAAGGCTGAGCCGCCGCCGCCAGCTGAGAGCTAGTAGAGCATCCGCCAGTCCCAGTGGCGGCAGCAGCTAGCGACAAGGCTGAGTGAATCCGAGAGAGGAGCGCAGCGCGCGCCGCAGCCGCCGTGGCTGCCGTCGCAGGCGCCGCCGCCGCCGCCACGGTTTGTGAGAGGCGCTCGACTTGTATTCACGAGGAGGGCGGCGACGACCCCCGCGCGGCAAAGGAGCTGAACACTGGCCCCGCCCTGTGATTGATGGCTGCTGCCCGTGCCCCGGCGGCGGAGAGGGGAGGCGTCGTAGGTGCTCCGGAGGCGGTGGCGTGGAGGGGCGGCGGTCTCCGCGCGAAGCAGGCCGGTCGCGCCAGCTGCCGCGGCGCCTAGAGCGAGCGCCTGGACGCGGTCTCTCTCGCAGCTAGGGTTTTGGCGCGGAGGGGCGCCGGGGTTCTTCTCGTTCTAGCGGAGGTGCTGGAGGAGGAAGGGGGGAAAAGGAGATGGCGGTCGGGGACGCGCTGCGACGGCTGTGCGAGGAGATCGGCTGGTCCTACGCCGTCTTCTGGAAGGCCATCGGCGCCGCCGACCCCGTGTAAGCCGCCGCCACCGCCTCCAGATTTTCTTTGGTGTCTAAGCTTTTTGCCATTGTGCTCCCGCTGAATCTTGTGAAAAATCTAAGCTTTCTTGTCATTGTGCTCATTTTCCTTCGTTGGTGTCCTCGTCCTCGTACCGAAGTTTTTTTGGGGGGGTTTTGTGCTCATTCCAGTCATTCTTTTTTCCAAAGCGTCAAGTTTTCGTTGTTACTCTGTTCTGGAAGCTCGAAGTTTCGAAGATGGGAATATCTGAGCTCAAAATCGAACAATTTCCTGCAAATTTCAGATTCCTAAGGTTGAATAGTTGGGGGGCTCTGCCTGTGAACTTATGAGCTGCTGCGGCTCATTTTCCTGTCATCCAATCTCATTTCCCCCCTTGGAAATGCGCAGGCATTTGGTTCGGGAGGACGGCTACTGTGGCCACACGTCATGCCCTGTCGGATCTGAGCCTTCTGAATCTCTGCCCAGCGACGCCGCCGGGTGCTCTGCTCCTGCTGCTGACACCATCTGCTCGCTTGTTAACAACGTTATGGCGTCGCAGGTTCATGTCGTCGGACAAGGGTAAGCACAAAAAAAAAAAAAGGCAACCGTAGCCGTTTCTTGCTTTTATTAATCTCTTTGTTAGAACGCGATGATCTTGGTTGCTCCTTGGATTCGGATTCATGGCGGCTGCGCCGCGCCTGTGTTTTTGTTTTGGGCAGGACCGTAGGCCGTGCCGCGTTCAGTGGCAATCACCAATGGATCGTCCACGGTACTGCCAATGGTCACGGGCTCTCCTCCGAGGTACGGCCAGTACTGAGTGCTTCTTCGCCCCTTCTGAATTCTCTCCAGTGAAATAAATGCGAACCCAATTTTCAGTTTTGTCTGGTTCCATTTTGCTGCCACCTCATTTAAAGCACTGTGGGTTCAACTTTTGTCAGTTAGTGAGCTGCTTTAATTTTGGTCTGCTCACACTGGACCAAAAATAGTGGCAAATGACGCAAGCACCTGTTGTAAATAAATTATGATTGTGAAAAAAATAAGGGAGAAGATCTTGCTCCAAGTTTGTCTTTAACTATATTCTGTCCAAGTTTTCAAGATCTTACACCACATGTTTTCCAATTTGATAGGTTGCTGCTGAGATGAACAATCAGTTAAGAGTTGGCATTCAGGTGGGTAGAACTGAAATGGTAAAAAGTATGTAGTCGCCATGTGCTTCTGGACCTCATTCTGAACTTCTGCTGTGCAGACTATTGCGATCATTCCTGTCCTGCCACGGGGTGTCCTACAATTAGGATCTACTGGTTTGGTAAGGCCACAAAGCTCTAGATCATGCTAGAAAAGTAGAGAAATTGTTGAATTATTCGTCAAAGTTGTTGAACACTATCTGTTAAAATTTCTATGTAAAGAACATAACTATCACACTAGGCTCCAGAAAAATAATTTCCATCTGTGGGTGATTGTGGAAGGTGAAAAAAAAACAATAGTGCATTGCTGAATGAGTACATGCCATTCAAGATTTTGCATATGGAAACTACAAGACACGATGTTTGGGCCATGCTGCTCCAAATCTGAAAACCTATCTTTATGCTACTGCAAATTTCAGAATGTCTTCGTGGTGAAATTCATACCATGTATCCTCATTCATGATGGAACATCTAGAAACCTTGGCATATAAAAAATTTCCCACTATATACTGTATCCTTTGTTGTGATTGGTGCTGGAAATTGTTGTGAAGAACATAAAAGATCTCGAAATATTGTTTTAACTTCCTTGTGATGGTTGGTAGTAGGGTTTTCTTGCTTGCTCTCTAAATATTTGGAAATTGAAATAATCAGCTGATTTTTGGCAGGTTATGGAAAACACAAATTTTGTGATGTTTGCAAAGAAGTTGTGTTCTCAGCTAAACAACCGTTCAAGCATGGCTGTATCTGCTTCAGCTAAGAACGGTTCAAGTCAGCATGGTCAGTCGCGTCCTGATACTGCAACTGTGTCAACTAGCACACCGCCACATGCATTGCTGAATGCATCTTTGCTTAAGGTTGTGCAACAGAATGGTCACCCTGTTAGAGAGCACACTGTCTATGCTAAGCCTGATCTTCGGTTTCTACAACAAGCATCCTTCTGCGAGAGCCAATTTGGAAGAAATTTATGGAGTGTTGGTATGAACTCAAGTTTGACCTCCCCAAGCTTGACATCAGTTAAAAATCATTCACTCTTGATGAACAACATTGGGCAGTTACAGTTGAATAATAATGCACATTCATCAGCAGATTTAGCAATGGCAAGAGATATAATATTAAAATCCCTTGTGCGCCAGGACTCTTCTGTCTGTGAAAATACAAACATGAATATGCACCATGGAAGATATGTGGTATCCAATGATATAAATGGTCCTGGGAATTTTGATTTTCTCCCTGTAGGTGCCAGAGCAAGCAGAGCCAACTTATCTACCAGTGTATCGAGTCAAATATTGGATCACGCATCAGGAACATTGCAGCAAAAACAGTCTCTAGTTCCGTTCAAGGTTCCCCAATCTTCTGAATTGGCTAAGAAAATGGAGAGCCCTGAAAGTAGGCCATTTCAAACTCCTTCAGTTCGAACTTCTGAATCTGATGGTCAGGTTTCTAACAGTTTCAACATGGATCAAGAGAATCTATTGAGTAGGTCAAACAATGTCCGACAAGACCAAAAGATTAATAGATTTAGTGATCCAAGTGCTAATGTCAGCACACAGAGAATGAAGAACAGGGATGGATGTGAGGCAGGAATGCCTGTTGAGAGAGCTTCCTCGTTGCTCGTGGAGCCTGCTGCAGATAATGACTTGTTTGATATGTTTGGTTCTGAATTTCATCAGTTCTCCCACAATGTTGGTGCTGATTTGGTCACCTGGAGCGGTACAGAGTCTCAGAATTCAGATAGAGATGTCCCTGAATCATCAATATATCTCAATAGCTCACCCCTTTTCAGTTCACTAGACAATGAGCTTCACTATTCTGGTATCTTATCACTAACTGATACTGATCAGCTATTGGATGCTGTCATCTCAAATGTCAATCCAAGTGGTAAACAGTGTACTGATGATAGTGCTTCTTGCAAGACTGCATTGACGGATGTTCCTAGCACATCTCATCTTGGTTCAGTAGACTTGAAGAGATGTGAGTCCTCCGGCATGCCTTCCATGCTAATTAAGCACGAATTGGCACAGTTTGTTAAACAGCCATGTCTCTTTGATAAATCTGAGGAGGCCTGTCTTTCCCAAAATAATGGAATGCACAAATCTCAGATACGTCTTTGGATTGAGAGCGGTCAGAACATGAAATGTGAAAGTGCTTCAGCTTCTAATAGCAAAGGTCTTGATACACCAAGCAAGGCAAATCGCAAGAGATCTCGACAAGGAGAAAGTCCTAAGCCACGGCCTAAGGACCGGCAACTGATACAGGACCGTATTAAAGAGCTACGTGAGCTTGTACCGAATGGGGCAAAGGTATGCTCTTGCATGAATTGTCTGATGATAATTTGAAAGTTTGAATTATATATATTATCTACAAACTATCTGCGATAGTGTACTAACAATTGCAAATTTATGTCAATAGTGTAGCATTGATGGTTTGTTGGAGAAGACAGTTAAGCACATGCTTTTCTTACAAAGTGTGACGAAGAATGCAGACAAGCTCAAGGACTCTACTGAGTCTAAGGTATGCACATTTTTGGGTTATGATAGGTGTAAGATAGATAGTGATGATATAGCTTACCTGACAAAGGGGGATCTCAAAATATTTTACTTGATGCTCTATAGTTGGAAAATGTCCTTAATACAAAGTCTTCTTCAACCAGATACTTGGTAGTGAAAATGGCCCCCTTTGGAAAGACTACTTTGAAGGTGGGGCAACCTGGGCTTTTGATGTCGGCTCTCAGTCTATGACATGTCCAATCATTGTTGAGGATCTTGACCGACCTCGTCAGATGCTTGTGGAGGTAATGAGTTAATGACTAGTCTACTACTTATTGTTTATGGTAGTATAATGTTTCTCCAGAGCACAAGTAATTGTGATGACTTGGTTCCCTCTGCAGATGCTTTGCGAAGATAGAGGAATCTTCTTGGAGATAGCTGATTTCATCAAAGGACTTGGATTGACTATCTTGAGGGGTGTGATGGAAATGCGCAAAAGTAAAATCTGGGCAAGATTTACTGTTGAGGTAATACAGCTAAATTGGGTAATTAGGATTCTTTCAGTTCAAAAATATAAAGTAATAAACAGTAACCAGAATGGAAATCCAATGTTATGAGAATATGCTGATGAATACTATTCTCTGGATTTATGTTACTGCTGATTCGTCGATTTCCTTACTGATTGAGGCTGTTTCGTGCAGGCGAACCGGGACGTAACCAGAATGGAAATCTTTCTATCACTTGTGCGCTTGTTAGAGCCAAATTGTGACGGCAGTGGAGCTGCAGAGAACGCTAACAACATGAACATGCCTCTTGGTTTGGTGCGCCAACCTGTCATCCCAGCAACAGGCCGCATCCAATGAGACTATAGAGCAAACCCTCAAGCATCTTCCAAGTGCTAAGAGCAGGAGCTCAGCTAACTTCTGCCATGACTAGCATCACCAATATGCCAGGCACCACCAGCTTTCCTGAAACATCTTAATCTGTGCAAATGTGGCATCCTTCACGAGACCAGATCGCCGAAATGGAAGACGGAAAAGAAGGCAAGAGTGATCATTAGGCAGTGTTTTGTTTGTATGATCTTAGTTTGTTTGTTAGTTAGTCATGTTTGGTCATATATTAGTGGATTTTTTGTACTGTTATTCAGAATGGAAATTCTTGGGTTGGTTTATTTCACACAACAAAAAGATGGAATACCACCTCTGTTATAAGTCTCCTCACATCAGAGTATCAGACTCAGTTAAGTATGACTAGTGAAAACCTATCTGAGCTGAATGGTCTGCAAATGCTGAATGGCTGCTGAACATATCAGGAGAAGGCACTATTATAGGACACTCCTTGGCAATCTTAACAGCCTGGTCCATTTGGAAGCAAAGAAAAGACAAAATTTTCAAGAGAAACGAAAAATCTGTGGTTGATCCTTCTCTCTGAAATCATCGATGAGGCTTACTTGGGGAAATCGGTAGAGGCAGAAGTTTTTGTTTTCCTAGTTTTCATTGTACACAAATAAGTAATCCACTTTAGTCATCATCCAGAGTTCCAGACCCAGCAGTCTTCTGGTTCTGGTGCTTGTAGGTGCATCTTGCGCATGTAACTCTTCTCCTATCTTATTATATAAGGCAGTAATCATCCCTTATATATGTGCGCAGATTCTGAGTCATTGCTCTGATCAGGTTATTGTGTATTGTTACTCGCTGCTGCTGCCTGCCAGCATTCAGAGGTAGATCACTTGTTCTACTGGAGCATGGTTATCCACAATGTCATCCATCCAGCAGCACATGGTGGTGCTGCCAATGAGTTGGAATGCGCTATGTTTACAGTAAGCAAAACAAATACTGAATTACTGCAGATTACTTCCAAGTCCAGTTCCAATATACCCTTTCACATATTTTACTGTATACCCCCCAATCCCTATGATCTACATATAAAATCTTGTACAATGTTTGGGTATCTACTAGTTACCTATCATCCTATACCTATATACATCGCCCCCATGATATATATCCCATCTTTACATTCCCAAAACCTATAGCCCAAGCTTAACTGCTTTATACATGCAAAGCATATTTAGGCTTGAACAACCCTTTATTTCTATACAAGCTCTAAATTAATTAATCGATGGAGAGATTGATTAATTTGCGTGGACGGGCGACTGCTATGCTACGTGTCCTACGAGCTAGGCCACGAAGTCCCTCATGAGCTGCGCCGCGAACGACTTGGTGCTCTGCATGTTCATGTCGTAGCCGCCAGCGCCGGCGCCGTGGCTGCCGCTGTCGGCGCCGGCCGTGGTGCTGCCCATGAGGAACGACGCGGTCTGTTCGGCGGCGCTGCCTCCGGCCGCGCCGTGCGGGAGGCCGAGCGTCAGCGACACCCCGCCGTTCCCGGCGAACGCGAACGCGGCGGGCTCCGCGGCGAACTGCCCGTACGGCCCCGGCGCGAACAGCGAGTACCCGCCGCCGTCGTGATGGTGGTGGTGGTCCCTCGCTCCGGCGCCACCGCCGCCGCCGCTCTCCATGAACTTCATGAGCAGCTCCCGGTGGCTGACCTCCTCGTGCTGCTGCCTCGCGGCCGCCGCGGCCTGCGCGTGCAGCGCGGCCATGTCGTGCACGTGGTGGAACGCCGGCGCCGGCGGCTCGTCCCCGCGCGCCTTCTTGAGCCTCCTTCCCATCGCGTCGTCGCCGTCGTCTTCATCGTCGTCGTAGAACCCCGCGTGAGACTGCTGGTGGTCGCCACCGCCGCCGAGCTCGAGCAGGGAGGAGCCATGGATGCCCTTGTTGGTGGACGCGCTCTCCGCCGCCCCACCTCCGCCTCCCACGCGCACCACCGCGGACTTGGACGACATGGCGTCCGCCCTCGGCGTGACGCCGTCGACAGTGTCCCCGCTCTTGCTCCCTCCTCCACCGGACTTCCCCTCGTCGTTGCCGCCTCCGTCCTGGTCCTTGGTCTCCTCCAGGTACATCTCCTCCACCATGGGCTTCCATAGCCGCACCCTCGCGTTGATGAACCAGTTCGACACCTATCAGAGACAACAATTTTGTTTTCTTCGAAAGTTAATTTACACAGAGCCAGTAAAACTGTCAAATTGATGATAAGCAGGACAGGAGAAGAAAGAGATTAAAGATAGACAGGTTTACCGACCTGACTCCTGGTGAGGCCGGTTTGCTTGGCGAGCATGATCTTGTCCGAATCCTTGGGGTATCTGCGTGACGACACAGGGATCCATGCGGACCAATTAGAGGCGGACACGATGAGGTGAGATGCTGCCAATGCATGGTGGCGCCACGCCGTGGGCACGAAAGCAAGCAAAGGAAAGGGGCAACAGGAGGGGGAGTACAGGGGCTCATGATGAGAGGGAACTCACGGGTGCAGGAAGTGTTCGAAGAGCCAGGCGCGGAGGATGGAGACGGAGCGCTCGGGGAGGCCGCGCTGGGGCCGCCAGGCGCCGCCCTGCATCATGCCGAGCTGCTGGAGCGCGCGCTGCTGCCGGAGCTGGTGGTCGATGTAGCGGAGGCGGGAGCCGACGGTGCGGCCGCCGGCGGCGACGGCGGCGTCCGCGTCCTCGCCCAGCGCGCGGCTCGCGGCGCGCACCTGCGACGCGATCGCGTCGCGCAGGCACCGGAACTGACGCGAGATGGTGCGCAGCGCCAGCGCCGTGTACGTCCGCGCCGACCCGGCGCCCGCCGCCGCCTCGAACGACGACGACACCGCCTGCATCTGCCCGTGGTACTGCCGGTACCGCTGCTCCACCTGCATATGCATGCCGCCATTGTCCACGACGACGACATCGCCATGCACCCCAACAGTGTCAGTCAGCCATTGACCACTTCTTCATTCATCAGGGCGTGCTAGCTAGCTACTGGCCTACTAGCTAGCTGATTATTAAAGCCTTGTTTAGTTCACCTCAAAACCAAAAAGTTTTCAAGATTCTCCGTCACATCGAATCTTACGAATCTTACGGCACATGCATGAAGCATTAAATATAAACGAAAACAAAAACTAATTACACAGTTTGTCTATAAATCGCGAGACGAATCTTTTGACCCTAGTTAGTCTATGATTGGACAATATTTGCCACAAACAAACGAAAGTGTTACAGTAGCGAAATCCACAAAGTTTTCACATCTAAACGAGGCCTAGGTATAGCTCGTTAATTAGTGATGATCCATCCAATCCAACCAACTGTTCGTCAACAAACTCTATCAATGCTGATCGGTGCAATCGCAACTGCTACACTACACAGCTCCTGACATGACATGTACATGTCTACTCATGCACGGGGAAATGATGTATACAGATATACAAGAGAGATGGGGAAAATTGAAGAGATAGCGAAATTTATGTTTTTCTTTTAATAAAAATAATAAAAAAAATTGGTATTTGGTAGTACTCGCATTCAGATTCAGCTGGCAGTACAGGGTACACTCATGAAGCAGGCTACTGCAGACAAAAAGAGACACACATTTGATGAAGCAACGAATTGAAGCTTGTGTGTACTGGCATGGACAAAGTACAGCCAAAAGAATGGAAGTAGTTGAATTTAATTTATTTGCGCAATCATGCACGCTAGCTCCAATCTTATCTTCCAAGGATTTGTTTGCTAAAAGACCTCCACTTGCCATATATTTCATTGTAGTAGATGATAGTAGAGGATATGGTTTTCATTGCCACTAGTTATGTTAGCTAAATATGTTCATATATATAACTTCTATATTGCACTTTGTCTTGGATTATATTGTTTTCATTCTCTTCCACTCAAAAACAAAATCTATTGCTTTCGTTTTACTATTAGAACCGAATGAACCTCTTAGTTGTTACCCCAGACGCTTAAAATGAAATTAAGACATTTCAAAAGAAAAAAAAAAGAACAGAAGCTAAGTGGTGATAAGGTGTACTAATAAGAATCTCTAAAGTATTTTCTGAGAAAGGGGAAATCACAAAATTAAGTAGGGGAACAATAATTGGTATTGATACTACAGCAAGTTGATACAGCATGCATGCTTGATTAAGGGAAGGATTTAAAGTGGGGGGAAAAGTCTGATATATATCCATCAAATTAAATTAAAGCCATGCACTGTTCCAACAACTTGTGTCACTCATCTTTCAGAAAAAGAAACAGCATAACAAAGATAACCGAAAGGCAAATGGTTCCTAGCCTTTTAATAAACATAACAGTGTCTTAGACTGTAGAGGCAAGCAAAACAGCAAAAACATCACAAACTATCTCTTCCTACCAAATTATGAGGCAATATAACAAAAAACTTTCATGAAAAATCAACAACCCCCAAAGCCTCATCACCAGCAATCAAAAACAGGTTCTTTAAAAATATCTTATTTTTGAACACGATCGAGAGAAAGACATCAAATGGAAAATAACTTGTGAAATTAATCTTAACTAGTATGAATTGAAGCAATATATACACTGTGCTATTATGTATACTGGTATACTACTGACCTCGTCAAGCATGTTGATAAGCTTGCTCTTCTTCATCTGCAGCTCCTGCCGCTCCGCGGTGGACATCTCCGCCGCGCCGCTGCCGCCGCTCTTTGCGCCGGAACCGTCCTCGGTGCCGCCACCGGACACCCCCTCCGAGTCCTCCTTCTTCTTCACCGCCGCCAGGCTCTTGGTCGTCGTCTTGTTGGCGTCCTCGACGCCCTTGCTGACGCTGACCACCTCGTCGAGCAGCTCCTGCGCAGCCTTGAGGTACTTGGAGCTCATCACCATCTGCCCCTGCGACGTGGCCGACACGCCCAGGTGGTACTTGCCCGCCTCGTCGGTGCAGCCGGGGCCGGCCACCGCGGCCACCGTGACCGGCGGCGGCGCTGCCTCGCGGGACGACAGGCTGAGCACGGCGCTGACTCCACCCGCCGCGGCGCCGCCGGGAGTCTGCGCCTGCGTTGGCGACGACATCGACATGTCCGCGGCGACCGTGGCCGGGGTCCACAGGTTGTAGCCCGACGGCGGCGCCTGCAGCGGGATGCCGACAAAGTGCTGCTGCTGCTGATGATGCGCGGCCGACGACGGCGACTGCTGCTGCTGGTGGTGGTGGGCGAAGGACGCCGGCGTCATGGTGGTCACGGCCGAGTTGAGGAGCATCATGTTGGTCGCCCCCGGCGCCGTGGACGCGCCGCCGTCGTCCGCGTAGCCGGCGTAGCTCGGGTTCATGAGGTACAGCGTCTGCAGGCCGTCGGTGCTGGCCTGGATGTCCGTGCCGGCGCCGCCGTGGTAGTACGCCGCCATCGCCTATACGTCGACGACGCCCCGCCCCCAAAAACCTTGGCTCTGTGCTCTAATTCGTGCACGAAATTCTCCTCCTCAACTAATAGCTTGATGAGTGCAAGATCACAAGCTTGTGGTTTTGCCTGCAAAGAGGATCGAAGAACACAAATCGAAGAGATTAACACATAACACCTCAGAGGAACGAACGAGGGAAGAAACAAAACTTATTAACAAAAAAAAAAGAGAATACCAAAGCAATGATTTGAGGAGTCGTATGTGGAGTGAGAAGTGAGATTGGATCCATGAAGAGTGAAGGTAGCAGGAGGGGGAGAGAGATAGCAAGAGTGAAGCATGCCAGCATGTATATATGCATGGAAAAGGAAGAACACAACACTAAGCTAAGCTAGCACTAGCTTAGCTATATCTAGAAGAAGAGGGAGAGAGCATGAGAGAGATGTGGAATAGGCATCAGTATCAGAAAAAATATATATTAATAAGGGAAAGGAAAAGGCAGGCATCCATCCATCTTCATCAAGTGATTTAACAAAGAAACGGGGGTTGCACAGATGTCAACACAAGCACGCACACATACACATCACTCAGCAGAACAGCTGCCTCCTCCTCCTCCTCCTCGATCACCATCTCTCTCACCTCTATCATATCTATTTCTCTATGTCAGTTACCTCAGGAATTGATGCAGCTAGCTCATGAGCTCCTCCGGCACGTGCTGTCCGTCCTGTCTCTCTTGCACATAAGAAAAATCAGCTGCCTGCTGCCTAGCTTCACACCTCTCTCTCCTATATTCTTTCTTCTTTCTATAGGGGGATAGAGAATTGGAGAGAGAGGGTTGTTGAAGATCCTAGCTAGAAAGAGGCAGGAGGAGCTTGGGGGATGAGGAGGGGAGAGGAGGAAGAAGGGTGATGTAAGAGTACCAAGGTATCAAGAGCATGAGATCACTCATGTCAGTGTTGAGTGCCTGCAAGAGTTCCTTTATTTCCCTTTTGCTCTCAATCTCTCTCTACAGAAGACACCGGCCTATATATCCCTCTCCCCTCCTTCATCCAGTCCTCTCTCATCTATCTCTCCTCCAGCTGAAAGGGAAAGAGCTGAGGCTGGGGGAGGGAGACCAGCTAGCAGGCCAATTAGCAAAGTCTTTTAGAGAGAGAGAGAGAGAGAGAGGAGAGAGAGATATGAAAAAAAGACAGTGGAGGAGGGATACCCACCTCCCACTTCCAATATTATCCTCACACAGCCCCCACAACTTTCCCCCCACTTCCCCTTTTTATTTTCTCTCTAGATTTCTAGCTAGCTACAAGATTTTTCTCCACCCTTCTCTCTCTCACACACGCTTTCTCTCTCATGGAGCAACGCAAAAGCATTTTAGGTGTGCAGACCCATCTGTACAGTTTTGGCCTTGGGTGACCAATTTGAGCACACAACACAATCAGAAAGGACTGGTGTGTACAAGTAGGAGTGATTGTGCCTTCAAATATCAACTGTGCATGTGGACCTTTATGTCCTGTTATTACAGGCTCAATTGACACACCTAGCTATATTGGACTGCAAATAGAGATCTACTTTTTCACTAGAAAATTGGTTACATTATTAACCTCACCCTCATTTTTTTTATTTCACAAGACTGTACAAAAAGAAAAGAGAATTCTTTGTTTTCCACAAGCACAATGATTTTGCTTAATGAAAGCTATCCAGGCTGTCATGTTTTTCTCTTATGCAAACAAGACATTATATATATCCATGGGAGATATTTTGCAGAAATGAACAAGTAGTGGCATGCATACAAGAAATTATTTCAGCAAAATTATTGGACCAATTGAATTGAGTGTTTTCCATAAGGAAAGGTACTACTCCATGTTTTCAAGTTTCAAAGTCCATGTGATTTGACATACTTTTTTCTCCTCATCATTAGTTGCAGAGAGAGCCGCCATAGTACTACTATGAGATCTTCCAGAGAGAGAGAGA
>Ga0182004_10002191_pt1 | contig 15047 bp, 10 predicted proteins | sample Sormic07211540_1_FD_120479 | JGI IMG/M metagenome (GOLD analysis project Ga0182004, IMG submission 120479) | Endophyte microbial communities from Sorghum bicolor roots, Mead, Nebraska, USA - 072115-40_1 MetaG | ecosystem: Host-associated > Plants > Roots > Unclassified | place: USA: Nebraska...
AGTGCGCCGAGGCTCCGTCCGTGGCATGCTCACGTCCAAGCGCGCCAGAAGCGGGAGCCTCGCGGCTGCAGTTGGGTTAGTTGGCGGCGACGCCACTGCCACTGCCGCGCCGTGCCGAATCCATTCCATTCCATTCCAGTCCAGTCCCAGTACGTCCAGGGGGGTGTGAGCCGGCAGCGCTTGAAAGCACCGGGCCTAAATGCCCCCGATCACTGTCGACGCGTAGTGCTAGTAGTACATACCAATTCTCTCCAGCTGCATGCAGGGGCCTCAGCTGGTTCCGAAAGTGTAGACCATGTATTCAAGTGTGCTTTAGGACCACATTGCTTGCTCTCTCTCCCCTTGTTGCTTCTCTGATTGGTTAACCTTCCCAAAGTGGACCTCTCAACATACTCCACCCCAATGCAAAGCCTCTCTCTCTCTCTCTGTCTGCACCACATATCCGGTGGACAGTTGTAGAGAAAGAACAGAAAAGACCTTGCTAATCATGTTACCATGTGTGTTAAAAAATCTGAACCGATCGAGCACATGTCCATCCACGTTAATACAGGAGCAATAGCACCAGGTCGATGCCGAACAAAAAGTTACGCGTTAGGGTTAGGGGAGGGAAAACTAAGTAGGTCTCGCTCGCTAGCTCCCCAGTCCGGCCACATGCAGATGCAGCTACCCTTGTGATGAGTATGTTTTGTTTAACGTAATCGCGTCGAGTATGTTTCATCATCTAACCGCAATCAATCATAGCACGCTTCAAAAAATAGGAAAGGTCACAGTCGCCCTCAGATCTGTGCTGCGCAATAACAACAACGATAATAATAATGTCAGCTCTTGCATTGGGCGAGCTCGTATTGACGGGCGGCCCATCTGTTGGATGGTCAGAATCGGCTGGTGGTGGTTGCCAATCTTCGTCCCAAAATAAAAAAGAGGAAGATCGATGCTATGGTCACTCTAAATAATGCAACAACAACCATATTGAAAATTATCTGTTCTATCTATCTAGTAACAGGACATTATAACAAATCCGGTCCGGATGGTTCAGACTTCAGACTCCAATGATGAAGTTTTGAAGCACATATCAGCATGTTCTAACTTCTAATTCTAACACACCCTTGAGAAATTCAGAGCACTGAAAATTAGCGGTCGCAGGGAACAGTACATGGGTGCTTTATGGGAGGTGAGATCAGAGAGCTAGCAGAGCATCATCGGTACTCTACTGACCACGGATCCTATGGTACTGCCAGAAAGTATTAGTAACAAATTGGGCAATCATTAAGAGATTCCTCCCCTCTAATTAGGGCCCCATCCATGGAGGAAGAAAGGGAATAATGAGGCGTGCATCACATTGGTTGTCTATCCTGTGGAGAAGTAGCTGATGCCACTGATCTCACCAACTTCTCGACTAAGACAAGAGATGGGGGGAAAGATGCATGCTTCCCATTTTACTATTATATTATATATATTAATGCTACTAGCCAGTATTTGTTTTTTTTTCTTTTGTACTAGTATAGTCTATTTCTTCTCATAAATGTTTATTGTGGAAATGAGCCATTGGATCATTGGGGTAGGAGGGTTCATGAGAGGGTTTAACAAGTAAAGATGGCTCACATGGCAGGTGTGAGCTCCAGTGGGCTGATCACATGCTTATCAAAAGGGGCTTCTTCTTGGTTGCTGCCTTGGGGGGAGTGGAGGATCTTGTCCCTGTGGGTGCAAAATCTACTCTAACCTCTACTTTTCCAATTAAAAATCTGCAAAAATATATTCAGAATGGTTAAGGTTTTAGTGTCGGTTTGGGGGAGTTCAGACAGTACTGTTGTTTTATCTTTTTTATGAAAGACCAAGATGGTACTATAAGAGTTAATTGTGTATAGAAAACAAAAAAAACCATGGCAAATCAGATAATGTCATACCACCGACTAAAATTGCTGCAAGATGTTATTTCTGCATCCATCAGGAACCACTGAATTTGTGGGGATTACTATTGAGAGTGACGTTCCATGCATCACCTCGCTCTTAGCCTTTTTGCTAACAGAGCGACGGAAGGAGACCAATAAGTTGACTTTTTTAAAGTGAACATCTCCAAAAATGGCTGATTCTTTTTTTAGCAAATTAACACAGGACAGAATTATTTTATCTGTAATGGTGCCCTGTCACCTTGATCTGGATGTGATGCCTAGCTATCTCCTACCTAAGACTGCCCACCAGTGCCATTGTCGCAGAGAGATTAACAATGTGAGAGCTACCTAGCTGCCCTACCTCCAACTAGCATGAATATACTTCCCAAATTCCTTGCTATCTTTTCAAAGTAGGATAGTACTAATGTGTAAACAAATGCCCACTTGGTAGATCAATATTTTTTGTTGTTTAAAGCAAAGACAAGAGATTACAAAACTAACAGTCTGGTTTTCTCCGTATATATTAGTGGGAAAGTAAGCCGTCATGTGAAGGGAGCCCTCATGTCACATGCTACTCTACAAGAACAGGTTGTTGCTTGCCGGAGGAACAGGTCACGCTTATGATAAGTCACCCCCCTAGCTAGCTAGCTAGCCCATGAGAGATCAAGGTATCAAACAATTAATTAATATGGATATATGGTCTTTCATCTCCCATTGGCCTTTTTTACTCTCTTTTTTGTTGAGCAAATGTAGCCAGGTTGGGAAATCACATGGACCGGTCGATACGCTTAATGGACAAAGAGCTGTAATCAGATCACATGCAAGGTAACAAAGAGGAATTATTCCTTCTTTAGAAATGATGGAAAATGTAGTCTCTGGACGCTGCTGGGCGTTTATTGTCTGGACGCTTAATGTTCATGGTTGCCGTTGTTTCCTCAGAAAAAGTTCAAGGTTAAAGTATTCGGCTGAAAAGGCATATTTTGCTAAACAATATGATTGGATGTGTATTTTAAATGGCGGTCGATCCAGATCTAATATTATCTCTCCAGATCTCTTCTTATTGAACTCGAAGAGCAGACAAACAAAATCAGCATGGCAATAATTGAGGAACATAATTGCAATTAAAGAAACAAAAAGGTAATAAATCCATAAATTTGGAGGAGTACTAGTGTGCTGACTTCGCAGGCACTTATTCCACTTTGCGTTCCTTCTTTTCCTTAGTTCATTCAAACGGACCTTAGAAGGATTCAGGAAGGGTGTTGTATCCTTTAATCCTTTTTCTTGGGTCACATCCAACCCATCTGTTTTGTGGGGGAAAAGGGTGATGAAGACGAATTTACAGCTAAATTGACATGTAGTGATTACTGACTACCTGGCGTGGAGTACAGTTGTGAGTTGTGACGACTTAGTGAGTGCAAGTGGGGTGTGGTTCCAGGAACCAGCTGCAAAAAATGCTAGTTTAAGTGGCTGCTGTTGCATCTGGATTAAGCTGCTGCTAAGGTTTGAGATTAGATTAGATTAGTAGCAAGGCTGTCTGATGGCTGATGTGTCCATGCAGAGATTCCATCATGCAATGCAGTCCCGCAGGCAGGCCCCACATCTAACGGCACACAATGAGAGCCGACAGATCCGATAAAGGAACAGAGAAACAACTGTGCTTCGAATTCTTGTTGATGCGTGTTTTGTTTCTGTTTATACAGCCGTGGACACTGAGAGGCAGGTGAGAGAGACATCTGCATGGTGAGGTTCTCAATCTCCAAGATGCTGATCATCAGGCCATGCATGTTTGGGTCAAAATCATTGAGGTGGTTATTTTTGACGAAGAGCTCACTTGCAATCCTATAAATTTCCTGCCGTTCCAAACAGAATCACTGGTTTTTGGTTAGTACTCCGTAGTAGATAAGGCGTTGAGCCTGGATCTATTGAAGGCCCAGCAGTTCTGATCCCAAAAAGTTTGAGAATTTTTGCGTCCCACTTCCGGAGTGGATGGATACGGACGACAGTGCCTCGCCCGATTCTCATCCATATGTCGATCCATCCATCCATGCATCCAAGTTGGAGCCAATAATTCGTCGCCTCCAAGTACACATGGACGCATGTGGCATTCAAAACATTTCTCTCCCTTTTTCTTCCAAACAAACTAAGCTCCGGCGAAGCTAGCTGGTCCCCTCCCATAGCTCTCTACATCCCTGATATATGCATCTCCGCGCCAAATAGCCAAGCCACCAAAGCCGATGAACCCAATCGGGAAGAGCGAGGTGGACTCGTGCCGGGCCAGCGCGGCACACGTGCCGACGGAGGTGGAGGGGAGGACGACGCTTTGCCGTGCCAACCCAACGCAATCCAGTGAAAAAAAAAAAGCGGGCGGAGATGGCTGGCATTGCCCAGGTAGGTTAGCAACGAGACGGGCGGCGGGTCGGTGCGTGGTGGTTTGGTGGCAGTGGCAATGGCAATGCCAGTGCCCGGCCTTGGCGCGTCATGGGAGTCATGTCATGTACTCATGTGTCGTTGCCGGCCGCGCGCGTCCCCGCTCGTGCGCCGCGCTGTCCCGTGTGCGCTTCCAGTTCACTTCAGGGCGCGGTGGCGGGGCAGCCCCCAGCCCCGGCCGCCCGGCATGGGCCAAGCGGAACAGGGTGTACCCAACGTGCTCGCGACGCGGTCCATGTTCTAGCGCTAGGCCACGGTTGTTGATTAAGCTAAATTTTGTTCCAGACCTTCTGTTTCCATTGTTTCAGGCGATGTTGCAGGTGCTGCTCTTCGATGTCGTTGTAGACTACTGGAACACCAAATTTTGATTTTCGGTGTTGCAACCCGCCTCGACCTCGATCAACTGCCAAATTTGTGTAAACTTGGCTGTCATCTTTTGTTTCTCCCCTTTAGGTGACGGCGATGGTTTTACCGCGGGACAGAGGAAACGAACGAAATGTGCGGCGTCCGCGCCGTCTCAGTCCGAGGGGAAAGAGTGGAGCGTCACGTAGCCCAAAGATGCTGTCCAAGGTAGGGAAGGGTGTGCGTGGCCGGCGAGTGGTCCATCGTCCCTCTCTCTCTCTCTCTCTGGAGCTAGAGAGGCCTGACCGACCCTGACGGAAGTGGTTCCGGCTGGGTTGGGGACGGATGGGGATGGTGGCCGTCCAGCTAGAGCGGGAGAGCGACAGATTACGTTGCGTTGGGTCTGGGTTGGGTTGGGTAATGGGTACTTGGGTTAGGTTAGGCGCCAAGCTCCTCCCGTCTCCATGCATGTTGGATCCAACCACAGAACCACGCCTTCTTCAGGTAAAACCTCAATTTAGGCCACAGCACAAGTGGACTGTGGACAGCGGCCACTCCACGCAAGAAGCCGAGCTGAGCTTGTTGTTCCTTGCTCGCAAAACCGCCGCGAATTTCGTGCGCTCGGAACCGGCTCTCGAGTCCCGATCGTCAGTGACAACGACGGACGACGTGTGATGTGTGCTGGTAGCAAAAGCGAGCGCGGCATCGTCGTTCGCCGGTCCGGAGCTCCTCCCCGGTAGCTCGTAGCTGCTGCAGCGTCTCGTCTCGTGGCGAGCCCGCGCGCGCGTCGGGATTGGCGTTTGGCTTGGCGCGCGAGAAGTGATCTGAATTGGAGTGGAGGGACTAGGGAGGACCACCGAGCGAGGGAGCCCGCGCCTCCTTCCGTGCTTGATCCAATCATCAGACACATCTTCAGGAGGGACTAGTGGACACCGTTCCTCGAGCCTTCCGTTCCATCCGTTCCTTGTTCGCCGTTCGCGACGCACTGCACGTGACCGTTATCGTCTCGTCCGTTTTATTTGCCTTTTCCCGTTTTTTTTCGTGGAATTCTAGTTTCAGCTAGGCAAAGGAGGAGCTGTTATTAACCTCCAATCTATGAGAATTCAGAGTTCCATTATATCTCTATACTAAAAAAACAGAGAGAATTCACAACTAGGCCGAGGAGTTGGCCTGAGATGCGTATGTAAGGTGGGTCTGAATGAAGGTCCAAGTGAACTGGGAACGTCTACTAGTTACTTTCCAAATTTACAAAGATTCACACGTTTTCCAAGTTTCTTCAGAGTCGCGGAACGTGAGAATTTCTGACTTCTGAGCTCCTGTAAGGAATAAATAGCTCATTGGTTTTTTTTTTTTTCTGTATTCTTCAGCTCTGAAGACAGCCAAGTGATCCGTTGAGCATATAGTAACATAAGCACAGTATAGCCCAAGGCACTGCTTGAGTACTTGGCATTTGGTGAAACTGGACCGTGTAGTGTGGGGGCCTGTACCAGACGCAGCTATGCAAGACGCCAAGGGCAGGCGCGCACACAGGTCCACTGCCTCATTCATCACCAAACAGTGCAATTAGTGCCGCCCCCATCGAACACAATGACCCACAAACCGCTTGTCATTCACTATCTAATCACCCAATCTTGCCGGCCTCTCCGATCAGATCAAGTACACAGTTCAAACGCTACGCCGGGCCTGTGGTTTCACCTTTTGCACAGATGATGACAGACCACCTGACTCCACAGTGCAGCAAGGAAAAAGGCTAGTCCCACATCAAACGTAGCGCTCTACAACCGTAACAGCGTCGTTAACTTTTGCTCATCAAGCGTAAATACTACCACCCTACAACACAAGGAAACCCTGGGATCTCTGCTGCTGCAGGGAGGGCAGACCACCCTACTCCACTGCAGTATACACAGGCGCGGCGGGGCTAGTCGCAGATCAAGCACAACTGACAACACAGCTCCTGTTCATCAGTAATCACGCATAAATACAACCACCCAACGGCTCAAGGAAACTCTGCAATTTCTGCTAGATTTACGACAGTACATGGACTACATAAAATACACCACTTCCTGGATAATTGTAGCATTGAAGGGAAAGGGGAAGGTCATTGATACTACAAGGGCACGAAAACCGCTGATGGCACAACAAACCAGCAAGGCCAGGCCTGGAAGCATTTTACACAATGAGCATAGACATGGCATGGCAGCTTCTGGCCAAGGAGAATCATTGAGAAGATGAGCTACCATATTGCCATGGGTTGAACTCGGTTGAAGTCACATCTGTCTCGCCGGTGACACTGGAGCTGTCTATGGCAGCCCGGTACTCTGTGTATTTGCCGTTGTATTCATAAATTTCCAGGTCACCCCACGGTGTAGGAGCAACCACATCTGTCATGTTGAACCATCTTGGAGTAAATTGCTCGCCCTTGGCATCTCGAGTTCTTTTCTCAGCTCTTTGTTGTTCCTCAAGCCTGAAAGTTTGCAGAGAAACTCAGGGGTGATGTCAAAACTGAAGGCAGGCAGCACATGGGCCGTTCGAAATTCCAATTACAATCATAAAGCAGAGAAGAGGAAAGGGAAAAGTACCTGCTCTTCTCTGCGCCAGACTTAGACATGTCACCCTTCTCGAGGGCATATCTATCAGGTCTCAACCGCGAATCAGATGCCAACAGCTTCTTAGGTGCTGTGTCAAAGCTGTTTATTTTGTGTGCAAAGTGTGTGTACTGATACTTGTCGCCCTGTGGGGCAGGAGCAACTCTCCAGATCTGCAGTAAGTTAAGTATGACCAGTTCAGTACATCAGTTATCCACAAATTTGTGACCGGCTTCGCATCTTGTGGATATATAAGTGAAAGAAAGTATGACCTCCTTCAGCTCCGTGCCTGGAAGAGGATCGCCTTCTTGGTCACATGGTTGGTAACTCAGAGATTTGTTCCATTTCCCTGTAATCATTATTTTGGGTTCTTCCGCTGCACTGTACACATACCCATCCACCTCATAACGGCCAGCCCTGAAATGTTAGGGTACAAACTGGACTGAGAACTACAATAAAACAACAAAAGAATTGAATTAACTGCACAACCCTTCCAGCAAACAGTAAATGCCTAAAAGCAAGTTAGTACTGAAACTGAATAATTAACTGCACAACTCTTCCAGCAAACAGTACATGCGTAAAAGCTAGTACTGAAACTGAATAATTTGGCAACAGAAACTGCCAACAAACCACAATGCAAGAATAAATTGATGGCCAAAATCATACCCAAACCAGCCGCATGGCTGGAAATATAGCACAACTTTGTCTCCAGTTGTCAGGTTTGTCATGACCATCTCTCCAGGAGTATCAACCCAAGTGCGTCCAAATATCAGGTTGTTAACCTTTGTTAGTGGCGGCACCAAATCCAACACGACACCAGATTTTTTTAGTGTCACTCTTGTCCTGTGACATGGAAATTATATTACAAGGGTTAGATTTACTGATTTACATAACTGGTCCCAATTCAGCCTTCAAAAAGGTTTGCATTTTATTCCATTAGCTTAGATAGCTCAAAAGATTTTCAATGCATACAGATCTCCAAGAAAAAAAATACAATTCTAAAAATTCACCTTCCAACTGGGTAAATTTCCACAGAATTTCCCAAGAACTTGGTCCTCAACTTAGACGTGATATCATAAGTAAAATGCTCATTCTCACAATGAGCAACACCCATTGGGGGGTGATGGCTTACCTGAGAAAAGAAGGGTACAAAAATGCATAATAATTAGCAAAACTTGTTGACAAAGTTGTCTCCATTCAAGATATCTGCAATGACATTCGTATCACCGACCTGCTCAGCAAGAAATGTAATGCCCTGGTGGTTAACCATCTCATAAGTCTCTCCAAGGATTGGATTAAAAGGCTTCCACGTGCGCTGATACGCAAAGTACACCGAAACAGCCCATGTAGCTGAAATAAGTTGATTAACAACTCAGTCAACCATGATATGGCATAGAATGGTGCACAAGGTAAGGGAAGGAGAAGACTCACAAGCATAAACCATACGCATGTACGGATCCTCACATTCATCTGCTTTGTCTAACAATTCACAGTATTCCATCAACTGCATTCAGTAGGAACAGGTAAAAACATTAGCAAGCATGACAAAAAGTTATTTTCTGTATGAGACTCAGTAAAGAATCGGAAGATACTTGTATCACATAACAGGTGACCAAATCAAAACTTCTAACGCCATCCAATAACTGGGTCGCATTAGATTATTTAGCTCCATGTTTTTTATTATTGGACTCAAGGCATTACAGTTACCCTAATTTCTACAGCAGAACACAGAAACACGACATCAAGAGTTTGCCATACAAATAACTGCTACCAAACAACCATAAGGTAGCTTGTAAGGTCTTCTGGCCTTATACATAAGTAATTTGGTGAAGGGGGAAATTGCTACAGCACTGTATACAGTTCATGCATAAAATATTTTTTTTTAAAGGCGACAAGGACCAAACAATTGCAGACACATCCTTCATGTGTAGATGGGCAGTGTAAATCTCAAGAAGTCTAATTCAGAACATAGTACAAACCTCGGCCATTTTCTGAAGCATTGTCATTGGCTCAAAAATTATGACTGGAAGTGTCACAAGTGATGTAACATCTGATCCTATGTACTTGTGCATCATCTTCCAATAGCTATCACGATCCTGCAAATTAACCGCACATGCTTGTTAAAATCGTGATGCTGAATCGGATCGGAACTCCAAGGATCGTAAATAGTAGGATCATAACTACTATGATCGTAAAATCATAGATTCTACTAAACATAATCATATAATAAGAAAACAGAATTTTTCATGAGTCAATAATGTAGTGAGACTGCATTTTAGAGTATAACCTTCAAAATCCATGTTCATGCCAAATTATATTTGTCAAAATCAAAAGATAAAGTATTTAAACCAAGTTACTCTCTACTTCATGACCTACGAGCAAGCCTGCAAAGGTAACAGGACTACTTTAAATATGTGGTTGTGGGCACTTTTTTGTCTAAACTGCTGTTTAGCCAATTTAAACATCACACTGTGGCCAACCATGTGGCATATTTAAGAGCTTTGTGACATCCAAAAGTGTAGAAGTAGAATATAGCTGTAAACTTTTTGAAGCCCAAATAAAAAAACGGGAAGTGGAACTTATAAGGAACTATTTTGGCAGAAAAAAAAAAGTGCATTTTCTTCAGCTTTGACTTTGAGGTATCTTTTTAGTTCAGTACGCTGATTTGAACACAAAAGTTTACACGAAATTTACATTTGTTGATGCTATCGAACTTTGCTCCACCAGATTGAAAAAAGAACACACAAAACCAATCAATTTCCCATGAAGACTGGATATCCATGCAGAACACCCTCCCAGTTTGCAGCTATTGTTCAAATAAAATTTATTCTCATGACTTTCTAGTAATACATTATTCGATGATGATTCACATTTCCTTACCTCCTGCTTCCATCGTCCCCTCAAAGCTTCTTCTTCAGCATCATCTGTGCCTCCATCAGGGTTAATAACTTCAAGGCCTTCATAACCAAGCAGCCTACAGACATTGCATAACAGCTGTTACAAAATATCAAGTAACAGAAAGCCATCCTATTTACTACAGAACAATATCTTTGCATAGAAGGCCAATGACAGCCCACTGACCACATGCATTTCGTGAAAATTCAAGTCTACAAAGGCAAAGCCTAAGAACAAAGTGGAGTAAAAGGCTAAACTTAGGGAAAAGAGAAGAGGCAACAGATGTTGTGCATATCAAAGGAGGACCATATTGAAGTAGGCTGAACTAAAATCTAGGATGAACTTTTGGCATTGAATTCAGTACAGATCACATCATAGAAACTTCATATTGCGCATGTACATAACGTGTACACTTGAAAGCATCACATGTTAGATACTGCTAGATACATATAAGGAATTATCATTCAACCAATCATCCACTTATCACTCTAAGTGAGAATATATGGCATCACATAAGTAGCACATATATCACTGTATCATAATTCGAAAGCTACTGATCGAATCATACACATCTATACCGCTACTAAATACCGAAGCTTGGAAGTTAAGCGGAAACACTCGACTCGCAGTTCACCAGGATCACCGAGTGGAATCAGCAGCAGCAGCTGGGATCCGACGCAGGAGCATCAGATCACAAGGTGGAGAGGCCACGATCACCGCCGATCAGCTCAGGCAGAGCTCTAACAGGTAGAGCGATGCGGATCTGAGGGGAGGAGAGGAAGCAGGTGGGCGGAGGACTAACCCGTTGACGGATTTGTGGACGGCGGTGCCCCAGCTGCGCATGCCGGCGGCGAACGACGAGAAGAAGCCGCCGCCCGAGGAGGCGGCCCCTCCGCCCTGGTCCTTGGATCCCATCGCCGGCGATCTGCGGGGGTCAGGTCAAGCGAGCCGCGGCGCAGCAGAGAGGGAGCCGCGCGCGTGCGTGGGAGGGAAAGGCTTAGGGTTTGGGTTTGGGGAGGCGGCCGCAGCGGCTACCTCCTACGTATAGGCGAAGGAAGGAAGGGGGAGCGGCGGCCGCGATGGCGACGTCGCCGCGTGGAATACGAACGCGAGGAGGAATTTGGAACGGTCGCGGGAGGACTAGAGCACGGGAAAGGGCAGGCCGGCGGGCGGGGGCCGGGGGGTTTGGTCAGGTCAAGCCGCCCAGGACTCCTCCAAAGGCCAGGCACAGCACAGGCAGTGGTGGACTGGCGGTATTAACGAACCGGGCCGAGCGCGGCGCAACGTGGGTGGCGAGATGACCACGATGCCCTCCTCAACTCCTCCATGATCGTTTGTGCCTCTCTTTATCCATCCAAGACGTTTTAACTTTTTTTATTACACGATGTAGTTCCAAACTCTGAAAAGATGGATTTTCAAGTTTCAACTAAATTTGTTTCCTACACCATTTTGAAAAATGGACATATATATTTTAGAAGACTGATATAACGAATAATACCGCTTATATGTGTATAAATTTTCCAAGGAGATCATCCTAATGATTTTAACTCGAACATCACATTTTTTTTTATTGGATTGCTATGTTAAGCCAACTCTGCTACTATAACCTTTCCTTGCTGGATGGAAGGGAATAAAGTCAATGCTGAAACAGGACAGCGATGTTTCGTTATTGTGATGATTCCTAATGACCTGGCCGTGTAGAAAATCTGTGGATCCTTCCGGCCTTTTGAGGTGGTGCACGATCTACTATCATGCCTGCATCGCACAGTGCCAAAACGGCTAACCCTTCCCCGATTCCTCCTCGCCCAGTCTCGCACATGCGAAAGCTGGATGCCGCCGAAGCTTCGCTGGAAAAACGTTGGGGCCGTGAGCGTTTCTGTGGGCCAATAGCGTACGCACACGCCGCCGCGTTGGACCTGACTGTTCAGTGGATTATCCAACCCAGTAGGCCCAAACCTTCCCGCTGGGCCAGATATGTTCGTCAATTTGGTCCTGGCTGCAACGTCACCGAGTTCTCTCTCTGGCCCAGATCGATAATGATCTCGCCTGTCCAGTCCAGCTTCTTTTCAGCATCGTCCATTTCCTAGGCCCATGGAGTCTTTGCCACATTGCCGGCGCCGGTGCGCCGCTGAACCCACCATGCAGCCGGAGGTGGTACGTCCGTATGTGATCGATCGACGCATCGTTGTCGCCGGAGCGGAGGAGGCTTTAAGCACTTGGGCGGTGATCCTACTGCAATTGAGCAACTCATCATCGGAGTATGCATGAGACCGATCGACGGGCCAGTCCAGTAGTGGTCTGTCATCAACCGACGCTGCGATGGGTGGTTGCCGACTGCTGCATGAATGCAATCACCTGACGTAGCGGCGTGGCGCCGCGACGCTCGCCGCCAGCCGTGCCCACGCGTGTGACCCGTGAGTCGGTAGGCCTGTAGCTGTAGTGTAGCTTGACGTTTTGGCTTCCTCCGGGAGCTAGGCGCACGCGCAGGGGCAGGGCGCAGCGCAGCTGCTCCACGCGCTGGCTCGAGCGCGGCAAACGCCGCCCGCCGCCGGTCGCCCTCCTACCCAACTTCCAACTTGCCTGCGTGTGTGCTGAGACGGGGAAGGGACATGGTGGACACGGCGACGCGGGCGCTCTGACTCGACGTACCCTGGTTTGATCGTTTGCTGGCAACATATACGTTTTTATTAATAAGACGAGCCTCGATATGTTGATTCACACACTAACAACCCAATGAAGCTTGACCCTCAACATGAGTGCCGCAAGAATCAATCAACAAGGAGCACTCCAACTAGCCTCGAGCATTTCATCAGAGTTGTTCTCTTCATGATCTCCCACGAGGTGAGCACAAGAGCCCCTTACAAATCACTGATCAAAGGTAGCCAACGATGAATGACTAGTCCCTCGACGATCCTTCAATCACCAAGCCATCTAGGTGACAATAACCATCAAGAGTACCAAAAAAATCCAAAGCTTAAATGAAAAAACTAGTGCTATTAGATGCAAATCAACCAAAGCAAATGCACTAGTCTCTCCAAATCTCACTTTAGATCGATCAATAAGTAAGAAGATGAATGAGAGGTGTTTTCAAGAGGTCAAGGGAATGTGTATTCAATTAGGAGGACAAGAGATGCTAAAGGGACGACCACACCCCCTATATATAGAACAGTTGGAAAGGTTGATTACCGAAGAAGTTGCACTGGAGCTTAGGTTACGAACATCCAACAACTAGAAATTAATTTTAGAAACATTGGCATGGTGTATTATGGTGCTAGTGTGCTACTCTTGGTGCAAAGCACCGGAGTTGTTCCTATCTAATGCCTCAGGCTACGACAACTAGCCGTTAGAATTCAAACGACTCTACTATAGGTTATCATGTGCCTCTCCGATGTGGCGTACTAGACATTTTCTGACGATGCCCTGACCCTCTCGGGTTCATCAGAAATCTCCTATGACCATCCCGACTTTGGTGATGGAGTTCAAATCTCACAGACATAATGGGGGCACCACTAGATATTTTCGATGATTACCCCACTACATAGTTAAACCTCCACGCTGCACCTCTTTCTTCGATGACCTCTAGGGGAACCGGAATTTTTGGTGGTGCTAGAAAATCATCACTGAGTCAAACTCGCAAGCAACTCAAATCCACTAAGTCAAGTATGCAATGCATGGACATCTTCACCTTAGGCACTGTGTTAGCTTTTCAAAAACGTTTTTCACTTGCATCTCACCACACCACTAGATCTAATGTATGTGCAGAGTTAGTTCACATGTAGTGTCACTTAAATAACCATTTTGCATTATAGTTCCCCCTGATAGCACAACTATCTATCCTATATCTGACAATATACTCTATTATGTCTCAGACGACAGAATGAAACCCCCCCTAGCATATACATTTTGCCTTCGGGCCTGTTTTCATCGGTTCTTCTCCTCTGCAAGTGTGAACTTGCTCCATATAGTTTGATCACCTCTCAACCATATCTAGACTTGCTTACCACTTTGATATGGATCCTAACTCAATCACAACTTAATTTAAAACACTGTCATTACTAAAAAACAAACTTAGAGCTCTATCTCCTACAACAAAAAAGAACAAAAGTAAAACCACCATATGGTGCGACTTTTTTTGGTCGCTCCCCCCCACCCGACGTGCGATACCCGTGCGTAGTATAGGAGGTGGATCCTCATGCAAATTTACAATACAGAATAATATATATAACATAGAGGTGGAAGGGTGCGAAATGAAATAAAAAAAAGAAAGGATTCCTGAAATAAAATCACAATCGTGTAAAGGAAACAATCGCACGCTAAGGAAAGAATCACGCACGGTACCAATCCTCGCCCGACGCCTCGCACTCGCACTCGCCCAACGTCGCACCTCTCCGTCTCCGTCGATCGTCCTGGGTCCTCGCCGCCCTCGCCCTCACCCCCGACTCCCGACGGCCGACCTGCGTTGCCAGGTCTGGAGAGTCGCCCTCGCCCCCGACACCGTCGCCCTCACCCTCGCCCTCGCCCCCGACGGCCGACGGCCGACCTGTGTTGCCCACCTCAGTCCTGCGACCGTCCTAGAGAGTCGCCCTCGCCCCCAACACCGTCGCCCTCGCCTCCGACGCCCGACGCCCGCGTTGCCTGGTCTGGAGAGTCGCCCTCGCCCCCGATGTCGCAGCCCGACGCCCTCGCACGACCTGTGTTGCTAGGTCGCCCTCGCCCGACCTGCGTTGCCCACCTCAGTCCTACGACCGTCCTTGAAGCCGTCAATCCTGTGTTTTGACGAGTCGCCCTCGCCTTTGTGTTTCCTGGCCAGTCCACAACCATAAAACAAGGTGAGTTACACAACTGAAATCATATCAATTGGAGTTACATGTTCTTGAAGCACATACAAAACTGTGTATTTTGAAAACTG
>Ga0182004_10002192_pt1 | contig 15039 bp, 13 predicted proteins | sample Sormic07211540_1_FD_120479 | JGI IMG/M metagenome (GOLD analysis project Ga0182004, IMG submission 120479) | Endophyte microbial communities from Sorghum bicolor roots, Mead, Nebraska, USA - 072115-40_1 MetaG | ecosystem: Host-associated > Plants > Roots > Unclassified | place: USA: Nebraska...
AAACTTTCACAGTAATAGACATTTCCTTAGAGTCATACATGGCCACTATGTTGAGTTATTGTTCTTTTATTTTCCAGGGATCGATTACAGATGGTGTTATCGCTGACTTCTAGTAGTACAGATCATGTAGTCGCTGCATCATGGAATTGGATGTAGCCTCTGAAGCTTTTGTGCATTCCAGGCAATATAGCCTCTGAAGTTGCAATTACCATAATATCTTTTGTGCATTCTAGGCAATATAGTCTCTGAAATTGCAATTACTGAACAATTTATAATACAATGAAAGGTTGGTCACACTTGCACGATGGCAATCTTTACAATTCGTATAGTCACAATTTGCACAGGTTGCTATCACTTGCAAAATTTACAGCACTGGAACTAGAACACAATTTACAACATTTAGAAAATACAGTCTTCTCCATTGTACTGAACAACGTCCACCAGCTGCCTGGCCACAGAGTGTCGCTGCCTACAGCCATGCACACTCAACGCAGTGGCACGGAGGAACTGCCGGCGTGGTGAGGAGCGCCGCCGATGTGGCTGGCTACAGACGGCCATGATACTCGGTGGTGCGGAGGAAAGTGCCGGCGAGATGGAGATACAAATGATGGGCCATGCCACCAGATCATGAAGAGAGTGGAAGGGAGTGCCAGCAAAGTGGAGAACTCGCCTGGCGAGGACGGGCCTGCCGATCTGGCGACCTGCAACGGCGGTGCCAGCGGCGACCGTACCATTCGGTGCAGGGGACGGAGAAGTCCATAACGGCGGCGGAGGCAAACTATCGATGAGTTGCGCTGAGGAACAGGGAGTAGCGTGGCTGGGCTAAGATGGGCCGGCTGCAGGCCTGTTAAATTGGCTAAGTCCAATAGTTTTAGAATGTGACGGTTCGATGTAAAATGGATGGACACGATGAGGAACTGCAGACACACGTTCTGGAGGCCAAGGTTAGACGATCTCGTTCCCAAACCAGACAGTAGTTTTTTTTTTAAATCTTATTTCTGCAAGATTTTATGTTACTAAATCTTAATCTTAGAAAAAATAATTCAGCTCAGAAATCTGTTTTAACTAATAACTCACGTACACATCAAGTACCACACACACCACACCTACATGAGCTGACGAGCATGCGCTCCGAAGAAGTTAAGATTTACTTCCTTCATTCTGACGTTTGACTTTTTTTTTATCTCAAGTTTGATCAGTCGTCTTATTCAAAAATTTATGCAAACAAAGTTAACTTATAATAAAACTTTTATTAATAAACCAAGCCACAACAAAAAAAGTAAATTTTTATACAATTTTTGAATAAGACTGATGATCAAACTTGGTGTTAAAAATGGATTGAGTAGTTATGAACAAACAAAGACACTACCTTGCACACTAGATTATAGATTGTTTTATTATTCTATCATGTATGTAAGCATAGTGTATATTATCTAGTTACATAATAATAATTATGTACCTAGTAAAACCAAAAAAGATTGAAGTAGAAGTATTTCTTTGCTACATCATCTTTTTTTGCTCATATGCCCTTTTCATGCCATATGGACTCCGCCACTATCTCTAGATTGTATAGTTATATCTAAGGCTAGCCATAGTGAAGGTTTTGTGGCTCCATTATCAATATATTCATATTTTGAAAACAATGCGGAAGAGTTTCATCCTTATTAAACTATCTCTATTCATCAATATATTGCCATGTCAGCTTATTTAATGTCTATAAAACTCTATGAAACTCCTATTGAGATATGTCTTATCTAATGCATTAGATCCGGTACATGTAACAAAAACAACATAAAATCGATGGTTGTATTTATGAATCAGTAACATCACCCATTTTATTTAATTAGGACTGTAATGATTAGAAACACCATCAGGTGAACTCACAAACCACACATGCCGACTTGCATCGGTATGGATAGAACTACGAATCATATGACTCCCTATGAGTTGAATAACTAGCGTAAAGAGTGATAGCCGTGTATCATAGTCTGATCCTGAACAAATAGGGCCTGTTAGGATAAGCTAGGACTAGTTACCGGTTACGCTTAAAATAAACTCAAATTAACTAGGGTTGGCTAGCTAGTTGGCTAACACTAGTCAAAGACTTATAAAAAATTAGCCCATCTATTAGTCCTTTTATTTGGTTGCACTACAGCTAATTTAAACTAATTTTTAGCTAACTAGTGATTATATCTAAAAAAGGCAGGTGATATGCACTAGTGAATTCCACGTAAAATGACAAATTCTATAACCCAGGAATCCCACAAAACAATCCCATTTTCATTGAAATTTGAGTTTCCCCATAACAACTATGTTATCTGACGACCAATTATAATGCTGCTGTGGTTCAACTGAGGCGATGCTCACATCAAATTTTGGGCAGCTCGGCCTCGGCGTCTCTGGCAGGGAGTGCCACTCGAGTCAAAATGATCGTACACAAGGATACCAAAACAATTTCACGAATCAATAACGATTGGGTTTGGCACTGAAGCCTCACCATCCACTGAAGTAAGCTGCCATAAGAACACTGAATCCCCAGAGCAATCACAAGAACAAGTTTAAAAGATGAAAATTCACGACTGGCAACATCAAATTCAAATCAATTACAGTAGACCTTCACTCGGTTGCTAGTTAAGCATAAAAAAACTTTGGTGGCCAAGTTATAGACAAAAAAACAAAACACTTATAAGTATCACCAGAAGCACCAGTGCGAAGACAATCAAAAGGGCATTCTGCACCTTCAGCGTCAGCAATTCCAACATATCAATCATAACTGGCATTCAGGAACTTCAACAGTTCGTTTCGCTTGCTCTCAGCTGCCTTATCTTCCTTTGTCTTCTCAAGCTTCATCATTATCTACAAATGAAATAGGTCAGTTAAATGCAACTCTCCTTTTGCTTTTCATTTTCATCATGCTTGTAAGAGAAATGACGCATTCATCATTTATTTATTTTTATCCTCACCTTTTTACCAGAGATTGCACTCCTTTGAGGACCTTCTTCCTTTTCTTTGTCGCGTCCAAGAAACTAATGGATAAAATAAAGGATTTTTCAAAATGCTGAACACAATAAAGTACACAGAATGCAAAAACGAAATATATTATACCTTGGAAAGCTGGACAGGGCCATCAGCATGCTCACTCTCTTTCTTCTGTATAAAGCTCCCCCATTTATAATAGAACACAATCAACCAACCAACAGGACAAGCAGCAGACCAATCCACCATGTTGTTACCCGTTCATCAACCCCAGCTCCAATGTCAAAGAGCCAGCCCAGAAACAGGCACAAAGAAATATAAGGACCTCTTGTGTGGAAGTATAAATGATAAAATATACTTCTATCACCAACATGTTATGTTAAGCCATCATAAAAGCTTAGTAGTTTCTGAATAAATAGGAAATTTACCTCTTTGTGTTTACTCTTGTCTCGTTTATGATGCCTATCTTTGCTTCGCTCCCTCTCCCTAGACTGTGACACAAGGAAATGCAATGAGACCAAAGACATATTAGATGCCTGTACATAAGAACCTAAAAGAACACATCAATCAGGCACAAATTGCTGGACCAGTACCTTTCTTGATCTGCTGCTCTTCTTATGCTTCCGAGATCTGCCAGACACCTCACGGTCGCTGTCATAAGAGCTTGTGCTGCTACAATGAGAATAACAGACTTCAGTATGAGGAAACTAGGAAGAACCACATGGAAATATAATTTTTCCTTTGTTCAGTCTGAAACAACAAAACAGTTATAGCAGTTGCTTGTTCAGGAAGCCATATGTATGTTCACCAAATCTTAGTAGTCACTCCTAATAAGTCTCACTTAAATTGACTTCATCCATCTAATCATGAAACCATCATTAGGTTCAGAATGCCTTAGCTGCAGTATTAAAATACTCGAAATGTACTCACACGCAATATCCATCATTAGGTGATGTTGGAGTATGTGTAATCTAGGCCCATGAGGCTTCGTGTGTGTACTTCTTTTCCAGTCCAGTCTGCAACACCGCTGCGCCGGTAGTTCAGACTGCGGGGGGCTGTTGGAGTATGTGTAATCTAGGCCCATGAGGCTAGGCCCATGAGGCCCATGTATGGAATTATATGGCTACCCTGTCTAGGGTTAGCCTAATCTGAGGAAAATCAGTTTCTAACAGGTGACTGCCGTAGCTGCAGTATTAAACTATTTCAAATGTACTCTCAGACACAATAATAAGAATTATGATTATGTGCAATTTCAGGTGAAATGATAAGAATTATGATATGTGGTATGTGGAATTTCAGGCGAAATGATGTACACACCAAAAATCTCAGGTTATTGCCCAGTATAACATTCACATCTGGTACAATCCCATCCAAATAAAAACCGTTCCACCAATCCCAACATATAATAAGCATAAAAAACGAGTTTTTTTTTGTAACAAGCATAAAAATGAGTTAATATATATGAACGAAACGCAGAATCCAACAACAATAACACTAATCACACAGGCTACTTTCTCTTGTTCCAACATTCGGATCCCGAACCGCACCTTCTAGATCGATCACGAGACAACCGCTATATCCTAACCCTAGGTTGAGAAACCCCGAGAGGAAAGAGGGAATCAGATCACCTGTAGCTGTCGTCGTCGGACGGGGACCGCCGGCGCGAGTGCTCCCGCTCGCGTCGGCGGCGCTTGTGACGAGACCTCCGGTCCTTGCGCGCCTTCAGCGCGGACGAGGACGAGGACGCCGCGCCCTCCTTGCGGCGGCTGCTGCTGCTCCGGTGGCGGTGGTGGTGGCGGCGGCGGCGGTCGCTCCCCGAGGAGGTGGAGCCCGAGTCGGAGGACGATCCCGTGCTGTCCGTGTAGGACGAGGAGGAGGAGGCGGCTGGGGACCGCGCCATGGCTCCCGCAGGCGGCGGCGCTCGAGCTCGAGGGGATTCACGCGACCAGGCAAGCGCGGCTCGATCTGCGTCGCTGCCAAGATGTCTCCTTTCCCACGAGCGCTGGGCCGGTACGGGTTTCCCGGGAAAAGAAAGGAAGGATACCTGCCACTGCCAGGCTTAAATGTGGGCCTGGATTCCTCTCAAGAAAAAAAAATGGGCCTGGGTCATGTGGGCCTAGATTCCTCTCCAGGGGAAAAAAGTGTGCCTGGATCCTCACAAATCAATTTCATCTCGAAATATACTTCTTCCTTTCCAAACTATAAGTTAATTTTACTTTTTTAGTATATTCATTTTGCTATGCATCTAGATAGAACCTATATCTGAATACATATCAAATTCTATGTACTAGAAAAGTTAAAGAGGTATGAGTATACCTATGGTAGACAATGTAGAAACATGACCATTTTATTAGTCTCATTGATGAATTAAGATTCTATAAAGTTCTAATATATGCATTGTTGTAAAAATCTCCTATGTTTCCTGAATCACCCACTTTTCTGTTATTTTTACTCCACACTTGCTGGAAAGAGTTTACTTCGTACTCCCTCTGTACCCAAATTAGCTGTCGTTTAAGACAAGATTGTGCTAACTAAGGAGTAATTAATTAGAGGTTAGGAAACTCTGTCCTTATTAAATAGCACTGCGGGTGTTTACTTTACAATAACCTAGGCCTTGTTTAGTTCCAAAATTTTTTGGAAAATCGACACTGTAGCACTTTCGTTTGTAATGACAAATATTGTTCAATTATGAACTAACTAGGCTCAAAAGATTCGTCTCGTCAATTCCGACCAAACTGCGCAATTAGTTTTTATTTTCGTCTATATTTAATACTCTATGCATGCGTCTAAAGATTCGATGTGACGGGGAATCTGAAAAGTTATACAAAAATTTTTGGGAACTAAGGCCTGGTTCAGTTGGCGAAATTTTTTGGATTTCGCTACTGTAGCCTTTCGTTTATTTGTGAAAAATATTTTCCAATTATAGACTAACTAGGGTCAAAAAAATTCCTCTCGCGATTTACAGGCAAATTGTGGAATTAGTTTTTGTTTTCGTCTATATTTAATGCTTCATGCATGTGCCGCAAGATTCGATGTGATGAAGAATCTTGAAAAATTTTAGGAACTAAACAAGGCCTAAACAAGGCCCTAGTGTGAGACCTTCGCAGCCTAAAACAAGTGGTCACAGTTCGACTCCTCGGTGCGCTATTTTTTGTGCGGGAGCGCAGCCTGATAGGTCTTTGCCAGGCCACCACTCATCCATCCGATCAGCTGATGCGCCTGTCACTCATCCATTAAATAGCTGTGGCAGCAGCTGGTATTTGGAGAAGATGAAGGAGGCACGCGCGTGCGGCCCGAGGAGGGCATTCAATACTAATGGACAGATTACTCAGGGGCAGTCATATCAAGTTCCATCCTCTAAGGTTTAGAACGTCAGCTTTTGCAAAAATAGCAAAGTTGCTCAAAACATCAACTATTTGAGGTACGGAGGGAGTACATTCATAGCTTATACTATATGATTGATGTCTCACTTGTATGTTTGCAATGGTGTAATATTATACACATTGGTTTCTATTTATTAGGCTTTGTTTAGATCCATGGGGGATAAAGTTTAGCCCACCTCTTTTAGCCCTCATGGATTTAAACAAGAGGGCTAAAAGTGGAGGGCTAAACTTTAGCCTACCTCTTTTCCATTAGCTCCTCCAAGGTAGGCTAAAGAAGGATAAAAGTTAGCCCTTATGGATTTAAACAGGAGGGCTAAAAGTGGAGGACTAAACTTTAGTCCACCAATTTTCTTTCCATTAGCCCCTCCAAGGTAGGCTAAAGAGGGATAAAAGCGATCTCCCATGGCAAAAGACTCATGTTTCCCCCCACGGCCCCACCTATCCCTGTGCATGGCTGTGCACGAGAATTAATTGGGGGCAAATGAATCATGATAGAATACATGGCTAACCTTTAGCCATTGGATCCAAACACCTTATAGATTAGCCCCTTCATTCTAAGGGTTAGGGCATGTTTAGTTAGTGACCAAAACTTACCACGTCTAACCTTCAGCAAACTATGACTGGCACACAAAGTGTGGCGAGCAATATCAAAGCCACACTTGTAGCAAGGTTTGTCACAAAAATAAGTCTATAATATGTAGGGCAAGGTGCTACGAAACTTTGGCGTGCCACAACTATGACATGCCAATCTTTGGTCTCCAATCAAACACGCCATTAATCTTTAGCCATGGGCTAAAGTTTAGCCCCATGGATCTAAACATGACCGTAGACATTGCCGGGAACTTGGGGGTCTATCATCGATGGGTACCAAGACACACATCATACACGGTTGACGAGAGGGTAAACAAAAGGTCGACGAGACAAGCGATCAAACAAAACAAAACAAAGCACGAACTTCAACATGATCTGGGGACTATCGTAGATTATCAGCATTGCCATATCCTACAAAATAATATTTTTTAAAAAAGAAAAAACAAGTGCTCCTGAACCTGAAGAATCCTACTTCTCTCGGACCTCCTTGGTTCTTCCTTTTGGTAGTTGGCACCACACTTGTAACTATTCCAGTACAGACAGATCGTGCTGCACAATGGCCATCTGAATTCTGTTCATGACCCATAGTAGACTTTTTCTTTCTATCTTGTACTCTGTACACTCCAGCTCTTAACTTCGCCGTTCGTTCCCAACGGAACTTTGCAACCTCAGCAATTATATTGAATCACTGATAGGAGCACCTCATTGTGCATGCCCTTGCAAACTTATGGCAGATCCATCTGGAGTTTTGTTGCCCGGGAAGGGGCGTATAAGCGCACGATGATTGTTATTCCCATGGCCAGTGTGAAGATTAGAGCAATAACGACCAGAGCAGAACTCCTGCAATCCATGGTCGCCATGTCACCTTCTCCCCGCATTGCTCCTGCTTTGCTGATCAGGTCAGTATGCTCCCTTAGCTCACCATTGGTATAATCTTGGTCTAGCTTCATCCCTGTCTCGTTGGGTGTCGGAAACTCTGGCTCTTTCTTTGCTATTGGCTTAACCAGTGACGACAGTGCTGGTGAGCTCGCAAGTTCAACAAGTCCTACCAGATCTTTCTTTTCATCCTGCTCGAGCTCACTCTCGTCTGTGAGTGTTCTTTCACCTTGCTTTGCTTCTGTTTCTGTAACAGTATCTTCTGTTTCTGCAATGGTATCTTCTGTTTCAGTAACAGTATCTTCTGTTTCTGTAACAGCGTCGGTAACCATGTCATCTAAGAGTTGGTCTTGATGCAAAAGCTGTGCCGTCGGCGTGTTCTCCATCGATTCAGCCTCTTGAGTACCATCACTCTCATCATTATGTTTACTGAGGATGATCCCTGGACCTTTGATGCAGAGTTTGCTTTGATCAGAAGCCTCCATATCTTTATTATCCTACAAAAATCACAGTTTAAAAGAAACAAGCACAAAAAATAAGGATGCATAGATGAGCAAAATTTTGACCAGACATTGCACATTCCAAACTTTTGACTGAAGAACGAAGAAACAAATACTTTTTGGGCTATCTCTTTCTCAATGTCCTTCTTGCTTGAGCCCTTTTCAACCTTCTCCACACTTCCACTGACCTGTAGCAAGAATTTAGAAGGATATGAAAGATAGGAATGCAAAAATGAGGCTCCAGACTTCCAGAAGAGAATGCCCATGCAACTATGCAGGCACTACAGCACAAACGATTCAGCTTTCAGAATTGTGCATACCAAACAAACATTGACCATTTCCTGCATGATGATCTTGACAGGGTTCCTGCTCGAAGTCAGACCAATTTCTTCAACGTGATCGATTTTCTCAACATGTTCATTGTCCTGACACTAAAATTCAGAAGAATGAAAATAAATTAACATAAGGCACCTAAAAACAACCACTGCATATATAGCAATAGGGTTTCAATGTTCACAGTTATGCTTAGCAAACAAGAACTAACCATATCATGTGCAGTGATCTCGACATTGTTGCAGCTTGACTTCTGGTCAACCTCTTCAACATGTTCTTTGTCCTGAAACTCAAATTTAGAAGAAATAATAAACAGAAGGCACCTACGAGGCTATGTCAATCGCTGCATAGATAGCATAAGAGGTTTCGGTTTTCTCAATGTTGCATAGCCAACAAATACTAACCAGATCGTGCGTGTGAACCTCAACAGGATTGCTGCCTGAAATCTCATCAATTTTCTCTTCATGCTTGCTATCCTAAAACCCATTTTTGGCCAAATGAAGCCAGTTAAATAATCGCAGTGCATGCAAAATAGCATAAATGTTTCTTTTTTTCTTGGGGAATAATATAGCATAAAGGTTTCAGTTTTCCCAATGTTGCATAGCGAACAAACACTAACCAGATTGTGCGTGTGGACCTCGACAGGATTGGTGCCAGAATTCTCATCAATTCTCTCTTCATGCTTGCTCTCCTGAAAACCAATTTTTTCCCAAATGAAGCCATTTAAACAATCACAGTGCATGCAAAATACAATATTGATGTATATTGTATACTGATTCGAGGGAAGTTAATCCAAATATTTGCAAAGAGAAACAAACCAATTGATCTGCAGTGATCTCATCATCCTTGTGAATCTGATGGCTTTCCTCAGAATCGTTGCCATCCTGACACCATTATTCAGAAGATTTTACAGAGATGAGGTCACTACAACGACAAAACATGTATATGGTATACCCCCAATGAACAAAGTTTTCAACAATTATGCATGCAGAGCAGAAGCACTAACCAATCTACCGGATCCATTATCGGTGTTGCCCACACTCAAGTTCTCATCGGACTGATCAAGCTTCTGCACCAATGAGGCACCCTGAACCTACAAATTCGAACCGATTTTGCATGTAAAATTTCACCTGAAAAAGGCAAGAATCCAAGAACTCCAGTTCCCATCAATGAATGCGGTAGGTGACTATTGATCGAAAAAAAAATGCGGTAGGTGACTGCACACCTTCCCATCCTCGACAACTCCGCCATCCAAAGCCTCTTGTTTCCTGCAAAGAATCCACCCCAAACAAAACGGTTCTTTTCAGCTCCAACGCCCAGGAAACAATACAGATCATTCATCTGATTGAATCTTACAATCGACAAAAGTGAACATTTATAATCGATAAAAGCTAACGAATTTCAAAGCGGCTCTGAACAGATGTGAGACGACGTACGCTGGCAGGCGGCGCTCAGGCTGGTCGACGGCGGCACCCGTCTTGCCATGGCGCGAGCGGCGCCACGCGAGGACGGCGGCCCCGACGACGGCCGCTCCGCCGATGAGCAGCAGCGCCCCGACGCCGTGCGGCGCCCGCGCGCGCACGCGGAACTTCATGCCGCCGCCGCCGCCGCCGCTGCCCTTCTTCCTCTCTGCGGCAGGTCCGGCTTCCTTCTCCTCCTCCTCCTCCCCCCGCGGTTCCTGGGCGGCGCCAAGAACGTGGCCTCCTCCGGCTGCCCAGCCGCCACCTTCCATGACAAGGGCGTGCGGCGCGGCGAATTAAAGGTCACGCGGCTTGGATGACGATCCTTCCCCTCCGATCCCTCCCCCTCCTCCTCCTAATTAAGTGGTTGGGACCTGGGGTTGGTGCGCCGGTCCGGCTTCTCCTACGTGCGTGTGTTCTTGCGCGCGTTCTAGAGAGAGAGAGAGAGAGAAAGAAGAGGGAGGAGGTTGTCGAGGTTTTAGGGTGGGTGGGAGAAGGGCCGGTCGGGTCGCATGGCCACTCGTCGGTCCATGGCAGCTCGCAGAGTCGCCGCGCAGACCCACAACTCTCGGATCCCCAACGAACTGGGAGGAGAAGTGTCGCTGCACTGCCCGAAAACTGAAGGCAGACACCTGCCTGCCTGCGTGTGCTCTTAAATGCGCCATGGATCGCGGTAATCTTTTTTTTTTGTTATCTGTAGTTTTTGTGAAGGTAAATAAATTGCGATCAAATGTCAAAACTGAATTTTTATTTGTCAAGCTTTCGAGTGAAACGTCTCGGAGGGTCTACGGCACGGGCTGGCTGGCACACGTGTTTCGTCTGAGCGCCGGCGTATGCAACAGGTGAAGACAAAAACGGTACCGTCTGGGTCGTGTCACAGTCGTGACACGTGATGAGCAGCAGTGAGCACCTCCGGCCAAAATAATACAAGTACATATGACTTCGGCCTTGTTTAGTTAACCTCAAAACAAAAAAAAGTTTTCAAAATTTCTCATCATATAGAATCTTGCGGCACATGTATGAAATATTAAATATAGACAAAAATAAAAACTAATTATATAGTTTAGCTATAAATCACGAGACGAATCTTTTGATCCTAGTTAGTCCATAATTAGATGATATTTGTCACAAACAAACGAAAATGCTACGGTAGTGAAATTTAAAAAGTTTTGGCATCTACACAAGGCACGACACCGTTCCGAAACAGTAATGCTATACAACACTCATGTGTTTTATCAACAAAAAATACATGGTTTTTTCTGTGTCTATGACTTTAGGGCCCACGTCTAATTTCTCTCCCTCCCTCCCTCACGCGCCTCCCTCCCTCCCTCCTTCTCGACAGTCGCCTCCCTCCCGATGCGGCTGCATTCCTTCCTCCTCCGACGCCGGCGAGCACCCAGTGCCCACGTCCGGCGATGGCGCGCCTCCCTACGGCGGCAACGGCAGCGTCCACGCCCGACGCGCCTCCCAGCGCCCGCGTCCAGCGCGCCTCTAGCGCTCGTGCCCGCCGGCACTAGCCATGGCAGCAGCGGTGGCGGCGGTTTCGCCGGCGGCGGCGGCGGCGGATCCGGCCACAGTAGGCCTCCTCCTTCTCCTCCTCCGTGATTTGAGATTTGTCCTTCCACAGAAAAAAATGTTTTCTGTGATCTGTGATCTTTAATCTGTGATTTGTGATTGTCTGGAGGTAGCAGAAAGGTGAAGACTATTGGATCTTCATCCTATGGTCATAAAAAAATTCATGTGTTCAAAATGTATGAAACACATGGTTGCTAGATAGACGACAGACTCTTCCGAAAATGCCAAAATGGAATCCTGATCGTCGCAACATAGGGACAACAGCTCGGTCCTGTTTGGTAGGTATGGTTTTCGTAATTATTTTTTTACTATTTTATATTTGGCGCCGCTAGTAAAAACAACTCTCTTCGTCCTAAATTTATAAATCATTTTAAAAATATTAGAAAGTCAAAATATTTTAATTTTAACTAAATTTATATGTAAAGATAATACATTTACGATATTAACTAAGTATTATTAATTTTTTTAGGGTAAAAGAATGAGCGGCTCGTACTACTACAATCTACACATAGAGCTTAATTGCTTGTTTATTACTATAATCATTTGATCGAGTTGATCACAATACCGACCGCATGCAATGGTCGACAATTACACTACAAGAGATTAAACCTTCTATGACTAACTGATTGTGATAATTATAATTTTTTCTTATCATTGTACCCCTTCTATAACATAGCACTAATGATATGCCTGTGGTCATAGAAGGCGGGTAATAATCCTCCTTTTATGACTAGCAGACCCAATTATCATTAGTCTTATTGATAATTGCATGTTTGTCAGCAGGTTATGACTACGATATTTATCACTATATTTGTCATAATATATTAGATGGGATGATGACAAGTGTCCAGAGATTTGATGCGGTGGTCTATGACATGGCATAGGTAGTATAACGAAAATATTTGTCATAAAATGAATTTGGCCCATATATATAGCATGGGCTAGTTTTTACAATTATAATTTTGTCTCTCTTGAACCTTTCAACCAAAACCAAAGAACTGGGTTTATCCCAAACCTTTAACCAAACACGAAATAGGTTCATCCCATCTCACAAAACTGGTTTGGACCTAACCTTTTGTATTTTGTCCCCAAACCAAATACACGGTAAAAAGATCATGAAGAATTCAAAATCAGTTGTGCCACCACATCCTCATAATGTGTGTTGGAATAACATGTTTTTATGAACCTTATAATTAGGAGATTGCAGGGACAAATCTAGGATGAAAGTTTGGGGGCTGAAGTCCATATCTTCAACCTCTACCTCTTCTCTTTAAAGGAGTCATGACAAAAATTATTAGAGGAGCTTTAAAGAGCCTCTATGGGATTAGCGGCAATAGGGGGGCTTGAGCCCCCTCTTTGGTCCCATCGCTAGATCCATCATCCCTTCTAGACATAAAGTAGATAGCGCTTGTGAGCTTCGGGGGCTCTTTTATTTACAATACAGTATATATAGCTTGTAAATACTTGCGTACAGTAGAGCTCCAGCGACCTCAACGCTAGTGCTGCGATGATCGCCCGCACCTTCTGGGGCTAGAGGTGGGATGAGTGGTCGGCAAAGGTCATGAAGGCGGGACGAGTTGTTATTTTCTAAAAAGATACGCTATGGTACGTGATTAATTGCCCTTAAATTTTGTATTATTTTCTTAAGCATATTAACAATCTCAAATAAAAATCATCAAAACAAAATACTTATAGGTCTCATCGATGGCTATAATTTTAGTAAAAAAGTATATTTATTTAACACACTTAATAAAATATAATTTTCATGAGAGAACAATGTATACATTTTTTTGACAACAGACAATGTGTACGGTTAATTTGTCACTGAAACTTTATATTATTTTCTCAAACAACCTGATGACCTTAAATGTAAAAACTCAAAACTATAAAGTTATAGACCTCTTTGAGAACTACAACTTCGATATAAAAACTATCTTTGACACCATATAAAAAATATATTATTTTTATGATGCGACAAGCACTAGTACATGGGTATTACGCTGCTGCAATTTTATACTATTTTTTGAGCATCTCAACATCCTTAAATGAAAAGAACTCAGAATTAAAAAGTTGCATATCTCGTCAAGAGCTACAATTTTCATACAAAAATATTCTTCATCCGAAATCGTATCAAAGAATTATGATTTTCTAAAGTCAAGTCTTGTCAAACCACTATCGTTGCGTGACAAAACATTAATGTCCCACCAACTCGAGTCACGTGATAAGGTTTTGGAAACACCATCTAACGTAACAGATCTTGTCTTGTCAATGTATGTGATGGGACAATATTATTTTATCATGCCAGCAAGACAGCACGACCAAAAAGGTTAGATCCGTAAAAAATTTAGACATAGCTATTACCAAAACATTTATTTAAAAGGATTAAAATAAAAAAATTCTCTAAATTTCCCACATATGACATTATGAAGGATAACTGAAAATAACACTTCTGCATCTTCACTAATGCTTCTAAACCAATCACTAAATATGTATATAAATCAATTAATTTTTCCATTATTAATAAAATAATAATTAACTCAAAGTTGTTGTGCAAACTATGTTGAAAGAGAGAGGGGGATTGGGCTAATCTGAAATTGTCACAGAATTAAGACACATCACTTAACTCATTTCACACCTGTGGCTAAATAAGTGTTTCTAGCCTACCATATAAAGTTTTGCACCTTAATTCCAACCCTACTCTAGCATGATAATTCTAGGAATATAAATTGTATGAAATAAATGCTCCGGGTCAATCATCCATAACTATTTACACCATCTTGGCCCTCCCACAAGCTCCTCCAGGTGATGTTAATCATCAAGAGTAACAAACATAAACTCTCATTAGACCTAATCAAGAAGCCTAATGAGAATAGTAGATGCGCTGCACACTTCCTACTCCCTAAGAACTAATAGAGTCCTTAATCTTTGATTAGCGAACCTCAGTCAGTCCACTGGAGCAAAGCACTCTCTTGGATGCCCGTTGCTGTAGTTAGAACTTCTCCAAAAGTGCTCCTATGCATGATCTAGAGGGGCATATATAGAGGTAATCCCAAAAACTAGATGTTACAACTTCACTCATATTTTCTGCACAACGGTTCTTATTTTTGTGCTTTCCATGTCTTCGCCTCTACCATTCAACTATTGTTTATTTAGACTATAAGTATTGTGTGACCCAATTGGTATGACATATGTAATTGGAATATTGGTTACATTTGGCATGTGTCCGCCGTACCTATAATTTTGGCCTGGGTCCCCCACTGGTGCCTACCTGATTCATTTCGTAGTGCCCTCCCCCTCCGCCTCCCCCCCCCCCTCCCCCCCCCTCCCCACCCCCCCCCCTGACCC
>Ga0182004_10002193_pt1 | contig 15039 bp, 9 predicted proteins | sample Sormic07211540_1_FD_120479 | JGI IMG/M metagenome (GOLD analysis project Ga0182004, IMG submission 120479) | Endophyte microbial communities from Sorghum bicolor roots, Mead, Nebraska, USA - 072115-40_1 MetaG | ecosystem: Host-associated > Plants > Roots > Unclassified | place: USA: Nebraska...
AAAAAAAAAAAAAAAAAAAAAAAAAAAAAAAAAAAAAAAAAAAAGGGGAGCGAAACAAAAAAAAAATATTTAATCAGAAAAAAAAAAAAAAAAAACCACCCCCCCCCCCCCCCCCCCCGACCCAAACCAAAAAACACAAAGTAGTTGGCCAAGGATATATAATAAAGATACACGAACATGGGCTAACATGGACCAGGGGCTACTTTCATCACATTGCAAGAAATCCCATTCGCAGGTGAGCCATGCAATCCTTCTGGATTACACATAAGGTCCTCCTTTGGTTGCAACTATTTTAGTACCTGTCATCATCTGTGTGGCATTCTCTGCTTTTGTTTCCATTTTTTGTTGTAGAAAAAACAGTGGTTAGATAGTCCAAACAGGAAGCAAGCATGAAGCATTACACCAGCAAAAATATCCGCTTGTGGTTCCTGCACAAAGCAGATGACATCCTGGAGTAGAAAGCTACCCACTTCCTTTCTGTAGATCGTTTTCACTGACACCATAAGTTATCCAATCTTTTAAGAAATAAGGAAAAGTCATCTCCAAGATATATATTTCAACAAGTCTATGTTGTAATATCATTTAAAACTGAGGCACTACAATTTATCAAATTTATCTCTTTTCAAGACCTGCAAGTAGTGAACAAACTTCCACTGATATGCAAGACTGGTTGCAAGTTGCAACTACATCATCTGATCGAGTCCAGCGACTAGGAGTAGCTGATGACATATATTTTGATACTTGGTCTTACCACTACTATGTCTATGTGCGATACAGTTTCAGTCAATGTCTCTACACTACCTTACTACCAGAAACGCGTTAAACAGCTAATAACAATCTTAACACTACTACCAATCAATGCGCTAACATGTGTAGATTAAGCAAAGCATGCATGACCAGGCATTAAAATCCCAGTTCAGACGACCTAGCAATCTACCTGCAGCTTTTTTTCTCTACTAAAAAAGAAATCTTTCTGTTAGGGGTTGTAGCTGTACATACTAGGGATACTTTATTATTACAGAGGAAGCATGATAGTTGTCCATTCTGTTGGACATGTACGCAGCAACTAGGCATATATGATATGATCGATATATCCTTGTACAGCAGTACAGGAGAGGGCGGCACAGCTCATCTAAACTTGCACTGGGGACACATTCAAGTGATGAAATGAAGAAGAAGCTCTTTTTAGTTCTTCCAGCCAGTCCTAAACATGCATGATACAACAACTCATTGACCTGTTATATTTATTTGCAAGCTGTCATGGCTGATGGTTGAGTTGAGCACTCCACTGACTGGTATGTGGTGACTACTGACTACCAAACTGCCAAGAACCATAGGAAAATAACCTCATGCCATGTCAAATTCTCCATCTTAAATTCAGTGGCTTTGTTAGTTGCACTGTTAAGCACAGCAATTAGTGCAGTTTCTGCCACAAGAAACGGCAAAATTTACTTTTCAGATACTAGTAGATTGTTTGAGCCCCACAAGTTGGCAGTGTGAGGTCACAAGTTTATCATCACTGTGGCGTCCATGTCATGCCACTATCACCTCCAAAAGCTTACATCCGAATCATACAAAATTTTCAGTTCCTCCAATCATCTTTTCCGCATTATTTATGTCGATGTCTCCAACTTTTGCTCATACATGAGCAAAGACCAAGTTTATCAGCCTTTTTGACCAACCGGCCGGCCGCCGGCGCCGGCGCCGGCGAGCCGGCCGGTAGCCTTCCTGTCGCCATGCCGGCCGGGGCCAGTTGGATTTTCTTCATGCCAACCTCACCTGCAAAAAATGTATGCATCGTGGTGGCCTGGCCTGGAATGGACTGGACCAAGCTGGTAGAACAGCAGGGGTGGTGTCACCGGCACACCTCATCTAGTAGAACAGCAGTCAGTTGGTATTTGGGCATCAGAGTTTGGTGCCTACTTCTACTAGTAGCCAGCTACTGGCTACTGCATCATGTACGTGCAGGGATTCTCTGTGCCTGTATCCCAGACAAGAGGAGGCTGTGTGGCCATTGGGTGAGACAATTCTGCATGCAATGTAACATTGTATTGCATGGCTTTGTTATCATCAGGCAAGAACTGTGCCTGTTCTCTAATCCATATATGCTGCAGAGGAGCCAGTTTTCAGGTAGGTGGATTAACACATCAACAACAGGCATGTTTGTTATGGTCTTATGGAGGCAGGCATGTGCCTTGCATAATGTAATGGCATGGAATTCTTCTCTCATGTGTGGATTATGCACCCAATCATTGGCCAACCAATCAACCTCTCTTTATGTGTTTATATGCTATGTGTTTTGGGCTTTTGGCAAGGGAATCTCTACAGCCAGTCATGCAAAGTGAGTAAACAATGGAAGAAGCCTGAAACCCTATGCAATGGAATTCAATGCTGCAGCTGCAGAAGGCTGTATGTATGTTAGTTTGCCATGGCACCCAACCGGTGACTGGTGAAGATAGAGAGATCTCATTGTTGCTTGCTTCTTTTTTCACTTTTGCTTTTTAGGCTCAAGTACCCTCCAGTAAATTTTGCTCTTCTTTTTGTGCACCCTTTCAGGTGTTTGGATGGATGCAGCCCTCTTTCTTGGCATCCTCCTACCTTTGACCTCACCTCCCAGCATCGGATGCGCTGTAAAAAGGAGAGGCTAAAAGAAACCAATCAGTTATAATGCCTTTTCTTGTATGATCCTGAAAAGCACAATTCTATATTCAGTGAACCTCATAATAAGAGCCACTGTCGGTCACACTAGAACATACTAAACCCTAAATTACATTTCATAGATGAATCAATGGCAATGAAAAACGCGCTATTTAGCGTGGTCTCGAAAAAAAAATTGAATCAATGGCGAGTCAGACCTCATAATACTTGCCACCTTAAAAAAAAGAGTCGGATCTCATGATGCTGAACTCTTAGGCTTCCTTTGATCACAACTTGTAAGTTAGGCGTTTCCGATGGCTTTTTTAAAAACACTATCTTATATAAAGTTAAAAAAAGATTAAAAATATAGCCTAATATATATGATAATATAGAAAATTGCGTGGCCATAAACCATAAACTCATAGAAAATTGTGTAGGCATAAATACATGAATTATCAGAGTGTACGAACTTAACTCTTCATGAAGAGCTAGCTAGCTGTTTTTATCTTTCTCATTCTTAAAAAAATGAAATATGCTATGCTCTATTTGTACTAATGTTGACTTCCTATGTCCATTGAAACATTACACGTTCTCGATGTCTCATTTGGTAGGGCTTCTTTCCAGCTCCGGCTTCTTCGAAGAAGCTCTACCAAAGGTTTTTGTAGGAGGAGCTGTTTTTCAATGAAAAACAGACAAGTCGGGCTCCTCCCAAATGGCTTTGTCTCCTCCAAAGGAAACCCTCGGAAGAAGCCTTGCCAAACACCCCTTAATATGATGGAAGTATTTTAATATGAAATCTAGTAATATCAATCATAGTACTCCCTTCGTTTGTTTTATATATCATGTTAACTTTGTCCTAAGTCAAACATTACTCTCTTTGACCATCCATTTATAGAAATCCTTATAGTTTCATAACATATCAATTATATACTATAAAAGTATTTCTCTTGGAGAATTTAAGAATATAAATCTTATGTTATGAATCTAAATATTTTTTTTTGCAATCGATGGTCAAAGATATAGAAATATTTAACTTAGGACAAAATTAATACAATATGTAAAAACAGAGTATGTTATTTGTCAACAACACATGGAGTTAATGTGTCGCTAACAGCTGCGTCCCGAATCCCGATGGCCATCAACACTTAAGTTATGTGTCAACAACACGTGGCAGTTGCGAGATACAGTATAAACTAAAACCTGTCCAAATGGATGTTTAAATGCGTTAGTTGCAACATCTTAGTTGGAGTGTCGCTGAGCTCCCAAGCACCGATTTTCCATTACACATCCGGGCCCCAGTTTCAACCTCCCATCGCGCAGCTTGTGGATGTACACGAGTAGAATCAATGGAAACAATATGCAGACTTTGCCCAGTTGCCGCTCTCAATGTACAACATCACTCCATAAATTTTGACATTGTTCAGCACGAGGTCAGGTTCAGACCTGTTCAAATTGCAGCTAAAGCACTGCAATGCATGCATCACTGACAGTTCTGATACAGAACATGGCCATATGGCAGGAGCTCCGATTTCAGGCTGCCATCCAAGAAAGCCGATAAAACTGTGGCACTACGCCCTAGTGACAAGGTTGCATCAGGGAGGCCTTGACAAGTTGTCGCAGCAAGCTTACAAATATATTGTCGCAGCAAGCTTACAAATATAGCAAAGAACCAACAACAGGCTAGAGAACAAGGCAAAAAATTGGAACCATGTTACATGGGTTGAAGGAGGTGCTGAAGGTTTCTGTTCAATTGGTGTTTTACATGCTACTGCACCAAGCACGAGCTCATGGTAATCCACAGCCTTTTTCAGAATTCAGACAAGCATCTGCAACTCATACATGATGGTGCTGCTTTCAGCAACTCTTTGTCACAAGAACTTTCAGAGTCTGGTCATCTCACCGATAGATAGATAGTCTGAGAAAGTTGTAACATCATTCACCGCTCATGAATTGACGCATCTTATATCTTATATATTAGCTAAAAGGATGGAGCAGTTGAACAGTAGAAAGCCACACCAAATCAGCATACGAATCAAAGACCATCATCGGGTAATGTTCTTGCTGTGACAGCAAGGTAGTGGTTTCATCCTCTGCAATTCTGCAAAGATACAACTGACACATCTCCAGCTCATCATAATGTGGGACTTTGAATTTCCTGCTAAGGAGGTTCTATGGATCTTCTTGACGAATAACCGCCCAAGCATTTCGACAAAGGTGCGTCAAAGGACAGAGTGTCATTTCAGGGTAATTTCAAATATTACTCCTTCAAGATTTGAGATGGTTGTTCTTGTTCCATTCACTTCTTCAACACACATTCCATGCTTTTCAGCTTCCTTGAGTACTAGTGCATCCATGCTGGTCATTAATGAGAAAGAATTAGCTTCATTAAAAGAATGCCCAAGTTTGTCACAGGACATTAAAATTAGAACTAACAAAAAATAGAGATAGCCCAATTCCTCCCCCACCTCTCTTGTAATGCAAGCCTTTTTAACAGTACATTCTGGACATACCAAATAATGATTCTAGAGTATGCAGCCAGTTATAGTTGTCAGTAAATGATAATATAAAGTATAAACTACTACAAGCCAACTTGTGTGTACTGTTTGCTCATGAATGCAACTGTACACTCATTTTCTGCACAAGTGCAATAGACAAACAATTGCATAATATCTCTGACAGGTAACAAGCTAACAAAGGAATGGGTGACATACGAATTGTTTGCCTGTGAACCAGAAGGACTTCTGCTACTGTATATGCCATTCTGAAGTAAAAATTTCGCTACAAAATACAAACCTCGTCATTGTTTATATCCATGGTTTATGGATTCATATAATGTTTCAGTTAGTTGGAGATGCTATGTACTTCTCCCTGCCTTGTTTTCTCCGAGGGACTCAGGCACATGTACTTAATTTTCTAATCTAACTGATTTATAACCTGTCAAATTTTACAAATGAGTACCCTCATCTCAGCTAACTTTTTCTGTTAACTGGTTCAAAAACGCTGTCTCTCTCAAAAAAAAAGAACCCTGGGGAAAGCCTCCCCCCCAAAATATTTCTCTATGAAAAAAAAAATCTCAACCAGGGTCAAGAAAAGGCCACAAATCCTAGCTATTAAATAGCTCAGGGAGTTGCCTTTTTTGTGAGAACGGGGAGTTGAACTCCCGACCATAGGTCCAACAGTAGCTCCCCCACCACTGTGCTTTGCGCACGTTCTCTTCAAAACGCTATGTCATAATGGCATTCTGATAACTATAACTGGAAAATTATAGCAAACCCAAAACAAAGAGAATTCAAATTTGACATTACAAAATAATCAACTAAGAGGTCAACTGTAATCTATGACAGTTGTCGATTGGAACAATCACTGAGTTGATCTTTATCACATGGAAATTTTGATGAACAGTGTTTGCCAACAATTTTTGTGCCAAAAAAAAGAGAACTCATCTATTCAAATATAAATGGAAGGAAGACAATAAATAGAGAAAATACATACACTTTAGTTCGGGATACATAAGCCAATATGAATCTGCATTTACGAGCTTGAATACGGACAATCCTCTCTACAGTATCAAAGAGGCAGGAAATGCTAGATTGCTGGAAGCTTGCTGCGAGTCAAGATCCACAAGCTGCAAGCCTTGCTATATAACAAATGAATAGAAGAGAAAGGGCAGAGCCTTAGAATAAAAACAGTTAAGTAGGAAAATTTCAAGGATATAAATATCAGCTCCAAGAACAAGATCAAATCCACCAGGATGTTTTTCAATAATACTGCTTAAATGATCTGAGTTTCCCCACTCTAGTTTCTCGGCTGTCAATGCTGCAATAGAACTACAATTATAGATCAGATTATCAAACATATTTCACTTTCTATGAATGTTGAAGTTAAGGGGTGGCGACCTCTAACCTGCATGTGCATTCTCAGAACATGACTGCAACTCTACATTTTTCCTTATAATCTGCAAAGTCATTCGTCAGTATAAATATGTGTGGCACTTGAATTGAATAATAAGGAATGATGCAAGTATAAAAGGTAACTGCATCATTTATGCTCTACCACCCTTCTAGCACTGCATTCAATACATAGATAGTACACTGGACACAAAGGTACGCAGCGACTAGTGGCATACAGATTGCCAAATGTCCTTGTCTATCTGTTGTAAATTGTATGCATTTATCTACATATACAAAATTGCTAAAACTAAAGCAAAAGTCTCAATGGTACTTCATTCTATAATTTCTGTATGAAGCTACGAGGTATCAGAGAATGAATTTCTAAAAAATTGAACCTTGCCTCCAGAACTTCATCATTGTGATCAGTCAAGACAACCTCCTTGCAGAAACGGCTGCACAATATGCCAGTAATGCCTACAGCAAGTCATAATATAGTCAGCTTTCATACGACCAAAGACTGAAGGGAGCATGGCAGCGAATTCTCTCACCAATCCCAGATCCTAGCTCAATTACTGAACATCCCTTCACAATTTCAGGGTGTTGAGATAGGTAGTTGTTCATCAGGACTGCCCCTGGCCACACTAACTGTCCCGTCAGATCAAAATCAGCTGCACCCAATCATTAAAATGCCTGTAAGTGGCGCTGCCATGGCAAGGAACTAATGGGAATAGGCATTATGTACTGTGAGGAATCCACCAACAGAACTAATGCTGTGGTGTTGAGGCTTAAATAAGATCATCCATATCATCACAGACCCGGTGGAACAGAACTTTAGAAGCCAAGATTTATCTTTGTGCTCACAATTGGCTATATAAGACAGCATGAAAGGACTGAATAAGACATAACGGTCATCTAGTGACAAGAATTTATAGTAGGACCCTTCGTTTGTTTGATCACGAGGAACGTGGGGCTTTTGGTGTCCTCGCATAGAGTACTAAAATGACAGGAAGGATTCTCATATAAGGTAAGGCATAAGTGGTCCTATGTCACATGATTGTGTAATGAACATCCAACGTTACTGCTATGAAAACCAAAATAAGAAAATGAACAAAAACACCTGTCACAGACTCACAGTAATATCTCGAGCGCCACTGCATCAAGTAAAACAAGGCAGAAAGACATGAAGCATATGCAGACTACAGACTCCAGTAACAGCTGATTCAGCAAATGAAACAGGCATAGAATTTATCAGCGATAACTGCATCCACTGCACAAGCACTAAAGGATCAAACAGAACAGTTGTGTTGCAGGTAGCGATACCAAAAATGGGTGAACATATTGGGCAGTAAAACACTGCATTCAATCAACCATGCCCAGCAACCCTATTACAGATTTACAGTTATACTAGCTCCCCAGTACCCTTGTACTAGCTCCCCCAGTTTCTCTTCGTCAAAACTCTTGAAGCTAAAAAAAAATGACTAGCTCCCCAATTCGATAAACTAACAATTGACCAGTAAAACAACTGCATCACCCATTTTCCAGAACACAAATCCATTACTCTCAAAGAAACGAAATCTATGACGAGCAAGAAGCACTAACTGGAAGCGGCGCGGAGGCAGAGGAGGCGCAACTCGTGGGACCCGAAGGTGAAGGTCGTCATCTCGTAGCTGCCCGCATCGACGAGCCCAGCAATTCAGCAAACGAAACCAATCCTCAGCTCTTCACCACGCTAGCACATAGAAGGAATAAAGGACGACGCGCATACCTGCGGTCCACGAAGAAGGACGGATCCAGGCAGACGATGTCGTCCTCCTCTTCCTTCTCCTCCCTCTTCCTCGGGCTGCCGGAGTCCGCCATCTTTCGCCGAACTTCTCGCCGCCACCGCCGCCCACTACCGCAGTGGAGGTCGCCGCGGCGTCACTCCAAACCTTAACCCACCTGCTGGATCGGGCCGCTGGATCGTGTTCTGGGCCCACGTAGCCACAGCCCAACGAAATGGGCCGTGGGCTTTCAACGACACATCAAGAAGCAGAAGCACGTCCTTAGCGGGCCCAGAAACTCTTGTTAGAGAAATCAATGGGCCATCCAGGATACATGAGGCCCGGCCCAGACCAGCCGACGAGGAACGTTCTAGAGGGCACCCGAGAGGCCGGAGCACGTTGCGGCGGCGCGGCGCACGATCTCCCAGGGGCAGGCTCGTAATTTTTCCGCTGCGCCCGCGTCCGTCCATAAAACCCTAAACCCCCGGCTGATCGGTTGGTGTTGTGGTGAGGCGAGTGGAAGCTTCGAGCTTTTTTTTTCCCCCCGTTTGCTTGCTGCGCAAGAAGAAGGGGGACGAGAGAGGAGGGCGGCGATGGCGAAGAGGCTGCTCCCGTCGCTGAACCGGGTGCTGGTGGAGAAGCTGGTGCAGCCCAAGAAGACCGCAGGCGGCATCCTCCTCCCGGAAACATCCAAGCAGGTAGCACCATCGCCCGCTACTGTTGTTTTTGGGTAGTTTAGTGGATTCAATTTCCGGCGAGGGGCGTTTAGATCATGGTGTTCCGGGCCGTCGCTTGCCGAACTGAAAACGGCTGCAGGTTGGGCGATTTGGATAGCTTTGTAGGATGCGAATAGTTTGGGGAGTGATTAGCTATATGTGATTCAGATTGCTTGGTTTAGGCTGCGATTCTTCGGAGTACTGTTAGCTATAAAAATTTTATCATTCAAGTAGGTATCTTATGTCTGTTTTTATGAAGGATAAATCTTTGTACTTGTGAAATATCATGCTTTATGGCTACGTGTAGTTCCAAACTGTTCTGTCCCATTGGTTCTGACCACATTGTCTGTGGAATTTCAGTAAGACACATACATGAGTTGCTATTGTTTGAAGTGCATAGTCAAGTTTTTACCTGAAAATGTTCTTGTGCTAGTAATAGTATATAGCTGTGTTTCTATTTCCTTCTCGCACTTTCAATTTAGCATGTTTTTAATGGCTAGATGCATTTTTACACTTTTTTCTCTTTATTATGGCTTTTGGGTAGTGTTGATGTTCAATTGGAGAAACAAATTAGATTATGTTTTGGAAGTGTACATTAATTCAATGTCTGACAATATTCCTGTTGAAGTAGCCTTATGAGTCTTTCAAATAAAGATTTGACTTCCATTTTCACTTTGGATTTATTGATTAGTATTCAACATTGTATTTGGGTGTGTGATACTGGAGAAACGAATTATTGTGGCTGTAGAATTAATTCTCTGCTTGACAATGTTGCTCTTGTTGCAGCTGAATGCTGCTAAGGTGGTGGCTGTTGGCCCTGGTGAGCGCGACAAGGCAGGCAATCTGATCCCAGTTGCTCTGAAGGAAGGCGACACTGTTCTTCTGCCTGAGTATGGTGGAACTGAAGTCAAGCTTGCGGCTGATAAAGAGTAAGTCAACTGTTCTTCTGTGCTTGAAAACTTTGTGCTATACTGCTATTGCCTGATTAATCTCTCAATTAGGCACCATAATATCCAAACCGTTGCAATTTTTAAATTTGCCTTGCAGCTGTATTATTTGCTGTTTTGTGAAACCATCCAGTCATCCAGATATGCTGAACACACACAAACCCATGATATGATATGGAATGATGATAGCAACTGTTTTAGTTCTGTCAAATGTTGTATTGTTGTCGAATGCTGTGCTTGATACTGCATCCCGACCATGCTTTTTGTGACTAGATAAAAAAAACATGATGTATCTTAACCTTTGGTTCCTAACTGGCAACAATTAGTTGTGGGTCGCAAATACCACGTCAACTGGCTGTTGGATTTGTTGTCATTTTTTTTTCTGTTTAATGCCATTTCAATTCTTTCTCTGGCACTTAATCTGAGCCCTCTTCTGAAACAAATTCCAGGTACCTCCTCTTCAGAGAGCACGACATTTTGGGCACACTTGTTGACTGATTCGCGAGCTTGTCACTAGTCTTCGGTTGAAGTGTGAGATGCTTAGGATCTGATGCTGGCAAAATCGATGAGAAAGAACTCTGAACTGTCGTGATGCCATAGAGTTTGTGGTGAAACATCATAAGGATAAAACTTGTTGCTTGCCTTTTGTTGTCATGCAATTGAGGAAACTTTCGCTTTTGAAGTGGTTCCCTTATTTTGTTCCCCTCCCTATCCCTGGTTGGTACGTTGGTTGTTCATGTAGTACTTTTTATTAGGGTGCACAGGATCGATTACTTGTGAACCTTTGCACAATCCATCAAAGGTAATGTTGGCATGCTGCTATAGTGCTATTTGATCGGCGATGCTGGTTAGAGACTTGCCTGTACGCTGCCGCGCCACGACAGAGGTTTGGCCGCGACGTAACTGCGGCAGCGCCAGACTTAGCTGCAAAATGAACTGGCACAAGAACCAGAAATGTCTAAGCAGGGTGTGGCACGCCACAACATCAATCATGAACCAAAGGTTAGCTAAAGTTAGACAATATGAGGCATGAACCAAACGTCAGCTAAAATTAGACGAGACATGGTACTCTCTCCATCCATATATGTAAAGAAAGTCGTATAAGAAAACGATATGATACGATTTCCAAAGTCTAAATTTGACTCCTTGTTTTTATAAAAATATTTATAAAAAAATAATATATATGAAAATATTTTTCAAGATAAATTTATTTATATGGTTTTACATTTTATATTTCTAGACTCAATAATTTAAAACTTATTTATAATTTATATTTTAATGTTTGATAAATCCTTGTCTAAAAACGACTTTCTTTACAAATACGGGAGGAGTATACAACTGGGTTTGGGCATTCTTGGAATTTCTAAGACTTTGGTTTCAAAGCTTCTCGAGGAAAAGGAGAGTAGTACGTTCCCTTTTATACTAAAATTTAAAAAAGATACAACGAATACAAGTGCAAACACAGAAAAACGTATATTAGTGTACAAATGGACAACTTCAAACGTTTATCTGAAAAAATATATATATTGTAGCTAACCAAAAAGGGATATCTACTGTCTGCACACAACACATTTCAATGGCCTAAGTTTGCCAATGATCAAAATCTCAAAAGCATCAACAATTCTCCATGATCATTGGCACCTGCTGATCCTTGAGCAGCATCTATCTATTGTTCATCATCAGCTCTCATATGCGCTCAGAAACTTCTTAGCAGCATCCAAATTCAGCTCTTTGTAAACCTGCATGCACATGGGTCAATCCCAGAAAATAAACTTCAGTGTGTATAAATAGTTGTTGGTATTAAATTGTCGAATGAGGGAGGCAAGTCGGTACAAGTTTCTCATGAGCTTCTTCAAATGCCTTGCAGAAGAACTCTGCCTTTGTGGCTCCGATCTGCCAGTGGGAGACAAAACAATTTATTAAACCACCAGAAAAATGTGTGTTTGAACTTGCCAGATAGTTAATGCTACCCAAATATGTATTCCAATAAAGTTGTAAGATGGCAAGTGATAAAAGAAATGTGGTGTCCATGAGGGTAAGATAGATGTGGAAGCTACCATTGACATCAAATGGTAGACCAGTCTAACAGGTCAGAAGCTAAGAAGATCTATTTTCCCTACCTTTTAAAATGACTTGCCAATTCCTGAACAACCACAGATTGTAAAGCTTTTATGACAGCATTTCTGGTATACGTTGAGATCTATTTATGGCAAAACTGGTTTCACTTCAGTGAAACCACTAGAACAGAAAAATGGGAGTCTACTTTGACAAGCTATACCAAAAGCTTGTCAGCTCCTAGCAAATCCTTCAATAGCATTTCTCTCAAACCCTAGCCGCTCAAACCAACAGGAGCTCCATGGGCAATAATAACCACAAAAAGACTTGGGTCACAACTTCAGTGGTGAACAGAGAAGGGAGTGGTACAAAGGAATAGGCTACCAACGATTGGCACTGAGATAACAGCATGGCCTTAATGGAGATACAAGTGGTATTTTCCTAAGTTTGGGGTTTCTGGTGGTATTTAGCTGAACCAGAAATAGTCGGCATAATTTTTCAAACTTCAGATGTTCTGATACATGGAGCCAGTTATTTTTTACCCAATTTATTCTTCCTCAAACGACAGACCTAAAAGACAGACAACATTACTCAAAGCTCTCAAAAACATTTCAGACCATTGTATTAAGTTGCTAGCTTCCTGAAACTGGAAAAGAAATATACATACTTTTTTCTCTGCGGCCATCTTCAACTTCTGCAAAAACATATCTGTGGAACATGCAAGAAAATTAGTAACTATTCTACTTTGATATTATATAATTGTTAGTAGAATGAAGAATAAAAAGTGTGTCATTTGCCATTACTACAGTACCAAAGTTGGCATTCCCATTGATTCGGTGGGCATTCATTGAAAAATAAGTAAATTTTGCAGAAAACACATCTCAGTGTCATGTTATTCAATTGCTTGACTGCACAGTCCTTCATATCAGATATGTAAGAGGCTGTATATGTAAGAGGTATGTTTTGTGTGAATCAAATTTGTATGGTAGTAAATGATGGATTGTGTGGTTGCAAGTCAGTGATGTTTTGGAAACTGATGATACTTTTACTCATTTTCACAGAAAAAAAAAGGTCGAGTAAAAGAAACTATAGGTGCTGATAATAAGTTGCCTGTGGACCCAATTTGGAAAACAGATCCAAATGATTCAGGTAAAAACAAGTTGAATTGGGATTAACCAGTTGTAGTTATCAACATCTCAGTTGTTTGATAGGGAGCAAATCCATGAAGAATGTTGTGCGTTCACAAAATAATAACTGACCATGGATATGATGAATTACGGTGAGGTGACATGCTAAAATCCTAAGTCTAATGGATGCCCCAGATCATGAATAACTGCCCCTTGTATTCAACTGAACCATCTGCTGAAATACCTTGTGCATCGGATGAGTCCTTATTATTGCCCTTAGTTGCTTCCTGCAAGCAATAGCTTCATTAGCAATAGTAAAAACCTGTAGCACCAAGATAACTAAATCAAACACACCTGAACTCGTGTTCGGTGTCTGGTTCCTTTGCTGGATGTTCCAGAATCGGCCTACATTTGGCACATAAAAAAAGTTTGCATCAGTTCATGCTCAAAAATACCTGCAAACAGGAAATAAGAACTAACCATATTTATTCAGTTACTTCTTCAAAGTGACATCTAACACAATTGCTTATGATTCCATATCAATGTGCTTATGATACATTGCTCTTTGTTCTGGTTCAACACGCTTTTCTATTTAGATAAATGCACAGCACCACAGTCCCATACTCCCATGCGGCCATGCCCCCATGTAATACTCTCTGAACCACAAACTCAAATAGAAACAAACATTCATGACATTGTGTGACTGTGTAGCTCATTACAGAGATGGCAAAGACTTTATCAATCTCTATCTGAAAGTTTGTCACTAATATTTACCAACTTTAAGAGGCCAACAATAGGCTACTTACTTAAACGGCACAGCAAGCACAGTATAAGACTAATATTAGCCTGTTTATCTTGAGGGGCAAGAAGCAACAGACTAAACCTGGAACCCCTTTTTAGAAGCATTCCGGCTATTATTGGATAGGAGGATAGGACGGTTAAGATATGTACCATTCGCATTCTAGAGGAGCTTTATTTGTTAATAAAAGGAGAAAATGAGCAATCCCCCTTTAACCAAAAGAAGGGGAGAAAAACTAGGCAGTTCAGGGTACATGTATAAAATCCGCTACTCTTTTCTTTGCAGACTTGCAGTATTGCGTCCTACGAAAGTACAGTAGTAACGTAAATTCTGGTAAAGGGTGCTAATGTGCTGTCATCTTTAATACATCATCTGACCAAAGGCTACATACATGGCCCCTCTACCGCAACTACGTGTGCAAACATCAAGTTGATTCCGGAACCCGGAGCTGAACTCTGTGTCGCGACAGCAGATCGGGTCACCAGAATCGATAGGAAGACTATGGTACCCTCGAAATCCCAATCGAACTCCACGCCACAGATTACGCTTGGGACTTGGGAGGGCCCCCAAATCAGAAGCCTTAACCCCGGGACTTAGCGGCACGGGCAGAATGAAAGGGAGAGGGGTAGGAGGAGGATTACGCAGTAGTCCCGGGAGCGGACGACGGGGAAGAGGTCGAGCATGCCCCGGAACTCCTTCTCGTCCATGGTGGGCGCAGGCGCGACGTCTCCGGCGACGGACTCGGGGGCTCAGGGAGAAGAAGATGGATTGGATGATGAGTCCACGAACGCTTCGCTTCGCTTAGAGACTTCGAGTCTCACCACATGGGCCGGGTTACTAGTGAGACCAGCGGGCCCAATATATCTAAGGCCGGGCAGAATACTAGTGGGCTGTCAGCTTCTGGCCGAAACCACCACTAGTGCTTTTATCAACAAAAATGGTCGCATTTCACGCTAAGAAAAAACACTTTAGGTCTGGTTTGGATGTAGTCGGATTCGCATCAATCCATACATGTTGGTGTGGATTGGAGTAGAACTTGAACTAAATTTCACTCCAATCCACTCCAACACATGTGGATTGAGGTGAATCCGACAACATCTAAACAAGA
>Ga0182004_10002194_pt1 | contig 15038 bp, 13 predicted proteins | sample Sormic07211540_1_FD_120479 | JGI IMG/M metagenome (GOLD analysis project Ga0182004, IMG submission 120479) | Endophyte microbial communities from Sorghum bicolor roots, Mead, Nebraska, USA - 072115-40_1 MetaG | ecosystem: Host-associated > Plants > Roots > Unclassified | place: USA: Nebraska...
CTTGGTTGAGGTTGCTACCTCATGCTTTGGCGGAATGGCTATTCCGTGTTGGCAGGATTGCTATCCTGTGTTCTTAATTGGGATTGCTATCCCATGACCTTAATGGGGTTGCTACCCCGAGTTGCTATCTGAGGTTGCTACCTCGGTAATAATAATAATAATGATGATGATGATTAATAAAATGGTTAATCTACTTCCATCTAATTAAGGGTTGCGATGCTTTACCCATATGTAGTAATAGGTTGTTTTAATAATAGAGTTGTAATAAAAGCTTATCAACTTAAAAAGCTCACCAGCAGTTAAACAGTGTCAGCTTTTCCATTGATTAAGCCTTGCATGTCATATACTTTCCGCCTGTACTTGTTGAGTTCGACATAAACTCACCCTTGCTATTTTCCCCCCACACCCCCAGTGTGTAGTAAAGTGCTGCTCAGAAGAAGAACAAAGATGCTATAGAGTTTTCTAGAAGCTTATCAAAAGTGCTTGGCGTACGGAGCCCCCAGTCAACCGTCCCTGAGAAGAATGGAGCCTAAGAAGTTCTAGCTATTGTTTCCGCGTACTCTGATGTTTGTAAGTGTTAATATAAATATGTTTTCCGCTATATATAACATTGATTCTGATATTTCTATTCTTTTGTTATATGTGTGGACTTCCTGGGCACACATATGACGACTCTGGTGTTATTTTAAAAGCCAGGGTGTGACAATGTCGTTCGACAAAGCACCGGGACCAGATGGATACACTGGTGGTTTCTTCAGATCATGTTGGGACATCATCAAGGTCGATGTCGTCAATGCGGCAAATGCTTTCCATTCACTACGGACAAGCAGTCTTGCGCTCCACAATTCAGCCAACGTGGTGTTAATCCCCAAAAAGGATGGCGTCGAAGCTATTACTGACAAAATACTCGCCAAGGTTCTCGCGCTATGGCTAGCAACCCATATGAGCTCCATTGTCTCCCCAACACAAAGTGCTTTCATCAAAAGAAGAAGCATCCACGACAACTACATGGCTGTCCACAACACGATAAGATGCTACCACAATTCTAAGTTGTCAACTATATTCCTTAAGCTCGACATCACCAAAGCTTTCGATTTAGTAAGATGGGAATATCTCCTCACTCTGATGAATAAACTTGGTTTTCCTAGTCGCTGGCAAGACTGGATTGCAGCGCTTCTATCCACATCTTCGACGAGGATGTTATTGAATGGCATCCCAAACGCGCCTATCAAGCATGGCAGAGGGCTTCGTCAGGGTGATCTGCTGTCACCTTGTTTGTCATAGCAATGGATCCACTGCAAAAACTGCTTGATCTGGCAACCAAAAAAGGACATCTGTCTAGGCTAAGGGGAAGAACAACTCAACTTAGAGCTTCAATGTATGTTTATGACACAGCCATCTTCGTGAAGCTAACAAGGGAAGACATCTTAGCTTTGGCTGAGCTCCTAACATTATTTGGCAAGGCTTCAGGATTGAAAACTAACTTCCAGAAATCAACAATAATCCCTATATGGTGTGAAGGGTTAAATCTTAACAAAACCTTGCTAGCTCTCCAATGGAAATTTTATGCTTCTGAACTAAATACCTAGGCTTGCCGTTAACGCCTCAGCGACTAAGGCGAGTGGAGTTCCAGCCTCTGGTAGACAAAACGGTCAGCAAGCTCACTGTTTGGAATGGGCGCCAAATTAACCCAGTGGGTCGCTCAACTTTGGTTAAAGTTGTCCTTACTTCGCAAGCAGTCTACTTCCTCATATCCCTCCGTGCGCCAAAAGGAACAATCAAGGACAACGATTGGCAGAGGAAGAGATTCCTATGGGCAGGCGCCGAAATGTTAACAGGAGAAAAGTGTAATGTCAATTGACCGAGGTCAGCTAGACCCAAATACTCTGGAGGCTTGGGCGTAATCCACTTGGGGAAATTTACAAGGGCACTAAGATTGTGATGGTTGTGGCGGCAATGGTCACCAAATTTTGATGGTAGACTTGGGGATGAGACCCCATGTAACAAGACTGACAAGCTCCTCTTTACGGCATCCACGACATTGACAATAGGGATGGGGAAAGAGCGTTGTTCTGGACAAGTGCATGACTTGACGGCTAGTGGCCTTGTGATGTTGCGCTACACCTCTTCTCCATTTCCAGAAGGAAGAATAGAACTCTGCAACAGGCACTCCGTGATAATAATTGTATTAGCGACATCAACCTTCAGCATCAAAGTTTCTCTGCCCGGCACTTAGTTGAGTACACACACCTATGGCAAGCAACCAGACGCATAACTCTAAGAATGGGCATGCCAGATAGCTTTGCATGGAAATTTGAGGAAAATGGCGAATACACAACATCCTCTGCTTACCACGTCCAGTTTGTTGGTGCAACTAAAAACATCTTTGAGGCACTCATTTGGAAACCTTGGGCGCCACCTAAATACAAATTCTTTAGCTGGCTTGCGATTTAGAATCGAGTTTGGACCGCAAATAGATTGGAAGCTCGGGGATGGCCAAACCAAGGAACCTGCACACTACGTCGACTCCATGCGGAGACAGGCCTGCACCTGTTCAGGGACTACAGGAGCGCCTGTGGAAGGAAATCTCCACATGGGCGCAAAATTCTTACCTGCACCTGAGTGCATGGCCGCCGAGTACAAGTAGGAAACGCCTATGTTCGCTCATTATACTAGTTTGCTGGGGGAGGTCTGGAAGAAGAGAAATACGAGAGTGTTTGAGCACAGAGAGTCTACTAATTTTGTGGTACTTCAGAGAATCAAAGATGAGGCGAGGTTGTGAATCTTAGCGGGAGCAAAGCACCTTTCTACATGCATCCAACGACATCACCAACATTTTCTTCTCTAGTTTTTGAGCTTTTGTTCCTTGCTTTATTTGTTTGCTTGTTTGTTTTTTGTTTGAACTAGAGAGCTAAGTTGGTTGAGGTTTGTACAGTGCCTACTTCTTTTTAATACAGCAGGCAGCTCTCCTGCCGATTCGTTTCAAAAAACAAATCTAGCTCCTGAATGAGAAAATGAGATGTTATTACAGACCTCCCATGGACAGCAACGGTCTGTGTTCACGGGACTAGACGATTAGATAGACGACGATATGAGGCGTCCGAATTTCCGACGAGACATTCATTGCCAATTTGCCAAGATCGACTTTGAGTGTTTGACTCATCTCGCTCTCGCCCTGTAGCTTGGACCAGCAGTGCAGCACATATGTACGGCACCACTAATAAAGTACTAGTATAGTACTCTATCTATAATACAATATATTATGAGTCTGTTCGTTTATTTTATTAGCCATATTTTTTCTGTTAGTCAACAGTATTTTTCTCTTATAATAAATCAGCCAACAATAATATTAACCATGATTTATTAAATATTCCGTGGGACGAAACTTGACCAAGAGAGACAGGCCGGAAGTATAATACGGATCGAGTATGGGTGTGTTTAGTTCTCTGGATAATGCAAAGTGAAAATTACTTTAGGATGATGAAACGTAAAATGTCAAAATTTTAGAGTTATATTTAGTTTTATCAAAAATACAGAATTTATTACTCTCGCTAGAGCCTCTTGAGGCTCTTTTTAGTCTCTTGAGGCTAAAAATCTAAGATGGAGAATAGTCACATTTTCGGTAAAAAGTGTTTAGTTCTATTATACAAAATGATGGACCAAAATCTAAATTTTTTAGGATAAAAGAGGAACTAAACACTAAGAGCATCTCCAAAAGTACTTCATGTTTTGCTCTCAAAATATAGTATTTGCCACCTTCTTAATTAGTATGATGAGAGAAAAAAAGTCATCTCCAATAGTTTTTTATATTTTTATCCGATTTTTTTCTTAGAACTTTTTCTTATGACCGGTCTTATGTTTTGTATCAGGAACCTGAATTTATTCTTGTACGCGTTTAAACTCTTCCACCAAATCTTTCTCTCTTGCGTTTTTTTGCCTAGAACCTTGTCTTTCTTCTTGCTTACTAGATGGGCCGAAAAACTCCGGATACGCGCTCCTAGCCGCGCGCATATATATGCGCTCGAGATAATTTTTTGCAAGGTTGGAAAAGATAGAGACACAAAATGCTAAACTATTTGAGTTTTTTTTATTTTGTTCAAAAATTAAAGATGAAAAAGCTAGATAGTAAACTGTCGAAGATGCTCTGCCACCCCTATGTATCTTTGTTTGACTACATGGAATATGACTAGTACTGTACGTGTCCTCTTGATCCCGAACATGTTATGCCGTAAAAGAAGCGACGGATATGCTGCTAGCCATTCAATATTGTTTTTTTCTCATAATAAATCAGCCAACAGTACTTTCTGCCATGGCTTATCAGCCAAACGGACATGCAGAGCTGAGATGCTCGGCATCCGTGGTGAGGCAAAAAAATAATTTTAAGGTATAGCAAGGTTTACAAAAATCAAACATGTATGCTAAAATTTTACATAAATATATATTACAAACAGATATGGTTGCTTAGTAAAAATGCTCTTCAAATACATCTGTAAATTATTTTAAAAAACTACTAGGGAAGTTAATTAATACTTTAAAAGTAGATGAGTTAGAATTAGTTAATTTAAAATTTAAAAATACCATTCATTACATATTTGTTCTTCTTTGATGTGCATTCTGCATTATGGACCTGTCATCGGATTTCAGGATATGAATGGACGGAGTAGTCTATTGATCAGATTCAGGGAGAAAAAGAACCGGACGTACTCTCTTTGTTTAAAATAGAAGTTATTCTTGCTTTTCGAGAAGTTAGTATTTTTAAATTTTAACTAATTATATATAAAAATATTAATATTTATAATACATAATTAGTTTTATTAGATAGATCGTTGAATATACTATTATAATACATTTATTTGAAGATATAAATGTTGCATGTATTTTCTACAAATCTAAATAAAATTAAAAAAATTGATCAGTATGTATCCCATAATGTTATTTATTATGGGACGAAAGGAGTATCATGCTTTCGAGATAGATTAGCTTGATTTTGTGGAGTTTGCTAATTGCTATATAGGTCCATCCCCAGACGAGCCACCAGATACAATAGATCCGCATGTATTTTATATCATGTATATATACTACATATATTTGTTATTTCCTACATATTTTAGCTATGACAGCCGCCAAAGCTAGCCAGATAGCTGGCTCTGCCCCCATGCAACTCAGTCTTTACTTACTCCATCTCAAAAATAAGAGTATCTCACTTATCGAGAAATTAAATATTTTTAAAATTTAACTAAATATATATAACGTTAACAATATATAACAAGTATCAACATCTTGGTTGATCGCTCTTATCTCTACTATAATTCAATCAACAGAATTATGATTGGTCCACACAAAAAAAACATCCTCGCTGAGGATCTAAACCATTGTGTATCCAGAAAAACGCACACAAGATTTTATCATCATAAAAATCAACGTCTCAAAACCAACCAGGACCAAATCCAATGGCAGTAGAGGAAAGTTTGAAGCCTGCATCAAACTCCCGACCCTCTCCCGCACTCCTTCCCCCTCACGCTGCTCACGGAAGCCCCTCACGTGAAAAACCGGTTGCGGCAGCTGCGGCTGATCTGCGTCGGCGTGAACGTCCTGCCATGGTGGAGTAGGTCATCTATCCAGACCAGCACACAGGAACCGCGGCTATGAGAGAAAATGATTTGTTTCCTCATTCTATCTTGTATGTGCACCCTCTTCCCGTCGCGAGTGGTGAGTAAACTCGAGAGGTGCGCAGCTAGGGTTTCGTTGCTGGCCCAGATTCCCCACGCCTTCCCACTCCTCTCCCTCACGTGCTTCTCCTAGGTTGGCCATTGCAGGCCCTAGGATGCCCGCCCGCTAGTCATGCCATTGCGAGGAGCTCAGGCCACTAGGCTAGGAGACACCGAGCCACTAGGGGTTGGGAGTTTGATGTAGGCTTTAAACTTTCCTCTACTGCTGTTGGATTTGGTCCTGGTTGATAGATTACCTTATCATTTATTTTAATCACAAGGAGGGTATTTTCCTTACTGTAATTTTTAGTAAGAATTAATCCTTGTATGGAAGTATATTTTGGTTGTTTTTATATACATCCCTGAAATGAAGCCGTGGCGTTAGCATGAGCACTATACTACTTTTAATATAATGTCGCGGAGGAACTTCTACCAACGGGACTTATTTGAAAATATAGAAGTTGGTATTTACCTTTATTTCGCTAGCCAGAGGATTGGTGGCAACCTTTGGCTTGCCTCAATAAAGATTAAGTGGTTAGCAAATCACCGAGCTTTGGGATAAAAATCATGATGTCAACTTGTGTTCCTAGTTGGTTTGCAATCCCTAACACTAGCTATTTACTTGTCATATTTGCGCTAGTGTAATTGCCCTTGTATAGTTGGTTAGCTTGTATTGCGAAGTAGTTGCTCTCTAGCTGTGCTTGTGTAGTGTTACTTGTTGAGTAGTCCTAGGGTAGCTTGTGCATTTGTGCTTGTTGCTCACTAGTATGTGTAGGAGCTTTTGGTTATTTGGTTGACTAGTTGTATAATTTTGTGTGACCTTAAAAACTAGAGTTGTGTAGAAGAGCTCCCACAAGCTTCACACGATAGTTACCTTGCATAGGATCTTTTACAAGGTGTTTGGTTCACTCTGCAAGACTAGATGCTACAACTTTTAGGTAAGCGAGAATTATTTGTGTAGCCTTCAAAAAACTGTCTTTCTTTCGTGACCCTTTTTTCTTTGAACTTAACTATCTAACCCCAAAAATATTTGGCTTCCTTGTATGGCGTTTCCGTCAAATATGTTAGCCTTTACTGTTAGATCTCCCTCCTCGGGTATAGGAAATGTCTAAAATACCCTTTCTCCTTTCTTATTGAATTCAGGCGCTCGTGTTTCGTCGATAGGGCTGCTCTCCTCCTCCCATACCCTGTTGGGGCCGTCGATAGGGCTACACGTAGCGATGAAAACGGACTGGATACGGACGGATATCACCGGTATCATATTTGTTTTCATATTTTTGGTCGGTTTGGATTCGAATACGGATAATGTCAATCATGTCGGATAAGATACGATTAGATGTCGACATCATAAATATAGGATTTAAGTATTCAGATACGGATACGGTATCAAATGTTGAATATTTAGACTCAGATATCGACAGATCTGAACCTCTCTAAATGAATTTGATCTCGAATATAATTGGAAAATATCCGTACTGTTTTCCTCCCTAGCTACAGGGCTGCAGACACGGTGGGGCAGTTTCATTTTGATATTTTTTTCAAAAACAAATGCATGAAGCATCAACTGAACAACGACCTCGATAGAATATTACTCCCAATTTTCACAAGCAAAACGTTATATATAGGTCTCTATCTTAATATGTACTATTTCATTTTCAAAAATAATATATTTTTTATTCAATTATGAGCACTTTAAACCATGCACAATGTTGCTCCAAATCTAAATTAGCCAAATTAAACTTTGTATTTTCTTCTTTTTTGCTAGGGTAAAATAGTCATTTTACTCCTCACATAACACCGTAAGTGGCTGAAATGGATGGAAGGTCATAGAGGTAAGGGATTTTTTGTTTTTGGGACTTACAAGTAAGTTTAAGAAAAAAGGGCCATGAAAGAAACTCAGTTTTTTAGGCCTTGTTTTGTTCCGGTTGTTAAACTTCAGTCCCTATTACATTGAATATTTGGACACATGCATAAAGTATTAACTACAGACTATTTATGAAACAAAAAAATAGCTAGAGAGTAATTTGCGTTTTTTAAGCCTAATTAGTCTATAATTAAATATTAATTGCTATAGTAACACATATGCTAATAATGGATTAGTTAGGCTTAATAAATTTGTCTCATGGAGTATGGATGAAATCTGTAATTTATTTTTTTTATTAGTATCTGAACACTCCATAGACTACCTCTTGTGATATCTGATGTGACATCTATTAAACTTTAGTCCTTACAACTAAATACCAACTTAGAAGCCATACAAGTAATTTTCTCTTTAAGTAAATGTTTGGCATGCCCTTGCTTGGGGACAATCAATATCTCTTTCAGCGAGGAATGTGATAGCGCAACACGCAGCTATAGGAGGCCAATGCACCGAAGAGAACGATGGGCCCCGCAAGTCTAGACGTCAAGATGTGCGCTCTACTGCTGACTCAGATGGATGTGATATATGGTCGAGGGAATGTGGATGTTCCTTTGTAGGAGGGGCGGGGACAGCAAAAAGATATAAACTATCCAAATGAACCAAAATTTATGTGTGATTTGCCTACTCTATTCGTGCCCACCGGCATCAAGTTGACCGGGAAGAGCGAAGCTGCCGGTCCATGTCCTCCTGTCACGAATCGCCATCTCCTGTCAAGCTGAGCTCTGTCCAAACTAGAACCACGGTACCACAGTAGGAGTACGTCGGTGTTTGGAGGTGGTAAATGACCCAATTCCTGTGCTGGTGACGACTTGTTTTAATGAGAATATCTGAATATGCACGGCGACAATGGAACAGAGAGCTAGGCAAAGGATTCTTGAATCTTGGCTTGCCCACACAGCGACAAGAAGAGAAGTACTAGCAAACAGTCAATTAAGTCTGCTGAGTCCAATTTTCCACGGGGATCGTCGTCTGCGATTTTTCCTCGGTCCTGAGCGCTCGCTGTCTGCCTGTCGTGCGTGCTCCTAGATCGTGTATGTGTGTCACTCAAGGCTTTATTTAGTTTACGAAAAATTTTAACTTTGGCTACTGTAATACTTTCGTTTGTATTTGATAATTACTGTCTAATTATAGATTTAATAAGCTCAAAAGATTCGTCTCGCAAATTAATTAGTTTTTATTTTTGTTTATATTTAATGTTTTATGTATAGATATAAAGATTCAATGTGATGGAAAATCTTGAAAACTAAACCAGGCCTTGACGAGAGACTTGAGAAAGAGAAAAATGCCAGCGAAGTCAAATGACCGCCGTCCCGACGAAATTTCTGATCGGAAAGGCATCAGCGGCGTGGACAAGTACGGTGAGATCAACGGTCCGATACTCCGATCCCTGTCGACGACGACGATGGCAGGGCAAAATCAGGCACTGCACCGTATCATGATCGTGAGGTATCAAGATGCAGACAACGCGCGTGAACAAGTTCCACGGAAGGATCTGTGCGCGTGCTTCTTGCAGATCAGGCACCCATGTGGCTAGTGTACTCGACTCGATCAATAATACAAGTTCCTTCGATATTGATGTGATCAGTGATACATATAGCAACTTCTAGGGATCACTTGTTTTTTATCTTCCAAGTAGTACAGTAGAGTATTTTGGTAACGACTATTATGTTGAGAAATTAGACAATTTTAAGATTATTAAATTCAGAACATAAATCATGACCATCTTAGATACTAGCTTCATAGCCCTAGCATATTAGTTGAACGAACAGCATGAATATAGCACCGACACGAGAAGAACATGAACATAACAGCTGACATATACCAAAATAACAGATCAGATAACAATGTATGTACATCTCGTTTGTAGATCGACATGGGTCGTCGCTAGTGGGGATACAGAATCGTTGATGAGTGATGGAGGAAAAGCTCAAAGCAGCTGGTGATGGACACAACGATATGCGACACAACCTGTCCTTGGATGGAAGATGGACCATAATGAAGGTTGAGAGCAATGACACAAAAACGCTTCCTAAAAACCTTATTTTTGTCCTCTCCCGATGCAGGATTGTAGGGACAAGGATTTCAGAGGTAGACTCTCTCGATCACCAATACGCGCACATGCTCAAGATGGAGAAGCTACAACGGTGGCACCGAAGTAGAAAGAAGCAAAACTCCTAACAAATAGATGTGTTTTGGTCTTGTCCAATAGGTTGTTTATATAGGGTTGTCCAGCATGATCTTGTGTCGCGATCAAGATCTAAAATGTTTATAGGTCTTTTATTTGCAGACTAAACGTCCAAAAAAAATAAGTTCTTCTGCTTCTTTTACACGTATAAATGGGCCTTGAGATTTTCTTAATAATATTCAGAAATTCTTATTGGGCCAAGCCCATTTATTCTAACATGTATTGCTTGTGTTAAACGGTGAATGTCAGTGAGAAGATTCCACTTCTCCTGTCTGAATTTTGATTTTTGTTCCGAAATTTACAGGTTCAATACGTATTCCTCTCGCCTCAAATTCGTTAGCCCAATATCCATGACCACAATGGCCGAACGTGGGTTAATAGCATAGAGTTGTGGAAAATGAGAAGTTTATTATTTACACATTGATTATAGTAGTGTACTGTTCAAAAATGTGAACCATATTTTGGCTTCCTAAAATGTATCTTCGAAAATAAAATTAGTTATGTATTATTTTACTTAAATATGTGCAACGTTATTTTTGTATTATTTTACTTACCTCAGATTATTTACGTGAATTCCTAAAACAGAGTCATCAAGTCAGCTTGACTTATTGTCAAGAAGACCTAAGGGCTTGTTTGAATGTCCATTTATTTATCTCAATTCATATGTGGGGTGGATTGGTGTAAAATTTAGTTTAAATTTTACACTGGCCCACGTCAATACACATAGATTGAGGTCATGGACTAGGAGCAGTATTATGCTTCATTTGAAAGAGCAGAGTTACCTAAGACAAGCTGTCTAGGACCAGTGCTACTCCGCACCGGTTCGTCCTCCATCCCCTCCAAATGTTAGGCTACTATTACCAACTTTCATATTCCTCTTTTCTGAGTTTACTTTTTTCGTCCCAGGTAGAGCCTGCGAAACACACATATCACTGGCATCACCCTCACTTAATCCGTCTACAATATCCCCCACATAACTGGTTCCTCAATCAATGGAATAAAATGCCTATCTAAATCGTTGTCCAGATTCACCTAAACCTGAGGCGAGACATGAAGCCAACTTATTATTTCTAAATATTCAATATTGTTTACGGACTTGCAAATTCTATTATCTGAAGAACCTAGAGATATCCCCACAGTGCTAATGTTTTTGATAACTCTATGCATCAGAAAATGGTATAAAGGAATTATCAATATCATTGCCGCGTTTTTCGAGAACCTCCAAATTCTTCCTCACTTTGTGTCTAGATAAGCCCTCTGTTACATCTTGATCTGTTGTTGACGGTGGAGTCTAAACCCTTAACCCTAAACTCTGGACTGGGACGGCAGAGTCTTGAGAACCCTGCTATCTATCACGGGCTGAACCGGAAGGAGCTGGCGTGCCAGGCCTTTGTCGGCCTGTCCAATGGGCCTCAGTACCGCTTGGCCCGGAGCTGGAACTGCTGCCGTTCATACACCAGCCCATTTACCCTAGAGCATGGAAACCACCAGCATGCTTGCCAGGAGCCGTTCGGTTTATGGCCCAACTTAGAGCAACTTTAAGGATTCTCGTGTCACTAAAGAGAAAAATAATGACAATTATAGTGATACATGGCCTTTCCTCTTTAACGCTATAATTTACATGTTCAATCTCAGGGAGTAAAAACTGTCCGGAAGAAAGTTTACTTGGGCTAATCACCATCAAAATCATACCTTCGAGAAACTAGACAGGATTCTCGTGTGTATGGATTTTGAGTCCAAGTATCCGGTTACAATTGTTCAAGCCTTGAGCAGAGAGATTTCTAATCATAATCCCCTGTTTTGTAACACAAATAACCCATCTCCGGCTTACCAACCACAATTCAAGTTTGAATTAGGATGGTTGCTCATGGATGGTTTTTGTGATATGGTGAGAGATATCTGGCAAAGTGTTATTGTTGAGGGCACCCCTCTAGAGGTGGCAAGCGAAGATCAGGAGACTTCACCAATACCTAAGAGGTTGGGCAAAGAATATACTTGGTGCTTATAAGAAAGAAAAAAGGTATTGCTAGATAAACTTGATGAATTAGATAAAAAAAAGCAGAAAACTCGCTTGATGAGCTAGAGTTAAATCTAAAACATGTGTTAAATAAAAGGCTTGCTTAATTACTTCGTGAGGAGGAACTTAAATGGTACCAAAGAGCAAAGGTTAAACATCTATTGGAGGGTGATGCTAATACAAAATGCTACCACCTATTGACTAATAGGAGACATCAAAAAACCAAAAATTTTTAGTTAGAGGATGGGGGAATATAGTAGAGGGTGATGCTCAGTTAAAACAACATATCACCAACTATTATAAGAACTTATTTGGTCCTCCAGAGAATTCTCATATCCAGTTAAATGAGCACCATGTCCAAGACATCCCGCAAGTTTTTGAACTAGAAAATGAATATCTAACAGATAACTTTTCAAAATCTAAAGTAACGGCAGCGGTTTTCCAAATAAAACATAATAAGGCACCAGGCCCTGATGGTTTTCCACCAGAGTTTTATAAGGTCTTATGGGATTTATTAAGGGAGGATCTGATGGCTTTGTTTTTGAAATTTCATGAGGGCAACTTACCCTTGAATAGTTTCAACTTAGGAACAATAATCTTATTACCAAAAAATAAAGATGCAAAAGTGATTCAACATTACAGACCAATATGTTTGTTGAATGTCTCGTTCAAAATCTTTACTAAACTTGCGACCAATAGACTTTCTACTGTTGCCTAGAAGATCATTAGACCAAAACAAACCGCCTTTTTCCCAAGGAGAAATATTATGGAGAGCACAATAATTCTCCATGAGACTATTCACGAACTTCACTCCAAAAAACGGGACGAGATAATCTTTCAAATAAATTTTGAAAAGGCATATGATAACGTGAAATGGAGTTTTCTGCAACAAGCCTTAAGGATGAAAGGTTTCTCACACAACTACACAAGTGGTGTTCTTGGGTACAGCAATTCACTGAAGGAGGGAATGTAAATATTAAGGTGAATGACCAACTAGGCTCTTACTTCCAAACAAAAAAAAGGCTTAAGGCAAGGTGACCCAATGTCTCCAATACTATTTAATATAGTGGTGGACATGTTGACCATACTAGTTGCCAGAGCAAAGGAAGCTGGCCAGGTAGAAGAGGTCATTCCCCATCTTGTTCAAGATGGTCTATCTATTCTTCAGTATGCGAATGACACGGTGATCTTTATGGGTCATGATGAGGAGAAAGCAATTAATATGAAATTAATCTAAGTACTTTCGAACAACTTTCAGGCCTCAAAATTAATTTCCACAAAAGCAAATTTTTTGTTTTGGAAAAGCAAGGATCATGAGGTGTTTTATTCGTAATTGTTTGGATGTGAGGTGGGAAAGTGTCCCTTCCGCTACCATGGCTTGCCCATGCATTCTAGGAGATTGAGCAATAAAGATTGGAAACAATTGAAGACAGGATTGAAAAGAAGCTTAGTGGTTGGAAAGAAAAGATGCTTTCAGTAGGGGGTCGCTTGGTCTTAATAAACTCGGTGCTCACCAGTTTACCGATGTTTATGATGTCATTCTTTGAACTCCCAAAAGGAGTTTTGGAGAAGATTGACTGCTTTAGATCATGTTTTTTCTGGCAAAGCAACCACCACAAACGTAAATATAGATTAGCTAAATGGGAAATCTTGTGTCAACCAAAAATCAAAGGGGAGCTAGGCATACATAATTTGGATGTACAAAACAAATGCATGTTGAGCAAGTGGCTCTTCAAGCTTCTAAATGAGGATTGTGTGCAGCAAGAACTACTGAGGAAAAGGTATATAAAAGATAAAATCTTAGGAAATTGTACCAAAAATCCAACAGACTCTCACTTCTAGAAAGGATTGATGAATATTAAAGATACCTTCATGAGCTTTGGTTCATTCAAAGTCACAAACCCGCTTTGGGATGGACACATGGTTGGGGAACCAACCACTGAAGGATAAGTTCCCCTTGTTGTTCAATATTGTGAGGAGAAAGCAAGACTCGGTGGCAAGAGTACTTGCATCAGCTCCCCTAAATATTTTCTTTCACCGTAATCTAGTGGATAGGAATTTAAGGGATTAGCATAGGATTGTTGCATCAATACATGATGTGTACCTACAAGGGGAAAGAGACACTTTTGTTTGGGCATTATATTCATCAAGATTTTTTTTGTTAAATCAATGTATGTTGCTTTAATAAATATGAGGTCAGGGTGCCACAAGATATTTGGCAGATCAAAATATACCTACAAGAATAAAAGTCTTTTTGTGGTATTTAAAAAGAGGTGTCATTTTAACCAAAGATAACCTTGTCAGAAGTAACTGGACTAGAGACGCAAGATGTGCCTTCTGTGATTCTCTAGAAACTATTCACCACCTCTTTTTTGGTTGAGTTTATTTTAAATATGACTATTCACCCCCCCTCATAGGCGTACCAGAGATCCTACACTCTCGCAACTTTACATTTTTTTCCTTGAACCTAGTGCGTAGAGTTGAACTTGTTCGGCTAAAAATCATAGAGCAAAGCTAGAAAACATGGAGTGGAGCAGTCTCAAATGCCCTCGGTTTTCCAAACTGGCAAAGCCTGTTTTTGTACTTTTTCAAAATGCATAACAGGCTTCACCACTGTGTTTCTCTCATCGAGACAATCGGAAAGTATATATAGAACATCCAATTTGGAGTCCGATGAAGAAAAGGCGAGTTCGGGAAAATCATCTAGCAGAAACTGGCTCAGCCAGTTTAAACTTCCACTAATGTTGTCTACTGTTTTACTATTTTGAGTGGCAAATTTATAGCTTTCTGTCTAAAAGTAAATGGAAAGGTGCACCCGTAGGAATGGCAACACTACTAGGCCAAAAACCTCGGCTTTTTCCGGCCCGGAGTTAAAGAACGAACCGGTGCTAAAGGGTCCTGCCCAACGGCTACTGACAGTTGCTGTCAGAGTAGGAACCCTTTAGCACCGGTTCGTGTTACAAACCGGTGCTAAAGGGTCCCCTTTAGCACCGGCCAGTGCGACGGGGCGAGGCAAACCCTTTAGCACCGGTTTGTGTTACAAACCGGTGCTAAAGGGTAACCCTTTAGCACCGGTTTTTGCCCTCTAAAGGTCCGGTTTATAGGCCGGCTCCCTCCTCCCCTCTGCCCATTTGAAACCGAGAGCACCATTGTTGTTCTTGGAGCTTCTTCTTGCTTGTTCTTCATTTGTTCTTCATCTCCAACGCC
>Ga0182004_10002195_pt1 | contig 15033 bp, 11 predicted proteins | sample Sormic07211540_1_FD_120479 | JGI IMG/M metagenome (GOLD analysis project Ga0182004, IMG submission 120479) | Endophyte microbial communities from Sorghum bicolor roots, Mead, Nebraska, USA - 072115-40_1 MetaG | ecosystem: Host-associated > Plants > Roots > Unclassified | place: USA: Nebraska...
GACCACAAATGTGGTGGTTAATGCATTATGCAAGATGGCACTATGATATTAACGATGACAAACATGGTCGTTGTTACTGTAAACGTGGTCGTTAATGCTATAGTATCAACGACCAAATATTATCCCGTCGTTGAAAAGTTAACGACGGGAAATTATATGTGGTCGTTAATTGTATTAACGACCGAGCCTTTAACGACCATGGACGACCACATTTTTGTGGTCGTTAAAAACGTTTAACGACCACATATCAACTTTTAACGACCACATATCCCGTCGTTACTGCCACTTTTTCTTGTAGTGATAGCCACTCCTCTTCTGTTTGTCACTTACTCCCTCCGACAGCTAAGCTCAGTCCCCTCCCCTCCCTTGCCAGGCCACTAACATTTTTGTTTGTTTTCAACATTTTTTTTTAAAAAAACACATCTATACCATTAGTCAATCTTTTTTCGAATCTAGACCCCATGGTCAAAGCCACGAAAACTAGGTGGCATGGCATGCTTTAGTGGAGCTGACGTGACGGGGGTTCGACACCATAGGCCATGACGCTGACCTTTGGTGCCACAGATCTAGGAGTCAAACCTTGCTACCATAGATCATAGTGTCGAGGTTAGAATCTAAGGTTGCACGCACATCCGCCGCCCAAGCCTCTAGCAGTTCTCTCCTCACTCTCCCATCACCCTTGTGCTCTCTCTTTCTCTAATCTCCCTACCATCTCTCATCTCTATTTTTACCATTAAATCTTTGATTCTCTCAGTGGACCTGCAAGAGCAAGGTATCCTCTCTCTCCTCCTTGATTTCTATGTTTTTCATTTGATGTACATATTGTCTATTTTAGCAACCCCTGCCTGTTCGGTTGTCTAAAAAGTCATGGCTGAAAGTACTATTTGTTGATTTGTTGTAAGATAAAACATTGCTGAATAACTGACAGATTCGGTAGATAAGCTTAAGCGAACATGAGTTTGGAGGTCGTGGTCCATTATGTGATGATTAGTGGATGAAAGGTTGATTCCTTTGTATGTTGTATGAGCACTGGTGTACAAGATTGATTTCCATTGCAACTACGGTCTTGATTCATTGAGTAGATAGTTGTGCGACCTGCGAAAGTGAAGTCAAAATTTCCGATGACACATGAGGTAGTGCTTATCACATTTTTGTACACGAAGGAATTTACTTAAAAAACATGCCCCCTTTCAAAAACCAAAATAATAGACTTTACATCGCTCATGAAGGGTACTCCCTGTGTCTTGTAATACAATACATTCTATAAAGTTTAAAACAACTTACAAGGACTCTCAAATAACGTATGTACCCATAGATTATTTTAATTATAGAGTTTATTCTCAAACTGTAGCTTTCTTTTTAACAATTCTTGCCAAATCGAAACATAGTTATTATATAGAATGTATTATATTTTAATATAAATTTTAGAAGTTACGCTGTACTCTATTTTAGGACGGATGGACTAGTTGGTTACACACTCCACAACCCAATAGTCTATGGCCTAGGTATTATCAACAATGGGGTGCCGGGTACGTCTCGTAAGTACTCCGTATAAGCTACTTTTTGTTTTCTTTTTTCTTTTTTTCCAATCTCTATAACTAATCATGTTTACCGGATTATAAGGGAGTAACAATAGTCTTTGTTTGGCATAGTTTCATCTTTGAGATCTATATAAAATTTGGAGTTTGTTGGGTTAAAACACATGTTTCTAATTCAAATCAATTGTTCAAGCAAATGCATTTAATGTAACACAGCTCTAAGAATGTATAAAGCTAATAAACCTGTTTGGAGGGGCTTCGGAGCACTTGAGGTGGAACCACTTTTTGTGACTCTGGCTCCTGGTCTAGAAACGGTTTCAGCTTCTCTACTTCATTAAAAAACAACTTCTTCTTCTTAAGTGTTTGGTAGGACTACTTCGGCTCCTCCGTAGAAGTTGCTGCCAGAGCCGAAGCTAGAGCCCTATCAAACAGACCCCTAAAGAACTCTATAAATTCATCAAGTTGGAGCTGTGCTAAATATACCATTAATCTCAAAACTAGGAGGTGTGTAGGCTTAAGTCCATAAGAATACATATTTGAAATTTTGAAGGAAAAGCAATTATGCTTAGCTTGTAAATTTATAGAATGTTCAATGCGCATAATATATAAGCATCTCTAAGAGACTAAGCTATTAGATGTTGGGATCAATAAAATCACAGCAGTTGCCTTAGCACTTTTATGTGATGGCCATGAGGAGGAGGGAGGGCTGAGGGGGTCTGGACGTCGAGCACCCCCAACATGTCGATGCCCCTACTATACTTCCTCCTCAATTTGTGTCTATATTATTTAGGTCTTGTTTAGTTACATCTAAAATCTAAAAACTTTTCAAAATTTCACATCACACTAAATCCTGCGACGCATACATAAAATATTAAATATATATATAAAAATAATTAATTACATAAATTTTCTGTAATTTACGAGATGAATCTTTTAAGCATAGTTAGGCTTTGTTCGCTTGTTTTATAAGCTGTACCTTTTCTGTCAGCTAGTAGTGTTTTTTCTCTCATAATAAATCAGCGAACAATACTTTCAGCTATGGTTGGATAATAATTGTCCTAAAAATTTTCACCCCAAAAACTAAACAAGTCCTTAGAACTAGTCTTTATGTTCTCTTTCTCATATTCTTTGTTTATATTATTATTGTGATATTTTTTGGTCTAAGGATTCGATTAATCGTTTGGAATTTGTTCCTTTTTCTTTGTAATATTTATTTTCATCTTTTTATGCATATGTCATAAAATAATCAATCTACGCTATTGCCTTGGCCACAACACTGATACAATGACACTTAAATTATGGTAAAGTCGACCTACATGTACAAAAAACGTGCTCATATTTTTAAAAAAAGGTTTCAAAACCAGTAAAACTAGAAGAATTCTCCGTTCATTGCCGTAAGTATAAATAAGAAATATAAATATGTATTGTCTAATTAGACAACTTATATATTTATAAAATTAGGTGGCTTGCTGACGTAGACGTTACAATTGTATGAACTAATGGATTTTAATTGTGTGTAACAATGGATTGACTAGTTGTATAGCTGGCATGTTGAGAAAAATATGTAGTGAAATTTTGCTTTATAAGAGTATAAGATAAGATATGTGCTATACTGCTAAAGATATTAGTATCGGTGATAATGCGGAAGATAATACAGAACAAATAAGGATCTCCAAAGATTTTGCTTTAGGGCCGTTTGTTTAGGCTGTTTTTTGGCCGAAACCGTTCATATTGATGCTTGGCGGTATAAAATACAATGTTCCTGACTGGATCGGTATCCCGTGCGAACGGAACATGCCTTACAAAGAACGACAAAAAGACTCTTCGCTGGAAGTTCATTAGGGCCTTGGAAGGGGATATTTTTTTATCATAACCACGTCGAGTGCGTGGGGATGGTGCCGAACCCAACCTTGAACCTTATCGTGTATTCGTGCCCGTGCCTAGTGGTAGTGGCGAAGCAACAAGAGCAGCCAAGTGCCAAACAGCGACCGAGTACGACCTCGCAGTCACGCACGCACCACTCGTCACTTGACCCGGAAAACCACACCCGTCACACCTGACCTGACTCTCTATCTATCCGATTTCAAACGCACGCCGCACAAAGCCCGCAACGTCCTCTGACGCCGCGGGCCCCGCCCGCCCGCCCGCCCGCGTCCGCAGAATCTCCGCATCAGCCTCCGCACGCCCGGATTTGTACGCGTCCAGGAGGAGTCCAGCTCACTGCCGCCCGCCCCTCGCTCCCTCCACACCCCACACTCCCCTAAAACCCTCGCCACCGCCACTCCCCCCCGCTCCCTAGCACCATTCCCCAAGCGCCGCCGCTCGCCGGCGGCGGTACCCCGCCCCCGCGATGTCGTCGACCTCCGGCGCTCTGCCGCAGCCTCGCCGCGGGCGTCCCGGCCCCTGGCCCCCTGCGCCGCCCCCGCAGCCGCAGGCGCAGCCCCTCTCCTGGGCTAAGCGCACGGGCTTCCAGTCCCGCGTCTCCGGCGAGTCACTGCCTTCGGCTTCCGCCCCCAACTCCGGTCAGGTCCCCCTCCCTCGACCCGGTGAGCGCCCTTCCGATCTAGAGTCGGGCCCGCCGGCCCGGCCCAGCTCCACTCTCCCTGCCCCTCCTGCCGCCGCGGGAAATGGCGAGCGGCAGCATCCCCCGCCGCCGCCTCCTCAGGCGAGGACGAGGAGGAGGGACTCCGATGGCGGAAGGCCGAACGGCCAGGCGGCCGCGCCTTCGCTTCCGCGGCTACAGGAGGAGGAGGAGGCGCCGGAGCGGTCGGCTCATGTGAAGTACGAGCTCCGTGACACTCCTGGAATGCGTAAGTGCCCGACGGGGGAAGAGAAATGTGCACGGGTGATGTGTGGTATGCGGTAATGATGTGCGGTGCATTAATTTGATCGGTTTTATGCTGCGTTGCAGTTCCTCTGGTGGTATACGGATTCCAGCATTACATTTCCATGGTCGGTTCAATCATCCTGATCCCTCTCGTGATGGTCCCTGCTATGGGCGGCTCGGCTGTGAGTTTCTGGAATCGAATTTGTTGTATCTTGTGCACTATCACTGATTTATCTGGTTTGTTACTGAAGAAGTTATATATGGTCCTGTTTGGGTCAGGATGACATGGCGGCAGTGGTGTCCACAGTGTTGCTCGTCACCGGGATGACTACATTGCTGCACATGTTTGTTGGAACGAGACTGCCACTTGTACAGGGTCCATCCTTTGTATACCTGGCTCCTGCACTCGCGATCATCAACTCCCCAGAATTCTTTGGGCTCAATGATAATGTATGCATAAATTTTTGTGTGTTTGTTGCTGCATGCCTAGAACATGGCAAATGTTGCAGTCGTGCAATGCTTGCTTGTTTCCTGTTCTCTACTAGCAGTCCTGACTGAGCTTAACAACTTGCATTTCATTGCAGAATTTTAAACACATAATGAAGCACCTGCAGGGAGCTATAATAATTGGAGGTGCATTCCAAGTGGTATTGGGATATACAGGACTCATGTCACTATTTCTTAGGTATACCTCCTTTTCTGTTGATAAAATATAAACCCGTTTCTTGTGCTTCTAGGTGTGCAATGATTAATTAATGCAGATACATGATTGGCCTTAGTAGTGAATGAATAAGAAAATAGTTTTGGTGGCATAATCTCAGGGAATTTAAGATTTCATCTGAAGTTTTGTTCTGATTTCTGAATGCCAAATATCTAAAGTATATAACAACTTTTGCATGGGTTTGGAATCATCTTTCACATGGCCATACAGTATGAACAATGCATAGTCATATTTCTTGAATGTTGATGACTTAAAGCTACAGGGATCATTGTTGTTACGTGTTGGCCACTTCGTATTGGTCTCTAAGTGTAAACCGTCTGTTTCCAGCCATAAACATCCTTTGTGTTTCTGTAACTGATGAATACAATACTCATGCACCTCGTCTTTTTGTTGTACAATTCACCATATGTTGTGGCAAGTAGTAATACTCAGGTGATATATATACCTTATTTGTGTGTTTTGTCTTCATCTGCTTATTTCAGGTTGATAAATCCAGTTGTCGTCTCACCAACAGTTGCAGCTGTTGGGCTTTCATTTTTCAGTTATGGTTTTGCTAAAATAGGGACATGTATAGAGATGGGAATTTTGCAGTTGTTGATGGTGGTTATTTTTGCACTTGTGAGTATGCAGGAAATAACTTTTTAGACACAATGTGATATAATGTGAATATTTTTTATCCTTCTCTGATCATTTATCTATTTAACTTGCTGCAGTATCTCCGGAAAATAAAGTTATTTGGGTACAGAGTATTTCTTATTTATGCGGTAAGATTTTCACTTATGATGTTGATTGAATCTGTGGATCTGTGCTGCATGTTGGTTGGTATGAGAGACTAATTTCTGGACTACTAATGCTACCTCTTTAGGTTCCTCTTGGATTAGGAATCACATGGGCTGTTGCTTTTGTTCTCACCGCAACTGGAGTTTATAGCTACAAAGGTTGTGATGCAAATATTCCTGCCTCAAACAATGTATCAGCCTTTTGTCGGAAGCATGTATTGAGGATGAAATCTTGCCGTGTAGACACTTCACATGCCTTAAGATCTTCACCCTGGTTCAGATTTCCCTATCCATTGCAATGGGGAACTCCAGTTTTTAGCTGGAAAATGGGCCTTGTGATGTGTGTTGTATCAGTTATTGCTTCTGTTGATTCAGTAAGTTGATGATTCCTCTGAAGTTTGATTCTAACTACAATGCTTTCCATGGTGTCTTTACCTTTCATAATAAATTTGCAATGTATTATTTGGATTAGATCTGCCCCAGTAGCACATTACGTACATTTGTAAACTCCTCGATAATGATCAACTTGACATAGGCTTTCTTCTTGAGCACTTATTTTGCTCTGCTAATGGTTCATGGAAATTAGCTAGCTTAGTAAAGACAGTGTCTTCTTTTTATTACTATATTAAAAATCCAGAAGCAACCGTCTGACTCCAGTATACTTATGATTCAAGTTTGTCTCTCCTAACAATATGTCGTGCCTTTTCAACTTAAGGTCGGTTCCTACCATGCATCATCTTTGTTTGTGGCTACCCGGCCACCAACATCTGGAGTTGTTAGCAGAGGTATTGGTGTTGAGGGTGTATCTACAGTATTGGCTGGTCTTTGGGGTACAGGAGTTGGTTCTGCAACGATAACAGAGAATGTACACACAATTGCTGTGACTAAAATGGGTAGCCGAAGAGCAGTTGGATTTGGTGCTATTTTACTCGTACTGCTTTCTATTATTGGTAAGAAACTTATTTTACATTTTCAGTTAGATGAAAAGTTTATCATGCTATGAGCAAAGATAATCAAAGCATAACAGACATATTTCTTGCTTATCAATGTTATTATGACCCCTTTGTAGGAAAAGTCGGTGCCTTCATTGCTTCTATTCCTGATGTTATGGTTGCTGCTCTCCTTTGCTTCATGTGGGCTATGCTCTGTGCTCTTGGCTTGTCCAACCTTCGTTACAGTGCTACTGGAAGCTCTAGGAACAGCATTATAGTTGGGCTGGCTCTATTCTTGTCCCTATCAGTTCCTTCATACTTCCAGCAGTACGGTGTACATCCTAGCGCAAACTCATCAGTGCCAACTTACTTTCAACCATACATTGTTGCATCTCATGGACCTGTTCACACTGGATCTGGCGGGGTATGTACTCAAACTTCGAGTCTTTTTTTTTTCATCAGAATCCTTTATCCCATTCTGCTTTTTATTTGTGGTATTATTGCCTAAAATCCAGGCAAATAAAAAACTGTAACCTTAACTGGGTCCTATAGGAGCCTCTGATTTGTTTGCCTGCTACAGGCTTCCACCCTATTGTTTCCCGTGCAGTAACTGCATGTGCAGCTGTGCCACTGCCATGTGGGCCCTGCGACCACCCCTCTTCTGTGTCCCTGTACCTTGAACACATCTCTTCTCATCCCGTTTCTGGTGCCTTGAACACATCTCTTCCCCATGCTCTTTGTGGCCAGCTTGCCTTCAACTTGCCTTCAACTGCACAACTCGTCACTGGCTTATTAGGAAGGCAAACCGCCTAAGCTTGTTCCTGTGCTGAAATTGTTGACCAGCACCCAGACGGCATCGATAAGAACGAAGTATCAAAGATAATAGATAGATTGTTGGAGGGGTCTGACTACATAATGATCAGCTATAAATAACCCAATTGAACGCTATAAAATAGTAGTGCAGCTCGTAAGAAAAATTGAACTTTGGGGGCTTTATTGCTGCCCAAATGGAATAGTTTTGGGATTCTATTGTTCAACTTAAAAAATGAATGATGAAAAAAAAAGATAGCATGTGAAGACACTGATTGAAGGAATTATGCGCTTGTCGCTTGGCAGTTCAAGATATGTGCTTCAACTGAAATTTGTCAAGTACTATGATAGCGGTAGTAGGTAAAAAATCTGATGCTTGACTAAAGTACATGTTGGGTTGTTTAAGCTTGAAGGATGGTGAATTTTATTACTGTCCATTTTCATGCATCTTCATGCTCCTTTGGTCAAGTGGTTTCAACGATATTCTTCAGTTTACTTTGCCTTTTCCTTTAGTTCCATCTCCTCACAATGTTGCGCTAGGGAAGCCAAAAGGAAAAAAAAACGTCTTGATTTCTATGATTATTCCTTGAGATCCGAATGCCTAAATTATTGACTTGTACTTTCAATCCAACCTGATAGAGGGCCTATGACTAGGACACTATTATACCTTACTTTTTTTAAGAAAGGAGTTACAATCCTATATAGAGCATGTAACGTCCTGTCATCTTGTTTTTTTGACAGCCTTGGTTATATCCAAGCATTTCACTGTAATTTCGTTATCTGCTTGCGTTTCAGGTGAACTATGTCCTCAACACGGTACTTTCACTCAACATGGTCATTGCATTTCTGGTTGCTCTGATACTTGACAACACAGTCCCTGGCGGTCGTCAAGAGCGGGGGTTGTATGTATGGTCAGAAGTGGAGGCAGCGAAGAGAGAATCGGCTTTCATCAAAGACTATGAACTTCCTTTCAATATTGGACGCCTGTTCAGGTGGGTGAAGTGTGTTGGCCTATAGCACAATTTTGGGTAGTTTGTAGTTATGGAGAAGTATAAACATCTCAAGCTTTCATGAATCATGACTGACCGTTTCTCGACAAGCTGGTGTATATCCTATATTACTCCTTAGGTTAGTTAGCATGTTCTGATCCTGATGTATCTAATTTTCAGATACTTTGAGACTGCTGTATATCATCGCTGACGGTCCTGTTATTTAGCTGGTTTTAGGGATATTAATTTGTTGTACAGGCCCGGTTAAAAAAAAAACCCCTGAGCTATACCTGAACTCCTATCTGGTTTTGTGTTAACTTAGGTACACAGGAATTCCAGTTTGTTTTGTAGTCAATAGTCATTCCAGAACCGCACTTTCGTAAAGTACAGCCTACTGGGAATTCATATTGCCGTGCTGAATTTCCATCTCAGATGTAGTACTATGTTTAAGGTCGGCTTCGTAAATTATCACCTTTGAGGCTGTGACCTGTCAGTAGGGTGATCGCTGTGGCTGCAGTCCCCCAGCCTAATCCTGACTCTAGCGTGCGTCCTCTTGCGGATGCCAGCGCAAGCTGTCAAACGGGCATGGAAGCTGGCGAGCGGCATTGCGGCACGCCGGCCGGCACCCGCACGGATCGGACCGTGCGTAACAAGCGGGATGACGACTTTGAGGAAGGGCGGTGGTCGCGATGATGACGGCTGGGTGGCTGGCGTTGGTGGCGGCAGGGCAGCACACTTGCCGCTCCCAACATCATCATGTGTGTATGGGCTGGACAAAAAGGTAGTGAGGCTGCTCCAGGACGCAGGCAGACGCAACCACATACTCGCGTCACGCGCGACACTGGAGTGCAGCAAAACTGGAGACCAATTCGGCCAAAGGTGTCGACGCTAGTCAGTGGTGGCAAATTTATCATTGCTCATCTTAAATTGCCTTTCCACAACCTTTGCAGACATACTACCAGTACCACAGTCACACTCACGGTCCTGTCCTGTCTGTCTGTAAACAAAAGCTATAGCTGCTGCTCAACATACTCCTGCTGCTGCTTCCATGCTATATACTGCTATACCAAACTACAGGCAAAAGAAATCAACAGAAGACGTATGGCGTACTTAAACTACTCACAACATCCACTTATTAGAGATGGTGCACTCGATACCACGCTGCATGAACAGATCTGCATCTGCAAGAGGCATGCCTCTGTTCAGATCCTGAAGTACTGGAATTCCAGAAAGGAAAGGAGCACTCCCAGTCCCAACTGCAAAATCTGGTGTTGGCATGCTGATACACCTACCAGAAGCAGGCACCGAGAGAAGCCCAGAAGCCTGAAGATCAATTCCCTGCCTTGATGGGAACCCAGAACCATCACTGGAAATGGACGGAACTGATGTCGCCGTTGCGGCACCACAAGAAACAGCAGGGTTGCTGAAAATGCTCGTGGCGTGGCTAGCCGCTGCTCCCAGACTGAACCTTGAACCACAGGCAGTACCTGAGAACATCTTCTCATCCACTGGAAACGAGTCTATGGGCAACCGGAATAGACCGGGACTGCCGACGGGGATCTTCATGTAATCCTCGATCTCCTTGCGGTAGTCGTCTCCTGGCGCGGGGAGCGCCAGCATCTCCTCACGATGAGGGCTCGAGCTGCTTGCTTTCTCTACATGCGAAATGGCAGCGGCGTCCAGCTGCGAATCCTCCCTGTCCCTTTCATGGTAATCCTCTGGTGCCGGCAGCGCCAGCATCTCCTGAAGGCCTGGACTTGAGCCGCTGAGCTTTTCACCGTACCCATACGAGTCGTCGTCGTCATCGTTGGCCGGCAGGTCGTCGTATTCTCTGTGCTCATCTCCGGGCGCCGGGAGTGCCAGGGTCACCTGGCTGGGAGGAACTGGCTTGCTCAGCTTGGCGCTCAGGGATATCCTAGCACGTTGAAGCGCCTGCAGGACACTCTCTATGTCCGCGATGCTGCATGACGCCGGTGGATACGACGATTGCGTGTCAAGCTGGCCGTCGGTGCAGTCATGGAACTGTGACGAGCTCCAGTCAGTGACCTTGCTGTTGAGCGTGTCGCTCGATGGGCTCCCATCTGATGGCGCTCTGATGACGGCGTCGTCGTGCTTAGGAGACCGAGCATTGGTACTGTAGCCTGAATCGCCGTCAGATATTTGGTCTCCGCGGTGTTGATCTTCTTGCCTTGTGACTGTGCTGTTGCTGGAGCTTTCTGGTGCTGAAATGGAAGACGTTTGAGCACAACCATGATCGGGCTCTTCGTTTGCTTCACGCCGCTGGGCACCGTTTTGGGGCGATTCTGAAAGGGAACCCTTCTGCAGACGATCAGCAGACGTGTTGTTGGTGCTGCTGAGGTTTTTCACATTTGATTTAGCCCCTGCATCTGTCTGATATGCCTTACTCTTTAGCTCGACATCACCCTGAAATTTGTAAAACAGAAGTGCATGGGTAAAGTGAACAAGAAATGTAAAGCTTCACCTAATCAAATGCCCAATTCTAAACAATTGCACTAGAGGTTTCAGTAATGAATACTAGACTCTGCAGTATTAATCAGAAATGAAAGAATCAATGCCTCCACACAAATGTGCACGTTTTACAGCGATGCACATATACAGTGTACTGTGGGGTCGAGCAAAAGAATACCATAATTCACCAGTACAAAACTGAATTTTCAGTTGCTTACCTTGTTTGCGTTCCTGTTCTCGTTGTACTGCTTCTCCCACTCCCTCTGAGCTTTCTCTTCTTCCTCGTACTGCCCTATCAGCTCGGCCTGCCTCTCCAGCACCCTCTCCATCTCCCCATCCTCCTCGTACCTGATCACGTACTGGCCACCACCACCACCGCCCCCTGAACTCCGCTCATCGCCACCCACCTCGCCGTCCATGTCAGCCTGGCCGTCGTCCGTGAAATCCGACCCATCTTGCCGACCTTTCTGACTCCCGCCGCCCCCGCCGTCATCTTCCGTTGCCATCGGCCTGCTGGCATTGCTGAGCACAGAAGCGCACGTTGTCAGGTAAGAAGACACCGCAAAGGACGGACCCTGACGTGTATGGGTATGGCCGCACCTCAGCTCCACCCGCCTCTTGTTCTTGCGGCACGACTGCCCCACTCGGTACTTGGGCGAGGAATCGGAGGAGGAGAGCAAGTAGAAGAAGCTCCGCCTGTGCCTCTGTTTGAGCTGCCTGGCCTTGCGCGGGCTCACGCTGCGGCCTTTCCACGAAAGCCCGCCGGGCTGGGCCGTCCCGGACAGCGCGTCCTCGGCCTCGCCCTTGGCAGCCGATGGCTCCCTCTCCCCTTCCTCCACAGTGGCGCCGGCCGTGTCGCCGCGCCTCTTGCCGTCGTCCACCTCGCCGCTATCCTGGCCAGAGACGTCGGAGTCGTCGTCCACGTCCGAGAGGTGGCCGCCGAAGCCCTGGGACTCCAGGACGGCGAGCACGTCGGCGGCCGCCCGCTCCGCCTGCCGCCTCTGCGCCGTCACCGCCCGGACCTGCTCCTCCAGCTCCGCGACCTGAAAGCAAAGCGACGCACACAACAGAATCAATGCCGTCGACGTCAGACAGAGGCGGTCGGTCCGCGCAGGAGCGACGGGCGTGGCGACACGGCACGTCAAGTACCCTCTTGGCGAGCTCGTCCGCGCGCTCCTTGGCGGCGCGGGACACGGACCGCTCGGAGAGCAGCCGCGCGCGGAGGAAGTCGACGGTCATGGCCGTGGAGTCCGCCATCTGCCCCGCGCGCGGCCGGCGGCCGGCTAGCCCGCTACCGCACTGTTCGCCGCACGCGCGCACGCAGGGCCAGGCCACACTACTGAAGTCCCCAGGGGCAGGGGACGCGGTCACGCGGGGCTCACTCATCACATCACATGCCGGCGCGGCGCGGGCACGCCTCGACCGGACGACCGCTTGCGCTTGTGCGGCGGCAGCGGCCCGGTCTGCCCATTTGCATTAAAAAAGAGAGAGGGAGGAATTCCTGGGAGGAGCACGCGACGCAACAGGCCACCGACGCGCGGTAGTTACACTCGCCCCGGGATGACACATGCACGCCGGTCGCACGCACGAGGACCATCAGCAGCAACCGACTGACTGAGACGCCCCCTCGCAACGGTACGTCGCGCTGCGCCGTCGGTTTCCGAAGCGCGATGCCTCACCTACTCGACGCGCGGGTCCAGTAGGCCGGAGGCCGGTGGCAGCAATGTCACAGACGCCCCCCCCAGCAGTTGTTGTTTAGGTAGGTGCTGAATCTGTCCAGACGCCATCGCGAGATCCTCCCGCCGGCCACCGTGGGCTGTTTGGACGGACGGGCACGCGTGGTACAGCTCGAGCTCGCCGTGTTTGCAACGCGACGCGAGGCCAGCCGAAGGCAACGCCAACGCCCCAGGCTGTTGGGATGGAACGGCAACGGCAGGGGAATGATCTCCGACTCGGACGGCACATGAGCGGCTGGCTGGCTGGCCATCCAACTCCGATTGGAATCTTTTGTTTGACTGCCTCTGCCTGCCAGCCAGGCAGTCAGTGCCTCGCTTACTTCAGTTCTAGACTATAGATATTACCGCGCCAGTACTTTGGTAAACATCGCGCGTTCCAATCAATACTAGATATTACCGTGTCAGTACTTCGGTAAACATCGCGGCTTCCAAAAGACTTCGATAGGGTTATTCAAATGAAGGCCAGCTCGTCGAACATAGAAAGGCGTCTCCAGCAGTAAAACACGCACGCCACACGCGGGAGACGGAAGCCATACGGACAAACAAAAACCAGGGCCGGGGATTCATGAGGAGTCGGGCAATGTACTAACCTGGCTGCCTGGGCAATTGACGGTAAAAAAAAGGCCAACTAATAGCAGACTCGTATAAAATGCAAAAGCGCTAACTAATTTAACTTAACATAAGCATTTGTTGCATGAGAAATCGTCATAGTACATAACAGTTGGAAACATCCAAACGTCAGGAAATTTAGTCTTCGCCACTAGTTACCACAATACATTCATGCTAATCACCGCAGCCAATCCATGCTCACGGGACATCTCATGTGGTTAGGTTGCGATGATGAGTTCGTGAGCCCAACAACATGATGACAAGATTAGTCACCGCTGGCACAACCCCTGCAGCCGCAATGGACACATTCTATCACCTGCTCCTCCCTCAGATGCTTGGGGACCCGGCAGACACAGGTCGTTGCAAAGTTGTGGTCACGTGTCTGTATGCACCGAAGGCAGCAAAGGCGCTCGTAACCTGGCTGCAAGAGGGCGAAATGTAGTAGTAAGAAATCAGGATGCCAGATTAAGCACAGATGAAAATATATTTCACAGCAGGCATCGCACAGACACAAACTTGAGGAACATAACCTATGGAGGAAACAAAGTAAAACATTGAAACAGAACAAAGAAGCATCAAGGTGACCAACCTTTTTTTAACACAGAATCTTCAAGCGACAAAATGGATCTGTTGTAATTTCTTTTAGTCTACTACCAAGTTAACAATTACAATATTTGCCTCAATCACATATAATTCGCTCCAAACGCACTTAACATAGGAATTCATCTTGAACACACGAGAAAGGCCAGATCACTCATTAACAAGGTTGAGATGCAACCTAAAAATTTTGAAGTGACTTTTCCTGATCTTAAAAAGGTATTTTGACCACTATTTTTCTATGAGTATCTATAATATCTAACAAATGTATGAGATAATGCAGACGCTTCTCATACAAATTTATACATGATTTTGATGTTCCCAACTGATTTTTGAAAGCTGCTGGTGTTTCGAAAGTTTTACTGGACTCACAAGAGACGCTGCACTGGGATCAAGTCTCTTCGTCTGTGATTCATTGCATGAGTGAAAACATTATTTCTAATGTTCTGGATGTCTGTGATGAGCGTGAATTTGGCTGTTAGGCCTTTATGTTTGTGGCGGGAGCGCCGTTACACTTGAACCTAAATGTTTGAATGCTTTATGATCAATAAAGCGGGGGAAAGGTTTTTGTCTAAAATGGTTTTACTGAATTTTTATCAAAGCAAAGTATTTAGGACCGGAGGGATTATTTATCTTCAGTTGAACATTCCAAGATACCACTATCCAAAATAAGGGGAACCAAAAGAACATATTGGATGCCTTCTAAATTCAACTTCAGTCAACTAAATAGACCAGATCCAGCTACGGGTAACATTAGAAATCTCCTATTCAGAACATAAACAAAAAACAATGGACTGGACTGCAGCAATGTTTTCTGGTCGGCTGGTCGATCCTGGTCGACCTGGGACCGACCAGGCGATTAATCGCGATTAATCAGCGACCAGGTCGATTAATCGACCCTGATCCCCCTGGTCGTCCCTGGTCGTCCAGGCATATCAGCTGGTCGACCTATATATATACCTCTATATATACACTATATTATACACAATAAAGGAAGCATCAAGACTGCATTACTGTAAACCAACA
>Ga0182004_10002196_pt1 | contig 15033 bp, 7 predicted proteins | sample Sormic07211540_1_FD_120479 | JGI IMG/M metagenome (GOLD analysis project Ga0182004, IMG submission 120479) | Endophyte microbial communities from Sorghum bicolor roots, Mead, Nebraska, USA - 072115-40_1 MetaG | ecosystem: Host-associated > Plants > Roots > Unclassified | place: USA: Nebraska...
GAGGCCTCTTGGGCAGTATAGAATCATTGTTGGTTTTAGCGCGGATACATTTACATACACTAAATAACGACCTAAGATACGCTTACGCTAAACAATATTGGATGTTATCATGTTTTTTTTAGTTCATTCAGGTTGTTCAGCACAAGCGTAACGTATACTTCCGTATCTCAAATTTCTGCAACGAGCGACGACCAACACGTACGACAATTGAACTGTAAATAAACGCCATTTCCGGCTACGAATGAAATGCTGTGCACCTTTTCCCAAAGCAAAATGAAGAGTGCAAATAACACGCGCAAGCACAAGCACAAGCACAAACGATACAAGGTACTAACAATTATTGGCAGTATCGCAGAACATATTAGGTAACAGGTACGAGACAGTGTGAAATTGGCAGACAAACTATACATTACGTTGCACTTTGATCCCAACCTCTAACTAGAGTACAGGACCACATTACCAGGGGTATACTGTGTTCAAAACATCACGACGCTCTGACAAGGTTGGCACAGGGTACATCTTGTTTGACCCACTAGTTATCGGATTGCATGCTCCTGAGCATGTTTAGGATGGAAAGGAATAGGTTCAGGATGTCAAGGTATAGCCCAACTGATGCCCAGATGTACTCATCATAGGTGTGGCGCCTGATCAGGTTCTCGGTGTCATACAGAATGAAGCCTGCGAAGACCAACGCTCCTAGTCCACCGAACAAACCAACAGACACTGGTCCCAATGGGAAGAAAATCTGCAACACACAATGCCACGGAACAAAACGTTAACGCAAACAGTGGATTGCTCATCTGGTAACAAAAACAAAGACAGCATTTGCAAGTAGAGCCCATTCTTTCAGAGTTTATCATAGGCATTACCTGAAGAAAGCTAGTTAGGACAAGGATAGTAAGCGCAGAAGACAGAATAGGCCCCAGATACCCGAATTCCTTGCCCTTCTTTGAGGCCCAGAAAGCATAGGCAGTCAAAGAAACCACCACACCAGCTGTCAATACTAAAGCCTCCAGAACAATTTTCCCTGCAATAAGTAAATGATTGTTAATAAAAAACTAAAAGGAAGCATCTGCAAGAAACAAATCAAACTATTTGAAGAAAAAAAAACAGACCTTGAGTGTTAGCACAAGCCACACCAATGCTGAAGCTCAAGCACAAAGTGAACAGACCCAGGAAAACGAAATTGTGTGGGTGCTTGTGCTGATAATGATACAATGGGATCATCACTGCAGCAAATATCATAACAGAAGTTAGTGAACAAAAACCAACCTACTAATAGAAACTAACAGCAACGAAGTCCCTCATACTCAGATTTTAAGCAAAAGAGAAGGGTATATTTTGGTGTTACAACCAAAGGATACAATTACAGTGGACAGCTTCTGATTAAACCCAAAAAAAAAAATTCTTGCACTCTCAATCTAATAACTGAGACTGTTAATACACAGAAAGATAAATTTATTGCTTTCATTATCAAAGCTTTATCCTATGCCTATATGCCTGGTAACAGCACACCAAAAACTCTATATTGAGCTAGATAACCAAAACTCTCCAGGGAAGTTTGGATGTCTCGCCATGTTGCCTTGCTTTACATGACTCAGCAAAGCCAGCCTTGCCAACACAGGCGAGCCGGATTGGCTCTCTCCAAGGGAAGGAGAAACCTTGACAGCGCGAGAACGAGGTAGGTGGTAAAGAAACCAAACAGTCTAAACTTTGCTCAACATGGCAAAGCGAGCATCGGCGAGGAATACAAACGGGCCCTCAATTTGGTCAAACTCAAACCATATATTAAAGTACCTACATTTTCATTTACTTGACATCATTGTCTTTGACTGTTATACTTTTTTATTAACCACCAGATAAACTAGTAGATTCAAATGCAGATTGGTAGCAAGTACCTTTGATTACATGTCTACTATACCCACTTTTATGCTGATACTTCAAACAAATTATTACTGGCCAAAAACCTTGATCAGTTAAATATGGATGGGAGTATGCATACAACTGATTCAAAAAGGCTGTCCCCCTACCTCCCTCTCCGAACTCCACAGTCCCACTTCTACTCTTTTGTATGAACGATGGAGAGGGTAAGATACTAGGGATAACTCCGTGAAACTGAAAAATAACAACTCAGTTTCATGCCTCCTTAAGGAGATGTCATTATTTTCTATTTTTCATGTTCTCAAATCATTTCTCAACTCAAATCACACTATCAACCACATGGCAGTAGAAATACTGAATCAACCTTCTTTGTAAGCCTTCATTATGCAATTATCTTTTATGTTGTATATGGATTTCTTGTGTGGGCAAGCAACTAAACTCAGGTCAATTAGAATTTAGGAGCAACTCCTATTGCTAATTCTAATTGGACAGGGAAGCAGGAGGTCTCACTGTTGACAAATAAAATATAACAATAATAACAACATTGAGATAAAGCACAGCACTACATCACATATCTCCTGTTCAAGTTTGACATTAGTATTTCTTCATCAGCAACATGATCACAATACAACAGATTATCAGCACAATAACACACAACTAAGTTTCCTGTTAACTTGATACAGCATGTGTTAAATCAAGGCAACTTGCTGTGATGCTCGCGTGAGCCCTTCATCATGTTACTAACGTGCTGCAACATCATTAATGAGCAGCTGACAATCAAGCACTCAATCACATAAATATTAAACAAAACAAGAGACAAAGGAAGTAGTCTGCAATTGGCATTGTCTTAATACTGCAATATGTTTTTTCCTGGGTAAACAGTTTAGCTAAACTAAGGCCCATTAGAGGCAACCGGCTACAAACTGCTTCTTCTATTGCAAAGGGAACCTCTACATCTCCTTATAGTTTTCATAGCAACCCCTTGTACAGAGGCAGGGGATCTCATCTACATGCAATATCAAGAGCATAAACAAAGTTGAGATAAAGCTTGGGACAACAACGCTTCTCTCTTATTTCAATTTATATTTTCATTGAGTCATCAGCAACATGACCATATCATCACAACACGTTATCAGCACGATAACAATCTCATATCAACTTACAAGTAGTAAGTCAAACATGTTAGATGGAGGCAGACACCAGGAGGCCTATGTGAGACCATTATCATGTTGTAACGTGTTGCAACATTATGGTCAGGTTGAAGATGGTCAAGGAAAATATTAAATTGGAACAAGAGAAAAGGGTAGCAATCCAATCTCAACTTTGTTGTGCAATTTTCCAATTTTAATGTTGTACCAAGGGTTTAACTGCACTAAAGCTCATGAGAAGCAAATGGTTCCCATATACTGCTTATTCATTTAATATTGCTGAATGGCTGAAAGATTCGGTAGATAAGCTCAAGCGAACAGGGTAAAAAATATAGTTGAGAGACATTTTTGGACTACAACACGTTTCTCTTCTCCCAATTTAATATACATTTGATCATTGGTAATACAACCATGAGTTGAACAACACGTCTTCAGCACAATAATGCTCATGTAGGCTTGTTGGTAACTTGACACAAAACATGTTAGACCAAGGCAGGTTACCATGAAGCCTGCATGAGATCATCTACTCATCCCGTGTTGCAATATCATGATTGAGTTGCCAAGGATCAGTTGTACACAATCATATAAATATTAAACTGGAACAAGAGATTAAAAAAAAAAGATAAGTGCAAAATAGCATCCTTTAGAATCCATAAATAACATGTGACTAAACTAAAGTACTAGACCTAGCATCTTTCAGGCTCAAGCTTAGATCGGCTATATCCAAGATCTACATGCCAAAGTCCTGATCCAAACAGTTATTCATCATAAATAACGAGAGAACCTAATAGGAACAGCATCGATCTGTCTAGAATCTGGATCCAACCAACTCATCTAACTTATCGACAATTTGTGCAGTTTCAGCAACACATCTCCCTAACCAAGTGATGACGATGACCAGAAAAGAGTAGATTTTCCCCACCCAGCACATCAAACCCCGACACCGGCAGATGGAGAACAGGGGCGCTTACGGATGAAGGGCAGGACGGCGAGCACGAGCGCGAGGCCCGCGGAGTCGGAGAGCGTGGCGTTGAGGGTGGGGTGGAGGACGGTGAGGGCGGAGACGGCGGTGGTGAGGAGCAGCTGCGCGGCGAGGATGCCGTAGACCTTGCGGACGAAGCCCCAGCGGAGGGCGCTCTCCCCGCGCGAGATCCCCGGGTACAGCGTCTCCCCGGTCCCGGCCTCCAGGTCCACCTCCGACGCCTCCACCTTCTCCTTCATCTCCGGCGAACGGCGGTACCCCGCTGGCGCGAGGGGCTGCATCTCCGCCACCGACGCCATCTCCCTCTCCCTCTCTCTGTCTCGCACTCCGACGGGGATGGGATTGGGTGCGGTGCGGGGAAAGGGAAATGCGGATTCTTCGCACGAGACGCGGGTTGCGCGTCGCGGTGTAGACTTTGTTGGGGGCGGTTGGGGATTTTTGTAGATTTGATTTGCTACGAGCACTCGTGAATCCTGCCAAACTTGTCCTCGGCCACTGAAAAGTAGGGCCAAATCGGGAGGAGGGGGTGGGCGGAGCACTCAAAAACTCGTGTGCACTAGGCCAGCTTATTACAAATTCATTATTTTTCTGATGGCGAGAGAATCAAAATATCGACATGCAAATGCTCCTGTAGTTTGACTTTTTTTTAGGAACCTGTAGTTGACCTTTGCACAAGTACTACACCCTTTTTGATTGAAGAAAGATGCGTCGCTTTGATTTCCTCCGTAGAGTTTAGATTAGATTGAGCTTTGATTGATTTGATCATGATCAATATTTTTTCTATCAGTCATCAGTGTTTTTCTCTCATAATATATTAGTGAACAGTATTTTCAACCACGCATCAGCGAACAGGCTATAGATTGACAATAGTTATCAGTATTTTTCTCTCATAAATAGTATTTTCAACCGTGCATCAGCGAACAGGCTATAAGATTGACGATATGTGGATGCCGCATTACCACTAGAATAGTAAAGTACTTTTAAAATATTTATTAATTACATTTGGCTGAAATGTTTTATATTTCCATCAATAAATCGTTGACCAAATCAGTTCTTTGATATGTTATATTATACTCCCTCCATCCTAAATTATAAGTCACTCCAAAAATCTTAAAGAGTCAAAACATTTTAAGTTTAACCAAAATTATATAAATAATTACAAAAAATTATAAAATCAAATAGATATACTATAAAAATATAATTAATGAAGAATTTAATGATACTTTATTGATATCATAAATATTATTATCTTATCAAATAAATTTGGTTAAACTTTGGATGTTTTGACTCTCCAAGAATTTTAGAATGACTTGTAATTTGAGATGGAGGGAGTATTAGGTAGCGTACTCGTGCTTTGCTATAGGATAACTAATTTTTATACTAAAAATACTGATCGCATGATAACATAACAATACTGTAAAAAAATCAATGTTAAAGTTAATCTAAAATACAAAGTTTATGGACACAATCACCGAGAGTGCGGCATCGCAGGCTCATAGACTCTACTGTAGAAACCCTTCCATGATGCGGTTAAGATTTTATATTAGCAGAAAAAATCTTCGATATTTATTTCTTTCGTGCGCTAATAAATTCACAAATAAATTTCGCTGCATCTTCGTACCATTATGTACACAGCTTTGAGTATATATATGTAAATATTAGTGTCTGTCACATGAATAAACTATGCTCTTGGAGTTTAGTACATTTAATAACGGAAGAGAGCATTATGGCAAGAGCACATATGAATCACTTCGTCAAAATTTAAGTTAAGTTTCTTTTGCCATTTTCTCTTTTCCTTGAGCCGGTTTCCGTACAGAAAAAGAGGAACTACAGTTGCAAATAATGTATCACATAGAACAATCCTAGGCAATAAAAATAAAATTATTTACCCAATAAATTCTAACAAATTACTCACCCAATATATTTTAGGCAAGAAAAAAATTATCCAAGAGTAATGCTTGTGTAATTGCTTCAACAACTCATCCAAGAGCTTCAAAGCCTGACTTATGGTCTCTACGTTAATCATGACTTGAGCACTCTTCAAAACCTGAAGGTACTTCGAGATAAAAGAAAACTTTAAAGTTAACTCGGTCAAACCTACGTCAACAGAAAACAGGTCTCGCCATCCCCGCACGACTCAAGTTGCATCCTATCACTGCACCACCAATTAAATTTCATTTCATACAATATTCAATAAGTGAGGGCTCATTCAGCCATTCACTGTCAAAATGCAGTACTGAAATGTTCTGGAATATTGTATAATATTTGGAGTCATACTGAAACTAATTAGTCACTTACCACTGCTAAGCAATCTTTTTTGAACTCTATAAAATAATGAGCCGCAATCACAAATGTACCACCTAGTGGTAGTTGGACATCAGTTACATGGGTTGGATTAAAATCCATTCAGGCTTTGTTTGGATGTTGTCGGATTTACTTCAATCCATGTGTGTTGGTGTGGATTGGGATGTAATTTAGTTCAAGTTCCACTCCAATCCACCTCAACACATGTGGATTGATGTGAATTCGACTACATCCAAACAAGGCCTCAGTGAATCCAGGACTGGACATGATAGATATAGCCTACAAAAATACAGTGAAATACAGAATGGGACCAACAAGATCATTTTGATAAGAAAAAGTATTTCGATTTACTTGAATATAATGAACACCCTACACATTTTAACAAGAAATTTCTGGATTGCATTACCTGACCCAATGCATCCAGACTATGCTCAAATGTGGAGTTTAGAAGACAAGTGAATTGAACAACTTTTATAAGTCCAATGTAACATGCAGTATTCTTCATTAATTTAATTTTATAAGCATGCAAGTATAGCATGTACCTCAAAATGTTAGTGTCATCTGGTTCTTGGTAGAATAAAGCAGTATACTAAAATATGGCAAGGTCAGATTGCAGATAATGTATGGAAAATTGATAATACCTCTATCTCTGTAACTAATATAAAAAACACAATTTTAGGTTATATTAATTGTGATATATAAGTTTTTCTCCCTTCCAAGTTGACAACATTTATGAGAACATTACTGATAGTTCTCAGTGCTTATATTATAGAGTTTGAAACTCATTCTGATTGCTTCACCTCATCCTCATTTTTCTTAATCCAAATAGGGTGAATTCATCCTATGCCCTTCATTCCTAAATAAATTAATTTCTAAAATTTTCTTAAATCAATTTTTATAAATTTAACTAAATTTATAGGAAAAGTATAAAAATTTGTGACACTAAATGAGTATATTATGAAGTATTGTTTATAGTGTATCTGATAATACTAATTTGGTGTCTTAAATCTTGGTGCTCTTTTTTTTATAAATTTAGTCAAACTTAGTTATTGTGAGTTGTGTGGATTGTGAAAAAGCTGTTGTAAATTGTGGGCTATAAAAAGTTGTAATTTATTTGGTTCAAACAAGTATAAAACTTACCTCTTATCTCTGTTTTCCGTGAAACAACTCTCTATTTTTACCATTTCAAAAGGCAGAAGCCAAGTAGTATCTAAGGTGCTTTCAAAACTGTATTGCTCAAAGTTGTACTGTCAAAAAGTGACTATTTCTGAAAAACCAACTTCTGGTTTCCACCCTTTGTTTGACTTTTGTTTTTTTTAAAGAAAAGGCAACCTCAAAAGACCAACCAAAGGCACCCATAAACACCATATTCACCTATATAAAAGCATGTATACATCTCGTCCCTACGAAAACATCTAAGAGGTTGTGTTGATACATCTTGAGATTGATATCTGAAAGAATAATTAACCCTAATAGTGTCTAGACTGAGTTGACTTCATCGTAAAGAACCTAAAAAGCTAATATGGTGTTTGGTTCAGTGAATGGTAACACAAAGGAAATGAAATCGGATACCACGGTAGTCGTCGAGGTTCAATCTTTATCTAGAAATAGTAATAGGATCTCTGATAATACCGATTACAAAGTACAAACAGTGGGAAGCAAACATATGTAACGGTAACACATAAGGGCAAGTACATAGCTCGAGTGTTGTGGAGCTGGTCGAGGGCAGTGGTGGACTTTTGGGCCGAATCACGTAGCTCCGTTCTCTTGTACTCCTAAAAGCGTACGCGCATTGCGGTTGGGGTCTCCTGTTGTTTGTGTTTGGTTTTGGCCGTGAGCACGACGATACGCCCAGTGGATGACTCACGAAGAGCAATATGAATCTGATCCAAATGGGTCTCCAGTATTTCTTTGCAGCTCACGAATCAAGCAATCAACCGAAACATCTGGCTTCACAATCTCTCACTCCAAATGGATCTTGACTATAGGTCTGTTTGATACAAATGTTAATTACTAGCTAGCTAAAATTAGTCAAAATTAGCTCCAGTGCCTGTAAACAGGAGGGATAATATATAGGTTTTTTTGGGGGTCTAGTGTTCAACTAGTTGGTAGCCAACCATAGTTAGTTTGGACTAACTTTTAGCCCCATCAGTTAGTAACTAGCCAATTAGCCATGTGTATCCAAAAAGACCACATATGAATATGTCCATGTGTAGTACATATAAATATATGACTGCAGAGAAATACTCTTAGGGCCTATTTGGATACTATGGGCTAGCTTAAATTTTTTTGAAGAAACTGGAGGGGCCTAGGCCCCTACAGAGATTTATTACTAATTAAAAAAACAGAGTTAAAATTACAAATTACAGAAGGAGGGCAGTCCATGAACTGCTAAAGGGGGGTAGAGGAGACATCTAGGAAACATAGAAGGAGAGAAAGAAAATTAACTCTAAAACAGCAACTAAAGAGGAAGAGGAGGAACTAAGTTCTGAATCCATTGGTCAAACTGAACAGATAGGCTGGGCTTGACTCTCCACCGAACAAGCTTGATTTCTTTTAGCAAAAAAACTTTGCAATCCAAGAGGGTCATCTGAGTATTATTGAAGATCATACTGTTCCTTGCTGTCCAAATTGTCCAAGCCACCAGGATGAAAGCAATCATAAAAAACTGTGAGTTCAGCTGGGTTTTGAAAGCATCACATCCTTGAAAGATTGAGTCTGTATCTGGTGTAATTAAATTAATCATACCCCAGCACTGAAGTGCAAAGGGGCAACTGAGAAAGAGATGGTTGCTGGTTTCCTCAATACCTTGACCACAGAACTCACAGCTTAAATTAGCTCTAGTTCATCTGTTTGGGTGGGTTAATGTTTTAGTCTTCAACTAGTTGTTAGCTGACTAGCTAGCCAATGACGGCTAATTTAAATTAATTTTTAGCCCTAACTTAAATAGCCATGTACATCCGAACTGGCCTTTAGATACGACCTCATTTTCAAATCTGAGCATCTTGCCCCTGCAATTACGAGGTCAAACTTCTTTCATGTGCACAATTGCACTTGAAAGAAGCCTGCATAACACGGACAGATAACTAATGGATATTTTACTTTTTAAAAAATATATAACCCCCAAAACTCCAAAAGGCTAGTAAAAAACATTTGCTCTGAACTGCAAAAGATTAGCATAACTAATCTGTACTTTCTATTGTGCATCAACGGATACTCATGCAATTATTAGCTGATTCAGGACATCAACCAGACAATATCACTTGCGGAGGATGTTTCAGGAGACCTGTTGGGGGCACTGACTCATCTTTCAGCTCAAACTACATAGTTTGCTACAGAACAAGCAACACGTACTAAACTTCATACTACATAGATTGCTACAGAACTAGCAGCATAAACGATAGCACAGGCAGAGCTTTCAGTTTCGTTGGGCATAGATTCTTCACTTTGCTCCAATATCTGAAATCACTGGCTCATCTTTCAGCTCAAACTTAACAGGATTGTTGTCCAGAAATGGGTAGTCGTCAAGCTCCAGAAATGGGTAGTCGTCAAGCTCATCATCAGTAGGAGAATCTTCAACCAGCTGTGCTTTGTCACCTGCATGGGGAAGTGTATGTTACATTACTGCAAGTAAACTGAAACATCTCGAAGAGAAGAAGAAACCATGTGCTTACTGAAGAAACCAAAGAGGAATCACAAGACTTAGATTCTTACGTTTGTCTTGCACATCCTTATCCAGCTTCTGAGGATCATTTCCTGTGAAGTGAGCGCCCTCCGACATATCATTAGCCCATTCATGACATTTTTTGGTCTCTTCAACAGTGAATATTTTCACTGGGTTCTTCACAGCTTCATGGCTGCGCAGAGCAGGTTTCCCTTTGACAGTGTTGGACAAATCCTGAAGACCCTTCCGCTCTTTTAGGGTGTTAGATAAATCCTGAAGAGCCTTCCGTCCTTGAAGCTTAGGCTTCAGTAAGGACTTCAGTGGTTTGGCCCTTGGTGCATCATCCCTCTTGCCTGAGGTAGAGAGACACCAAGTGATGTCTGGAAGAATCTCTGGTTCCAGCTCCAGCTCTTTTGGTTCTTCAGAAAGCTTGGGACCCTCCTAAATCATAAAGAGAGAGATTATAGCACATTTTTTGTTTAAGTGTGAGTAGAGAAAAATGGAGAAGTCAAGAAATGCTGTTTTGTGGGATATTATGCTTCCACTTGTGCTGATCACTTGCTTAAAAGTTTAGAATTCAAATGAATCAGACAGCGTATAAACAAATGGAGCTATATACAGCAAGAATAAATCATATGATTTATACAGAAGTTTAAACTTTAAACAGTTACTGATCATTTTGTATGTGTCAACACAACCACAAAAATACACTGAGGACATAGAGGTCATCATTGGTCATAAATAAAAAACAAAAAAGGTAAAGAAACATAGTACAACCAGTGCGACAATTGTTTCAATGCTCTTAGAGAAAGAAAATAAACCAGAAATGTTGTTGACATGTGACATGATTATAGACACAATTGAACTTCTATTGATGGTACCTATCACTATATCAGCGTGGCCATTGAGCTGATGGAGGACAGGGTTTTCCCTTACAGGGCAACATTTAGAGAAAACAGACCAGGACCCCAAAAAACAAAATTATACCAACTGTAGTAGGTACTAGCAGCACTGTCATACCAAATAACCAAATGACAAGTCAGATGTGCAGGACTTCTTCTGATGCCACAAGATATTATTAGGTGACATAAAATGAAAAATCTAAACCGGGACAAGATGTCCATATCTTGTGATGCAATACATATCCATAGATAAGCAGTATGTTTTAGTACTACTACTGGCAACGAAAAAATTCCAACATCTAGAAATAGGGTAATTACATTCAAAGACATTATACAGTTCAGAATATGCTTCTTGATAAACAAATGCTGCAAGTGCCCATTTCTGAATCTCACAAGCTATATTGTCAAAATAAATATTACCGGCAACAATATCAAGCTTGTCAGTCCATGCAATATATAACCTTACATGACAAAATACATGATATAGCTCATGGTAGACATGGATGAACCATCAAAATTAAGCTCTTCTAATCAATTTATCAACCAACGTAAGCTAGCATAAGTGCGGAACAAGTGAAATTTATCGCCACAAGTTCTTCTTCGTTGCTTATGGCTAACGGAACATATTAGGCCAAAGTATTATATAACACACTATGTTGGCACTGGAAAGCTACATGATAAATGATTTTACTGGCTAACCTACAACTCTAGCCGTCTAAGAACCATTGCATATCTGCATCACTTAGGCAAACTAAGCAACCAAATAGCAAGAAGATATACTTTTCCAATTTCCTATTTAAGAATAATAAGTTTTGTTTGCCTGGTTTGAATTTGAACGTCATGGTCTTATAGAAAAAGACATGACTATTTCAAAAGTAATACCGATTTATCGTCTAAATCTCTGGAAAAGTACTTGGACCTTACAGACAGCCTGAATTAACTGTGAATTACTGTACTGTGGGTCACATACCGCAGCTGGAAACATCACAGGATCAAATACCTCATGCGACCAGCCATGCAATGCTGATATAACTTTCGCCACTTTCTTCTTGACACCTATATCAAATGCATGATTAGCCATACGCAGCTAAAAAATATACCACCCACATATTAAAGAAGTAATTGTCAGACTTTGACTCTTACGTTTGTCTTGCGCATCTTTATCCAACTTCTGAATATCATTTCCAGTGAAGTGAGTGCCCTCAATCCCATCCTTAGCCCATTCATGACACCTTTTGGTCTCTTCATCATCAGCAAAAATATTCACTGGGTTCTTAATCGCTTCATGGCTACGCAGAGCAGACTTCTCTTTCAGGATGGACCTCTCGTAGTGGGTGTTAGACACATCCCGAAGAGGATGCCTCTCTTTCAGGATGGACCTCTCTTTGAGGTTGTTAGACACATCGTGAAGTGCAGGCCTTTCTTTCAAGGTGGACCTCTCTTTGATGGTGGATCTGTTCTTTAAAGCAGTGCCTTTACGAATGTTAGACACATCCTGAAGAGCCTTCCTCTCAGGTTTTGCTGATGATTTCAGTGGTTTGGCACTTGGTGCATCAACCCTGTTTTCTGAACATGTGGATCGAACACGTTGGTTATATTTTTCATGAAACTTACTAGTCACAAAACAGTTTCCAGGGAAAACAATCTCACCTTTATGTATCTGCATGTTCTCATCAAGAAAAACAGCTGCTGCAGCTGGCAAAGCCATGACCGGACAGAAAGGTATCTTTCTCTACCTCGATGAAAACCTGACTGGAGATCAATTGATTGGTAAGGGGGAGATACTCAGAATATAGAAATACTAAACAACAACGTCCCTACACTATTAAGATGTACAGAAACTGAAAAGGATTTCGAAATGTGCTAAGCAGATGCTAATTTAAGACAGACTAAACATTTCAACCGAATTAACTAACGGGAAAAGCACAAATGCTGCAGAGTTGCATTACGTCTTACAGAGATAGATTCTGAAATTCTTACAGAGATAGATTCTGAAATTCTTATAGAGATAGATTCTAAAATTTGATGCAGCAAAGTTATACAGCTGGTGGCAGAGCAATCTTAAGACTATATAATAGCAATTCTCATGGGGAAGCCTTGAGGGTTATCATCAAAGCGCTTGGACCAGCGCCAGCCTCTAGTCTAGATTAGTTGAAACTCTAGCCCAAGAACATCAAAACGCACATCTCGTCTAGAAATCAGGCAATATCACCCTGAAACTTTGCATAAACAGCCTATAACAAACTAACAACGGAAGGATTTCCTTTTGGCTTCCCTAACTGTCATAGGATTAGAAGATACAGGACGCAACTAGAATCCTTCAGCAAAACAAGAAACGAGATAAATGGACGGAATATCTACCACGTAGCAACAGTGAATAAGAGCGAACGGATCCCCAAACGAGGCATCCCAATCCCTAAAGTGCGCGGTTACATGAATTAAGAACGAGACGGGACATCGCGGCAGCCTTAGGGTTTCGATTTGGTTGCGCACATCATAGCAAGGGGAGGGCGAAAAGAAATCAGTGCAAAGTCGAATCGATGCAAGCCAAGAAACGGTAGGGTTTACCAGCGCAGGAGAGAAATCAATCGGCCGGTTGTATCTCGACTCAACTCCGCTCCGGGACGCAGCAGCAAGGAGGACGCGGACTGGAAGAGAAGGGACGACCTCTCGGTGGCGGTTGCGCTCGCTATTTCGCCAGGGATCGGCACGCGCGGGAGTTGTCGGCCGGGAGTATCTCTGAGGAAGGATTTTGGGGCGGCGAGAGAGAGAAGACGCGAAAAGGAAGGCAACGGTCGGATTTTGGGTCAGTGAATGTTTTGTCTACGGAGCCATGAGGCGGCAAAAGGCCTTTTACGGTGAATCTGTCACGGTGGCACTTTCTTTTGCATTCGATAAATATGGTCAAATTAGAACAGCAAGACTTATGACAGAGTTCAAAACAATTAATTACATACTATTATTTATGGTATTTTGTTGATGTAGCAGCATATATTTATTAAAGAAAGAGGTAGAAAAAATAAGACTCCAAATCTTATTTAGGGCACTTCTAATGCTAGAAACGTATTAATTTTTATAGACACTATATATAGAAACTATGATCCTAATGGATAGTTTCTATAGAATATTTTTTTATCCAATCACATTCATTCTCTCTTCATTCTTAACCAATTATATTACTTCATGTCTTGGATTTTTAGACATGGTTTCTAACTTAGACCCAGTTTCTATGATTTTTTCTCTCTCTTTTCAATAACTCTCTTGCCATATCAGCAAAATGCTTAGGTGGCACTATAATTAATGTCTATAGAAACCACGATGATTTCTGCATTGGGAGTGCCCTTAGACTGTTAAGTCCATATTGTTCGAGGTAATAAATAACTTTAGACTCTATGATAGAGTCTGTATTGTGAGTGCCCTTATAAACTAACTAGGCTAAATAAATTCGTCTCGTAAATTATAGAAAAATTATACAATTAGTTATTTTTCAATTTATATTTAATGCCACATACATGTGCCGCAAGATTCGATATAATTTGGAATTTAAAAAATTCTGCAAATTTTTTTAGGAACTAAATAAGACCACGGTGGTCAGATTGTGTGTATATAAATAACTAAAATATTGCTTTTCTTGCCAACCGTTTCGTTTTATGTCATGCAATATTAATAGAGTAAAGTCCATCAGCGGTCCCTAAACTTGTTCGTATGTGTCATCCCGGTCTTTAAACTCGCAAAATGACCGTTTAGGTACCTAAACTTGTTCGGTTGTGTCATCCTGGTCCCTAAACTTAAAAATATCTCATATAGGTCCTCAAACTTGTTCAGTTGTGTCATCCCGGTCCCTAAACTTGTTTTTAAGTCTTATCTGGGTCAAAACAGGATGAATCTAAAAACTTTATATTGAAAAATAATTCATAACTTTTTCATATGAACTCAAATGAAGATAAACTTTATATCAAAATTGTAGGTAGCAACATGATCTACAACTTTGCAGTTGAGAAGTTTTTAAATTAAAATCGTTTAGGTTCCCAAAATATTTTTTATAAGTTTATAGATTTTAAAATTTAAAATTTAAAATTAAATTTTATAATACTAAACGACTTCAAATAAAAAACTTTTCAACTACAAAGTTGTAGATTGTGCTGAGGACTA
>Ga0182004_10002197_pt1 | contig 15031 bp, 16 predicted proteins | sample Sormic07211540_1_FD_120479 | JGI IMG/M metagenome (GOLD analysis project Ga0182004, IMG submission 120479) | Endophyte microbial communities from Sorghum bicolor roots, Mead, Nebraska, USA - 072115-40_1 MetaG | ecosystem: Host-associated > Plants > Roots > Unclassified | place: USA: Nebraska...
CTGCGACCGTCGTTGGCGGCGCGTAAGTAAGGTTAAGGCGTCGAATTGGGAGTCCCAACCTTCGTACAAGCAATCTCATAACGCGCATCGCTGAGGGTACCCCTTACTAATACCCTCGACAGTTATAAATTGCAAAGTACAAACATAGAACGGTGATCTATAGAATCAATTTTCATCTCTTATTTTATGGATTTAAGATAGGCTTATATGTGAACTTTGGAAAGTGATGGAATATCAAGTTGCAAGTCAAATAGCCTAATTTATTGAGTAGATTTCAATTTGTCCAAATGAAATGATCCAAATAGCTCCTTAGTTTAATTCCACTTCAGTCGACTTCTATACATATGGATTGAGATGAATACGTACATATCCAAACAAGCTCTAATTACTATTAGACGGGTATATAGAGCCGTGAGCCATGTGATCCTATATATTAGATAATGAGGCATATATGTATAGGGTGATCCATGCATAGTACGAAAATCATATATGTTAGCTATAAGCAGACCAGCAAAGTTTACTACGCTTTGTATATATATGTCAATGAAATTAAGGAAAATAATTCTCAAAGGAAAAAAAAAAGAGAGAATGAGTTGGAATTTTGGGGATCTGATCACGCAGTGGAATTAGATGAAGCGCTGGCAGGGGAAGACCACCACACGCGAGCGAGATCATGTAATCTGCCACCAACACCCTCTTTCCATTCCAATTTCCAACCCTCAGATCCCCAGTCCCAACCAACCAACCAACACCGTGCAGCTGGGATGGGGGAGTTTCCGTGACGCTGATGCGCTCGCAAATTCTCTCGTGCTGAGCCGTCATCGTGCATGCCTGTGCGCCATGCATTTGTATTGGGTCCATCCAGAGATGAGCAAGCCCAATCCAACCTTATCCGCCCCCACTGGATTTGATTTTATTTGATCCAACCCATATTTTCGTCACTCTGTTTGCAAGAATCTCGCAGCCTCTTTTTTTTTTTCTTTTTTGAAACTATCTCGCATTCTCGCAGCCTCTTGGATCTCTATGCAACGTCCTTTGTTATTCCAAAAATCTCCAAAAATCACTGTGCCCGAGTGGAATTGGGGACCCGAAATTTTAGGCAGGCCCCGGAGAAAACCGGAGAATGGAATATTCTCTTCCGCAGACTGCACGCGAGGCTGCGCAGGCCTGCAGCCCCGGCGGCGTGCCAGTACGCGGTAAACGCCGCGAGTCCCGTGGAAGGCACGGCCCGACTCGAGACTCCGGCGGTTCCGTCACAGTGTCGTCACCCACCAGACACCAGCCCACCACCGGCCTCCGGCGCTCGCTACATGGGCGCAGTCCACAGGCCGGGCCCTACTACCCAGTGTTTTCCAACGGATCACGGTCCACGGCTGCACCGCCCACCATGATGCAAGCCATGGACCGGTACCACGCGGATCTCTCCCCTCTTCCCCCGACGAGCGTAACCGCGACGCGAAGTACCCGCCACACCCACACTGGCAGGCACACAGCAACCGCACCACCGTCCACGAGACGTGGCCCCCACTCTCCAGCCTCTCTCTCTCTAAGCCATGTGGGTCCCACGCCGAAATCTTTTCGTCCATTTCTCAACTTCCTTTTCGTTTTCTCTCTCCTATTTTTTTCCCCTTCTTTCTGGATGATCAGCGAGGAAATCTGCGCCCTTAAACTCGCGTCGCGTCTTTCCTTGCCTTTCTTCCCTCTGTTGCGTTGCGTCCGTCGTCTGCGTCTCTCTCTCTCTCTCTCACTCCGCCCGTCCGTCTGCCCGTCGTCACCAGCCTCCTCCCTCGCGCCCACCGCCGGGATCCGGCGCCCCCCCGTCTGCGCCCGCCTCGGTCTAGGTACGGGCCCTGCCTCTGATCCGGGCGCCTCTGGTTCGCCTGCCTGTCTGCATGCTTGCTTGCGATGAAATCGGCGGTTCGGTTTGGTACTGGGGACCTGCTGGAATGTTGGGATAAGGCTCTTCGTTTGGGATCCTGGCCGTGGGTGGGCAGGAACTGGCTTGCCTTCGATCAAAATCGGGTGTCCCCCCTGGTGATTCGGGCGCTGTTTCGTTGCTTGCTTGTGTGGCATCACAGACTTGCGGGACGGCCTGCGCCTTTGGGCTAAACTTGAGTTCCGGAATTTTCCTGGTGGAATTGGGAACGGTCGGGCTAGGGATCTTGCAAGGGCGCACCTGAATTGATCCTTTCCGTGGAAATTTTGCCGCTCCTGTCGAAGTTTAGGCGCTTGTGGTTATGAATTATGTGGTTTTATAGGCTTTATCCTGTTGAAGACAGTCAAAGCATTTCTGATCTATTAAAGCATTAACTTGGCATGTTTATTCTTTATGCAATTTATCATTTGCGTGTAGATTAGGACATATGTGCCTCAGGAAGCAATGAAGATCCATTCTTTGATCCTGTTGCTGTGTCAATTGCTAATCTCACATTAAGTGTACACATGATTCCTTGCCTGAGGCCCAGGCAAAGAGCTGATGCTTAGTTCTTAGTGCATTGTCGAGTGGATAAGTAAGGTGATTTTAATTAGGAAAAGGTTTGTCCTTTCGCAACAAGATTGGCTTGGTTGATTTTGGACCAAACTGTGGCAAAGGGAATCCCTTTGCCAAGGCCCATCCATGTGCTAGTGCTAGTGATCTGTACTGAGCTAGGGAGGACCAAGAGGAAAAGTAAACGACTAAAGAAACTAGCTTTGCTTCAAATTCTTTGCTTGCACTCGTAACTTAGCATTTCTCAAAAGGGTGGAATCATTGGCTCAAGTGCAGAATCATTTGATTCCTTTAATTAAAAAGTCATCTGTTGTTGTTTTCCCTTCTAATCTGACAGATCTGAGATCAGGCATGAGGTGCTCCATGTGAGAGCTTTCCCTATACCTCTTATCTGGCTCTTGCTTGTGACTTTATTTAATTGGGAATGTAGATCACATCTAACATGCTCCATTGATATAATTATTTAATGCCTTTGGTTGATCCACCTGCTTCCTTAATTGTCTGCCTGCCCGGCCAGTTCCGGATCCCATAAAGTCTATATATAACCTCTCCTGCCTTGCTTTTCTGGACTGAAGTTCCATCAGCTTCTCCAAGGAGAGCAAAAGTTCTTGTAGGGGTAAAGCTTCATTTTGCTGGTAATATGGTACTTGGTGTCTCATATCCTTGCCCTTCCCATTTAGAGTCAATTTATTTTGTTTACATCGTGAGAAGAACACCATCTGGTGGAAATGGTCTCATTTCAATACTTATTTTATAAAACTGGAGCCTAAGTAAATCTTTTTTGGTTATGTCTTGCAATATGCTGCTAGATTTACTTAAATAAGAAAATGTGTTCCAGTCAGACAACTTGTGATGGCGCAATGGTGCCACAGGCATTTTCTGTGCATATTCTTAAGGGTTGCTTATTTCTGTTGCTTACCATATCTTGAATGATTTATGTTAAGGAATATGTGGCACGATCTTACATGATATTTCGTAAAATTTACAGTTCACAGCAAAGAATGTAACCATGCCCATTTATGACAGATTTCTGAGAAAATGGCGAGAAGTGCAAGAGCTAGGAGGCATGTGGCTCGTCAGCTCAAGTCCACCCATCCCATTCCTTCGTACCGATGGAAGGCAAAGGCGATGAAAAAATCCAACCGAAAGCAAGCGTCGCCAGCCTTGCAAAAGATGGACTGGGAAGATGCCAATTGCTCTGTGTGCATGGAATACCCACATAACGCTGTGCTCATCCTCTGTTCATCCCATGATAAGGGCTGCCGTCCTTACATGTGTGGAACTAGCTACCGCCACTCGAATTGCTTGGATCAGTTCAAGAAAGCCTACACCAAGGGGGCATTGCTTCAGGAAGTTCATGCAAATAGCATTGGCACTAATCTGGATTCAGCGCAATTGACTGCAGAAAAAACTGAGTCCATGGACCTTGCATGTCCATTGTGTCGTGGCAAGGTGAAAGGGTGGACAGTGGTAGAACCAGCTCGAAGCTACCTCAATGGAAAAAGGAGAACATGCATGCAGGATGGTTGCTCATTTGTGGGGACCTATAAGGAGCTCCGCAAGCATGTCAAGTTGGAACACCCTCTTGCAAAGCCAAGGGAAGTTGATCCTGTTCTTGAGCAAAAATGGAGATTGCTTGAGATTGAAAGAGAGCGGCAAGATGCTCTCAGTACGATCACTGCAACAATGGGCAGAGCTGTTGTTCTTGGTGATTATGTGCTAGACTTGGAGGATGGAGTGGACTTGGAGGATGTTGATAGTGATGCTGATGTTGATGATGGCCGTGGGACAGAAAACACTCGTAGGATGCTTCTATTTATTATGCGCCAAGTTGCTCAACATCATCAAAACCAAAGGCTTCAGAATGCGACCGGTGCATCTGACAATGCTGAGGACAATTATGTGGTGAGCAGTGGTGCCAATGGAACCACACCATACCCTTACCCCTTGGAAGGGGAGGACGAGAATGATATGGTTGTGGCCGGAGGCAGAAGCACTGATGTGCTCCGACCAGAGAGGAGGCGCCGCCGCCGCCGCAGGAACCGTGGAAGATTATTTTTAGGTGCTAATTGAGAGGAAAGGTGGCCTGGTGAGGTTTAACCACCAGAGGAGTACATACAGAAATGCTTCCCTGGTGCCTGGCATTCATCATTTCCGGCCTCAATTTACTTGTTCATGATCATGTACCAAGTAGTTATGTTAACATCAGCTCATTGTTTGCCATCAGTGTATGTTATCTTACATTCTTTTCTTTGTTGAAAAAGGAAAACACCGCATCCATCTCTTGCGGTTTGTGTAGCCTCTATTTCTGTCTACTGCTTTAGCTACACCATTTGTTGGAGGTCGAATTAGATTTGTCTTCTCAACTGAAACATATCTAATTTGACCATGTTTAAAAAAAAGTATAGCAACATCTACAACATTATTAATTTCATATAATTTTCATAGTGCATTCTTATTATCAAGTTTGGCTTATGAATCAGAACAACCAAACGGAGGGCATACTAATTAATTACTATACTGATGGCAAGGTGTGGTCGCTCTTCCGTCGTTCGTTATTGTTTTGTCGTGCCTTGCAATGCAGGAGCTATAGCCTAGAGACCTTGCCCTCTAGGCATAACCCGAAAGTGCTGATCGCCGTTTGTTGGTTAAAGGAGCACTTGTATTGGTCGAAATTTAGAGATAAGTGCCCCTAATTTTTTTTAGAGATATAAGTGTGTTTGGGCGTGTAGCAACAGTTTGCTTACATAAAATTACTTGGAAATTTTGAAAAAAAAAATCATGCGCCCCAACCTTTACAGCAAAGTGTATCTCTATGCATCGTATAATTTTTGTTTGGATAACCGGAATATTTTTTTCCCCGTCTTCCATGTTGCAGAGGCAGAAGCCCTTCACAAATCAGCATTGACTGTATACTAGCACCAAACCTACACCACCAGACTACCTACCAAACTTCCAGTAGAATTTAGTACAGTACAGGCTGGAAGAAGTACTTACAAGGGTCAAAACTGTACAAGTACACATTATACAATTGAAAATAATAGCCTCAACATACATTCTCTAACTGACGTTTCACTGACATATCATTACAGTTTTGTACAGCGCCATTCTACAGAACATTTACTTCTATATACACTCGTTACAGCCCTGGAATACCATGTGCACGTCCACTTTAGGTCGTCCACAACAGCATAAATCAGTCAGCACATTTGAGCTGACACGCTTTCGTGCGACCTCCATCGACACCATAGATCACACTATCAGTACTGGTCAATACCATGCCGATACTACCACGCTTTAGGTCATCTCTCATCTCGTGGCAGAATCCGTCATTACTTTCTTCTTAATGATTGTTGGCATACCATAACACACAGGAGATGCGCCTATCAGAAGTGGAAGCTTGCAAGCCCGCCTAGCTTCACTTAGAGATGAAGCTATTCGCCTCTGCCTGCAGCTGCAGCACTTGGTACTATCACTTATTTGTTGTTGCTTATTTCCTCGTGTGCCTCGTCGTCTTGCTCTACCTTTTTCTTCGGAAGCTATACTCATGGACTCAAGTTCCTTTGTTAGCTGGCAACATTTTGAACAATTGTTGCCATCTAGAGAATTGTCGTGCAACCACGAATTGAGCAAAGCTTTACTAAACCGATCAATATCCTTATCAGAAACATCCCAGAGATTCGCAATGATAGCAGGGGAACCAGCAAATAAATATGATAACGGGGCCCCTCGAGGAGCATAACTCCCTTTGCAATAAAGTGTTCCACTACTACATCCCATAAGAAGAGCAGCGGCACAGTTATGTATCTTCTCGATTTCCTTACTAGAAATATACTGGGCTCCTGCAGAATTTACAGGTTAGTTAGGTCACAGACTTGTTATGTTGATTGAACCAGCCACTGTTGTCATTGTGCGCATTGCATAAGGAGTATATGAACAACACACACTTAGGACTTGTTGGATGTACCCGTATCCATCTCAACCCATGTGTTGGAGTGGATTGTAGTTGAAATTAGTTCATTTTCTATCACAATCCAACCCAATACAAGTGAAGTCAAACAAGGATTGTGCTGGTTCATATTCATCAATAGTTGCATAAAAGACTGGTCCTCAATGACATTAAAAACTTAAATTTTGGCTCTAGCACAAGCAGAATAGCAGATTAGTTCCCAGTTGTCTGCCAGTATGCTAGTTGCAGCCAGCATGTCATATAGCCCAAAGCCACAAACTAAACAATCTAGTTTTCTTATGGAGTGGGCCTGGGGCCTTGGGTTCAGCAGCTTAAGGCCAAGCAACAGAGGAATAGCGCCTAGCAGTTTCTTCTTGGTATTCCCATCTACCTAAGTCAATCTCAATCCTTATCAAGTTTAGTCCATGGTGATGGAAGATTTTTTTTTTAAAAAAAAAAAAGAAGAAGCTGCGCTCAGGGCATTTAACCTAAAAAATTCACCTAGGGCTGCTCGTACTAGTAGATTAGTGATGTAGCCTGCGCTGTCACGTCACACAGTTAAAAAAGTTAGTTGTGATGCATCAAGCTGCCAATTGGCAGGGATATAAATAGATTCTAAAGAACTAAGATGAACCATCAGCTACTCCTACAACTAATAAGGGAATGAAACTTCAAACTAGGAACAATTACAAGGCAAATATCCAACAAAATTTAAACATACCACTTCCATGCCCGAAGTACAGGAAAAGGTCATGATTTGTCAAGGCCAAGACGAGCTCATCAGCCTCTGGAGAATTCCCAGCCAATCCCTGCACAACATAATTACATTGTTTGCACTTTGCAGTTATGATAGCATAATGCAAATTTACCTTCTAACATGCAAATGAAAGGAAAATGGATCCTTGGCAAGGATAATGAAAACACATTAAGGGCCCGTTCGGTTAGGGAGATTCCTGACCAGAAATCGTTCCACTCATTCACGGTTATATAAATTTGATTTGACTACCATTCCTGGCCAGAATGGTTCCTGGCCAGATTCCAGGCCAAACGAACGAGCCCCAAAGCTTATTACTATGTTGCCATTGGTAATTGGTATGTCCTTTTACATCTTTTAATTAATTGGCATTTTACTAGCGTGGGTGGCTTCCAATGACACTTTTCCCCATGCAATGGTTTGGATCACTATCCTCACGACCTCACTTTAACACAAAAGGATTGGACAGAAAACCCGATGCATCTTCATTGATTCTAGTGGTACATATAGGTACAGGAAGCATATACAGCTATGGAAAGAATCAGGGAGATCATCTCCACTAGTCTAGGGGTTAACTATGGCAAGAGAATCAGTATACAAATATGCACTGTCTGTATGTTGAGTGCAGAATCATTTTCCAATTATCCAATTAAAGCTATAATTAGCTTAACAATGACATCTAATAAATTTTGTAGAATACAGTTCCTACTATTAAATTCACTTCTGATTGATGCTGAACTGGTGATACAGTGACGTGGAAGTGACACCTAAAACTATGAGTAAACCATATTCTTAACAAAAGTTACTACTAACCACTTCGGCACTTCTATACACCATATACATATTTACTTTATAAGACACTTATATTACATTTCAAACTTTTATTTTGAACAAAACTTGTGCATTTCAAACTCTCATCTTAGCATCCAGTGAAGGAATTTTTGACGAGATAATTAGTTTGGAGATTTCTAATATGATTACCAATTAAGTTTTGACAAGCCATGTGTTTACCTTCCACTCGTAGTTTCTGAATAACTGATCAAATTCTTCTTGCGTGCTGCTCAGGTCACCGCTAGGATTCAACAGATAATATGTATTGAAAGGATCGATCACAGGAAAAAGAGGATCCTTGTAAGCATTATTGTTTCGCGATAATGCTAAAAAGATGCTACCTATTGATGGCATGCGATAAATTTCTTGATTCCTTAGTACAGGCAGGTTCTCCCAAGGAAGCATCTGCAGTTAATAATTGAAGCAGGTGAGGTCACTGGATAGCAAAATGGTGGACAAAGTGAGGCTAGTGGCAAATAATATATAACAGCACTCATGATATTCACCCTTACCAGCAAAATATGCAGTCAAGTAATAATTCCATCCAGAATTCTAGACTTATAATAATGCAGATGAGAAGTACCAAGAACATGTAAAATCATTAAATCACATAGGAAATAACTTAAAGTCAAACTATTTTGTTGCTCACCTGAACATTGACATCAAGAACTAAAATAACTGGACCTCTACCATCTGGCTGAGGCAACTCATATACTGCATCTGTTATTAAACATTGGAGTGTGTCCATAGCTCCATCATCCATTTGGCAGGAAGAGAAAGCTCTAAGTCTATCTTTCCCACAGCACCCTCCCCTTCCAAAGTAACCTTTATACAAAATGAGTTGGAGAAAACATTCTTGTACTTCATCCACTGACACAGCACCACCAAGGATAGCTCTGATGAGCACTGGATTGGCTTCAAATTCGAATTCTGTATCCAGATAAGTGATAATACTTGATAATGCAGCCTCAATGTGTTCATCAGATAATCGATGGCCCAACAGAAGGCATTTCCAGGGTCCAAACCAAGAATTTTCAATGTCTCTGTTCGAAAGAATCAAAATGATATCAGGAAAAGAAACATTATCTTGTGTTGAGTGTTGACACCACCAAATTCCAACAATTGAACCAATTTAAACTTTGATATGCATAGGCAATCTTACTTCAGTGTGTTAGCAAGGTAATTGTTGAGCTTCTTTCTATGCGACCACCACCTGACATGATCTGCATTTACATCATTAATAGACAGGGGTGCACTGGAGAGGGACATAAAATTCTCCTCAAGTATATTTCTGAAAATTGGGGCCACATCATCTGTAATTCCATAGCCCCAAGGGCACTGCCACTTCTTATCTAAAACCCTCGTCGGATTACCCAAATCTTTGATACAGGAATCTTCAAACTGCATTTCTGTTAAGAAATAATAAGCAAATAAGAACACAAAGATCCAAGATTAGATTTAGTTATGGTTACATGCAATCACAATATGTAATCTGCATACCTGAAATAGCATCCACTGGAAGAAGCAATGTAGTAGGTTCACTTGTTGAATCAAACCTTGAAAGCAATATCCAAGCACGGAAAAACAGGGGATGGCGATGGAATTTCAAAAGGGGATTAACATAATCACCTCCAAGCATACTAATGCACAGAACTGGTACATTAGGAAGTTTTTGGAAGAATTCTGTCATATGTTTCTCAATATGTATTATGTCCCTTGATGACAACCTGATAAAGAAATTTAGATTTTACTACACATTTGCAGATGCAATATGATCACAAGTTCAGGTGCTACATAAAATTCTAAACCTGAGAAATTCCGAAACATCATCATCCGTCTCATTTCTGAAATCTTCATGGGTGCCCTGAAAATGTGAGTAGATACGAGTAAAAGATACAGAATACAGAACTGTTCTGATCCAGCTCTTAACTTGCTAAGATACAAACTTTCAGAACCTTTTCCTCTGACGACGCTTGTAAGCTAGGAAAATGACAATTGAGATAAGTTCCCACAGAAACTTGATGGAAGTATGCGGCCCAGTGATTCAAAGAAAGAGATTCTTTGTGAGAACCCAAAGGCAGCTGAATTGAAGAATCTATAGTTGATAGCAAGAATATGCATGCAAGTAACTTGCAAACCTGCAATGGGCAATTCGGATTTTAAGACAGAAGCCACAAGCAGAAAAGCAAGAATGTATCTAATGAATAAAGAAAACGGTAGCCTGAATGTTAGAAAAAAAACTGGAATAAGTAATATCCACTAAGCATTATAAGTAGTCCACAGTAGACAGTACAATTGCACAAGATAACATGACATAACAAACCTCCTGAATGATTGAGGGGCTCTCTCTGGATAGAACAAAAGCTTTGAGCAACCAGGGAACAACATCAGCCATTTTTACACTAGAGAAGATACAGCAGATGTCCCTGTAGAAAAGAACGACAAAACGAAAGACAATTAAGCACATATCATGAATTGCTACAACCAGAATGTCATTTATGCATATGTTGCATAACAGGAACTTGATGAAACAAACCTTGGCTGTTCAGAAAGGGAGCTTTTTAGCATGAAGAAGCTCATACTCCATAGTATTTGTGCACACTCTAAAGGAAGAAGATCACCAATAATGCTCCTATCCATGAGTAGTCCAATTAAATAAGGCCCATAAGTCCTATAGCAATCCTGTGGAAGGGACCTGAAGAACAGCAATGATATGCACTTCCAATAGACACTATGAACTTCATGGTCCCCATTGCTATGAGATCCCAAGGCTCTAGCTGCAAAAAAAGGCAAAAATGTAGCTGAACCAACAGATAGCTCAATTACATAGCCTGCCCCCTACCTGTAAAGCAATAATACTTCATAGAATTTAAATAAAGTCACGTTGCTATGAGATCCCAAGGCTCTAGCTGCAAAAAAGGCAAAAATGTAGCTGAACCAACAGATAGCTCAATTACATAGCCTGCCCCCTACTGTAAAGCAATAGTACTTCATAGAATTTAAATAAAGTCACGTAGTTATTAGAGAGAACAAAGGATCAGCTACTTATCACATTAACTATCTAAAATTCACGCTATGGTGTAATGAATTAACCAACATTTTCCCAGCAATTTTATAGTTCCTAATTGTCAAACATATCAATACCCTACTAGGCTACAAATTTGGTGTTAAAGTTAAACCAACTCGCAATAGCATGCTAACCTAAAAACCCATGCTATTTGTAGTGAAATGTCAGCTATCAGTCATTTATCATTTATAACTAATGTCAAACCAATGATTGCACGTCTCGTCTTCAAGCACAGAAGACAGAAAGATGAACTATGAAGAAAGTACCTTTTTTTAATAGAGCTGACACATGGTAGCGGCGGCGAACACAGTCCAATCTCAGCTGCAGAATATTCTGTATGCACTCTGAATTCAAGGTTTTAACCAAAAGGCAGTTCCAACAACCAAACATATTGCATAAGTCATCTTTGCTGCGACCAATTCTATCAGGAAAACACTCACCTTCACCACAAACCAAAATATCTGCAGCCAATTCATCACCCCAAGATATGTTATTTTTACTATTTAGCTCAGTTGAAACCTTTTCGCTTTTCATATGTGCATTACGCTTACTAGAGCGAGTTCTAATCTTCGCAACAGTCTCTACATTCTGTTCATTGGCTAAACGTGATGAATTTCTGGATGGCCTCTTAGCTTTAGCATCTAATGGTGGACCAGCTTCAGCATTCCCTGACCTTTTTCTTCGAATTTGTATTGCCATGCAAACACTACATGGAGAGAACGATTCATCCTTTGAAGTTGTGGGTTCTTTTCGACAAGTATAAGCTTCATGTTTGATCGGTATTCTACAGTCTTTGCTGCACACAAGACAACCAGTTTTATGATTATCATTGGACCCATTAAAATATTCCAAGTCAGTGCTGTTCAATTTCTCTATTGCACATCGGTACATGCGTAAAGCATTAGACAAATCAGCTGTCGACTGTTTCTGGAATTTTTTTTCAAATAGATTCCAAGACAGGTCACCAACTTGCACGTCAACTGATATCCCCAAAGTTAACTTGCAGATTCTACATGAAATGATTGCATCATTTTTCACAAGAAGATCTCGGGCAAGATTAAACTCACTCTTTGCTTCATCCCATAGCTGTTGCTTACAGTATAGTTGACCTGAACAAATTCCAAGGATTGTCAGATAGAAGGAACAGATGAATAGATGATCAAGAATTATGTTTTCCTAGAAATGGTGTAAAACTATACAGAAAACTGATAAACCATGGAAATAGAATATAAATACCTAGACATGATGTAAAAACAATACAGAAAACTGGAAAACCATGGAAATTTGATATCTCTTTTCCTGTCCGTAAGTGAACTTCTGCTTCAGCAGCATTGCCAATCAATTCGTACATCATAGCGACCTGTAAACACAATTTAGTGGGAATCATGCATAAAGAAGTCATTATACTGCTGCCCGTGGTTGTGGTAAATTACAACTCCAGCCCCCATTCAATTGGTTCCAGTAGCATACTTCTCTAATCTTTGTATTAAAATTACCTTATGCTACAGTATCACATACCTGTAATGTGCTCTCAAGGTAGTATCTAAGTACACTCCATGGAGTAAGGAAAGAATCTCTCATGCTGGCTGATCTGCTAGAATCTGGCCAAATCTCAACTATTGTTGGGCCACACACTTCAAGAGAAAAGTCCTGCCTGCAAGGTTTTCTTTCCATATTTCCAGATATGCCCGATTTGAGTTTGAACTTCTTTTTTAGGAGCTTTTTACGCAAATGGAGGGATTCTTTTGCGTATGAAAAGGCCTGTAAAAACAAAACATTAGATGTGCTTACTTACACAAAAGCTACTGTATACTGACCAACTACAAAATCTAGAAGCAGTTCATGTGAACTGAAGATTGTGCACCAATGTTTTGCAGGAATTAAACATCAAAGCTAAATTGTTGAACACGAGAAAGCGTAGTTACCTGGAAAAGTTCTCCGCGTGAATAAAGTCTTTCTGACAAGTCATAGTATAAACAGCTAGCTAGAAAGATTGATTGGTCATTTGATGTAACCTGCAAAATACAATACAATAATTTAAGAGAGAATAAGATATCATGGTTACTAATTTGATGCAATGCAACTAACAGAACTTACTTCAGAAACCAGAGATGAGGCAGCTTTGCTGACGTCATCAAAACTGAGCTGCTTTCCAAAGGGATGCTTACATGATTGAGGAATAAGTAAGTCACTAGGCAACATCCTCTGAAGAAACATAGAGACAGAAGGATCGTCTCCTTCGAAACCGTTTATCCAAAAATTAATATGGTGGCTATGTACATCAAGATGCTCAGTGGCAATAGAAAGAAATCGCTCATCCAGTGGGAGATAACAGCATGCATGACTAAGGCGCCCATTGGTCACCAGCAAGGACAGCAACTTTTCAAGGGGTAATTTTTCTTGCTTCCACATCATTATCATGACCTTGCACAACTTAAACTGAAGCTCAAAACAGCCCTGAGATGGCAGAGTAAACATGCATGATTATGTTGCTAAAGGAAAACAATTGCATCTCATCCAACTTAATAAACTGAAAATATATCATGGCCCTACCTTCATAGACAAGAGATCAACCAAAAAACAAATAAGTGGTACAATAGTTTGTGATGGATGTTGCAAGACCATGTCAGGAGAATAATGATTGAAAGTTCCCATCTTCAACCATAACTTAAGTGCTTTCTCAGCATTATCAAATATTACCTATGCAAAATAACAATAATGACACTAAACATAATTAGATAAAACATAATCATGTTATGCTAAACATAAACATGAGTGTGCTCTTCGCTTATATGAACACTATACACTAGCATGGGCAGAGTTTGAAGCGGTTACCTCCCCACCAGCACTGTCTTCCTGAGCACAATGTGCATACAAGCAGTATGCAATGGCCAATTGATTGTTTGCAGTAATGTTGGCGTCAGATGAGTCCTCTGAGATCTTTTGCTGGTTAGATGAACAAACATTAATCTATAACTCCCTTTCTCTGTAAATAAGAAAAGGCAGTATGGGATCCAAACTTACTAGTAAAGATATTGCATCATGTAAACACTCAAGGCAGCTTTTTATGTTTTCCACTCCAGATGCACGAAGTGCGCCTGCCTTTCTTACAAGAACCCTTGATCTCTCCAAAAAATGCTCTTTCGAACAGTAAATTTTATGCAACAGAACATCAATGATCCTTATCTGCATTTTAGAGCAGAATTCTGTGCTTTGTGCTTTAGTTAATCCATATGCTAGTAACTCCTGCAGAATATAATGTTTTCTCAGAGTAGTTAGCCCCAACAACGGAAAACTACAGATACACCAAAATTAATCAGACAATAAAATATGGTACCTGCTCTACTATTAAGCCTATCAGCTTAATTGGCCATGGAGACCGATTTTTCAAAAGAGATGGATAAAGAAGTGGAGCACCATCCACCTTATTATCCCCAAACTCTTTGTGTACAGCCTATAATTTAAGAAACAGAATATAAGTTACACTAACATAATAAGTGTTTAAAAAAAGCAGAATTATTTTTGGTCAGTACCTTAACCCACGCCTCGATCAGTATAAAAGAACCTTTGAAATATTCAGAATTGTCGCAGTCAGACAACAATTCAGACAAGCTCTTCACAACAATCCCAAGTGTTGTTTCTATTTCTGTGCCGCATCTACGTAGAGTGTCAACCAACTTTGCAATCCTTGCAAATGCATCCAAAATTATATCCATCAAAATGCTGTTTCCTTTTGGCCTTGAGGATAGACTACAGTAAGAAAGCCTAACGTGTGCCCATATTGTTTGGCAGCACAATTCTAAAGCCTTTGGTGCCTGCAGCAGAGACAACAATATTCACTTTGATGCTAGCTCAGACGGGGTTAGCCCCCCGCCCATCGCCCTCCTCCACCCCCTCTTCGCGAGCGACGCGGTCCGACGTACGGACGACCACAACCACCAA
>Ga0182004_10002198_pt1 | contig 15029 bp, 8 predicted proteins | sample Sormic07211540_1_FD_120479 | JGI IMG/M metagenome (GOLD analysis project Ga0182004, IMG submission 120479) | Endophyte microbial communities from Sorghum bicolor roots, Mead, Nebraska, USA - 072115-40_1 MetaG | ecosystem: Host-associated > Plants > Roots > Unclassified | place: USA: Nebraska...
CTACTATCAGCCGAATGAATTTTTGATCAGAAATAGTATTAAGTATGACATATATTGGCAATTTGGCATATCAGTTCAGTGTGCTTCAAAATGATGAGCACAACAAAGAAATACATGCATCATTAGTTCTAACGAGCTAGTTCCTTCAATTTGTGCAGTGGACCATACGTGAAGATTGACATGAAATCTGGTGAAATCGACGGCTACGACGCTGTCTTCTTAAGCCCACACAAGTTTGTTGGTGGACCAGGCACACCAGGCATCCTTGTGATGAACAAAGCACTGTACCGGCTCAACGCTCAGCCTCCATCTACCTGCGGCGGTGGCACCGTGGCCTACGTCAACGGCTTCAATGAGGAGGTGAGACAGAATTGTGCTGAATAACAAGAATTAACAAGAATTTACATCCAACTGATACTTATCTTCTAGTCAAAAGCAAAACTTAACAAGAATTGTGTTGTATCTATGAAACTTGTAGGATACATTGTACTACGATGATATCGAGGAGCGAGAGGATGCAGGCACACCACCAATCCTCCAGAAGATCCGTGCATCGCTCGCATTTTGGGTCAAGGAGTACATTGGGTATGACATGATGAGCCTCCGGGAGCAGGTTTACTCCGAGATGGCAATGAAAAGGCTCGTCAGCAACCCAAACATAAGGGTTCTTGGAAACACAGACGTAGAACGCCTACCAATCTTCTCCTTCCTAATCTACCCTCCTGTCGCCAATAATCCTTTGTCTGAAGATGCTGCTGCTGGTGAGCCTGGTTCCAAGCGTCTCCCACTCCATGGCCGTTTTGTCACCAGGCTTCTGAATGATCTTTTCGGCATCCAAGCAAGGGGTGGCTGCACATGCGCAGGCCCCTATGGCCATACATTGCTCAACATCAACAACGACCTCTCCCTTCGCATCCGGTCTGCAATTCTTGAGGTATGTATATATGTTCAGACTGTGGGACGATGGTTATAGTATATATCCTCATTTTGTCAGATAAAATTTGTACTAAAAATTCTACTGTCATCTATTTGTCACATTTTTCAGGGTTACAGTGGACTGAAGCCAGGATGGACAAGGTTGAGTTTTGCTTACTACTTGTCCCAGGAGGAGTTCAATTTCATCCTGGCCGCCATTGAGTTTATCGCCTTGTATGGCCATAGGTTCATCCCTCTGTACAAATTCGACTGGATTACCGGTGACTGGACATTCCGGAAGCAGGCGATCAAGTACCATATCATGAAGGAGGAGCTCGCTCTTGCCACTGGTACTCATCTCTTGGCTGAGAATGGCCAGCCAAAGGTTTTGGACAAATTGGCGAAGAGACCTGGGGTTAATCATGACAAGTTTGAGAGCTACTTAGAGCATGCAGAGAAAATTGCAGTGTCATTGCCAGATATTAGTCAGCGGACTGTCAGTATCCCAAGAGGAGTAGATCCTGACTTGGTTCTCTTTCATATATAGTGAACATCTTTGTTCCCTTATCTAAAAATATATAGTGAACATAGACTATGACTGTAGCAATAAAAGGCATGTGGCATAGCATCTGAGTTTGCCAAAACAGATTGTTACACATGACACACTGAAAGTTGTACAATCAGAGTTAACCTATTTATCATTTTTCTAAAAATTGCTCCCTTTTTCCTGACTCTATCCTGTGTGGGAGCTTCCAGTACATCACAAAGAATTCCAAAACGTGAGGGGTAGTGTTATTTTCTATACATCACAGGTCCATGGCTGTGGAATTTTTATTTCTTAATACATTTTTCTTCGGAATTTACAAAACTGTGGCTGCATCATCTGTTTAGTTACGGAAATCACCTATTGTCTTTCTTGGGAAAATGACTTTGAAATTTCTTTTTCTTGGTGGACGAAATTATGACCTAAGATTGTCCAATGGTAAGACGAATTTGTATAATTGTTTATGGGCGAGAATGATGTGATGCGAGCTTGATCCCGTTTAAATTTGAGTCTTCACTTTCTATGTTGCATTTACGGATTGTGACAAGCACAGTGCTCTTATTTCTCTCTGATCTTGAAATAAACTAGTGAGTCATGCCACTTTAATTATTTTGATTCATCAGCTCTGGTTCTATTATTAGAGGAAAATAGGAAAGAAAAGAAGCAATTAAATCTATGATTGATTTTTCAGACAAAAAGGCGGAACTCTCAACTCTTTCTCCAAAATGAAAAAGGTAATCTTCCCTGTCTAAAAGATAGAATATCTCATTTGTTGAGAGAAGAAGAAATTGCTTGGTTAGAACATTCAAAGATGAAAAACTTATTAGAAAGTTCAACAACACAAAATATTTCCATCTTATTGCAAATCAAGCAAAAGGAAAAAACGTATATTCTAGTTGGAAGGGAGTAATTGCAATGTTAAAAGATAACATATTACTTCAAGTTACCAGATTTTGTTCGATCCACCGGAGGGAAACACAATTTCACTGTGATGGAGAACAGAGTCGAGATATCCCACAAGTTTCAGAAATGGAGAATGAAATCCTAATAATAACTATTTATAAAAAATGAGGTGAGCCTAATTCCAAATGGAGCATAATAGAGCTCCTGCACTAGATGGTTTGATGCTGCTATGTTCTACGACTTCTTTAAAGGAGATTTACCACTTTTCAGCCTCAATTTTGGTATCATTACTTTGCTACCAAGTGCCAAGAAGCTATTACAGTCCAACAATACAAACTTACAAAGCTGGCGAGGAAGAAAATAAGGAAAAAATACATATTAGCATGACTGGGGTCCTTATGTCTTCCAAAGGAGGCATGCGGTTTAGAACTTACAAATCTTAAAATACAAACTATGTTCATTTAGATATTTGTCCTCCTTATTTTATCTTCATCTGATTTTTGAAATTAATATTTGGAGCGCTAAATAAATTTGAATGAAAAACTTATTAACTATGAAGTTTTATAACTCTTTGAGATCTACAACTTCAGTTTTGGCCTTTTCTCCATCTGAGGTCATTTGAAAATTTTGAGTTTCTGATATAAAAACTGAAATATAATTTGTTAACTACAAAGTTGCATAACCTTTTGAGATCTACGACTTTTATGTTGGTCGTGTCTCTATCTGAGGTCATTTGAGAAATTTAAATTTCAAATATGAGAAATTGAAACATAATTTTTCGTGCATAGATGACTTCAATTGAAAAAGTTATCAACTATAAAATTGCATAACTTTTTGAGATTATAACTTTTGTTTTGGTCGTTGAAAAAGTTATTAACTATAAAATTGCGTAACTTTTTGAGATTTATAACTTTTGTTTTGGCCGTTTCTCTATTCCGATGTCGTTTGAAAATTTTGAAATTTACTATGCAGCTCCTTTTTAAAGGTGTCCGGAAGACTACTTCTAGAGGTGACTGGAAATAGAGCTGCCTGGAAAAATCAATTTCTAAAAGCAATAGTAAATATAGATGTAGCTAAACATAGAGGTGTCTGTAGAGGCGGCTGGAACCAATAGCCATCTCTACAATCACATTTCTAGAGGCGACTGGGTTTTGGAGGCCACTAACAGCTGTAAATTGAGTAAATTGATAAACCTATACAAAGCTCCCATTGTTGAAAAATCAATTTTATAAAGTGATCTAAATCACAAGCCCCTACCAGCACTTTGTGGATCCTATAGTGTCACACTCACACTCTTAGCAGCCTGAAAACAGGAACATGACCCACGTTCCTGTTCCTATGTTCCATGTTCCGGAAACGTAATAATTCTCATTCCAGAAACATGAAAGTTCTTATTCCCACGTTATAAAAATAATATCCCAAGATCCCTTCTGGAAACCGGGACGCGAATATGGGTGTTATGTCGCACCCTAAAATTTTAATTTTAGGATATGCACAAAATAAAATAAACAATTTAGTTATTTATTATAAAGTTTTCCTAGATTTGTCATAAAATGATTTTCTATTTTTTGAATTAAAATTGATACGGTTTTGTTTTGTTGCTTGCATGTGGTTGTCTTTGGTGTTTGTGAGATAAGTTTTACAAATGCGCTTAGGTACCATGTAGTGCGTCTTAGAAATGTTTTGAATTTTTCTAGAACAATTTTTTCTTTTTCCTAGAGAAAAAAGAAAATTTTCGGTTGCTTCAAAATATCTTATCATGAGCTCTAAATATTGTATTTGGGTTCATCTTGTTTCAATAGTCTCTCTGGGATTTTTTCTGAAATTTTTTGTAAGATTTGGAGTATTTTTCTTGGCTTAAATACTAATTCTAGATTTTTTTAGAACTATTTTAAACTTTAATTCTGAAAATAGTAAAACCTAACTGACATCGCTTCGAAATACGTGGTATTAGAGAATTAGATAAATTATATATTAATTAGTAGAACCAGGCACTTCATTTCTTGATTATCTTATTCTGGGTCAAGATTATAAACTCTGAATGTTTGTAAATTTCTTGCACCAATCAGGTCCGCACAGTCTCTATGAACAAGTTGCCGAAGTTCCCACAGGGAATTGATGATTGTGACACATTAATCATGGAGGCATTGCAAGTCTTTGAGCTTGTAACTAGGACAATGGTGTTCTGAGTTTGAGACTGCTTCTATACATGAGAAAAATCAAGATTTATGTTTGTGTGCTATGCACTAAAAAAAAAGAGATTCTTCTTGCATGGCCTTATGATTTTGTAATTATATATAATAATATTTGGATTTTTAATTTTTTTGTATTTACTTATCCCTTATAAATGTTTAGAGGAAGGTGGCCAAGAAGACGTCGAAGTCCCAATCAGCTGATCAGAATGCTTCCAAGTGGACAGATGAAAGAAGGAGAGGAGAGCATCCAGGACAGGATAGGGCTGTCGCCCCCCTCCACACATGCCAAAAACCATCCCATTCCCAGCACCTCATTTCTCGTCGTCTTTGTATGCTCCATTAGCAGACTGATGAAGCACAAGTTTCACACTTGAGCATACTCATTCAACCATCCATCCGAAGCAAACAAACTCCCATCCTTCTCTCTCTCTCTTGTCTGTATGCTTGCCTGGTTTTGAATTTTCTTTTAAAATAAAAAAGGAAGAGAGGCATGGCGGCCACAGCGTCCCTGAAGAGCAGCCTTCTCCTCCCGTCTCCTATCTCCGACTTCAGCGGCGCAGCCGTCTCCATCTCAGTCTCAGCGCAGGTAACCACTACGCAGCACTGAAAGCAAGATTGGAATTTGGAAGCATTTCCTCCCATCTGTTTAAGCCCAGAAACGACAGACAGCCTGGCACTGTGTGGAGTTTTCACTAGCATCAGTAGCAGCCAAGGGGGATGAGGGTGCATTAACCTGATATATATGATATATATGGTTGAGGAACGTGAAGTTTTGTTTGGCAGAAGAGGAGGTCATCATGGCAGCCAAGAGGGGCGAGGGTGCAGGTCTCGGCGGCGGCGGCGGCGGACTCCAAGAACATTTTGGTGATGGGGGGAACAAGGTTCATTGGGGTCTTCCTGTCCAGGATCCTTGTCAAGGAGGGTCATCAGGTCAGTCAGTAGCCAGTACCAGGGTACCACCATCAACTTTGCTTTGCAATCACCAGCCGTTCAGGCAACCAATACAGTCAGTCATTCAGAGAAAAGAAATTATAACAAAAACTCTCTGCTTTGTCATCAGGTTACATTGTTCACTAGGGGAAAGGCACCCATAACTCAGCAGTTACCAGGAGAATCCGACGCAGAGTACGCAGAGTTCTCCTCCAAGGTGTGTGTTGGTTGTTTCCTTCTCTGTTTTGCTTGCGTGTGTACATGGTTGCCAGCATCTGCTGTCCATTGGCAGGATTCTTCAGACGTAGCTAATGTGCATGTAAGAATGCATTAGTAGTAGGCTGAACTAAGGTACAATGGATGTCTTTGTGTCAGGGTCATGATAATTTTTTTGAAAAATCAGGGTCATGATAAATGGGCTTACTATATCACTGCTTCATCGATTTTGTTGCTGTCATACCAGTAATGGCTTTTCGATGGTTTTTACATATATGTATGTACAGGTTCAGCACTTGAAAGGTGACAGGCAGGACTTCGAATTCGTCAAGACAAGCCTGGCTGCTAAGGGATACGATGTCGTTTACGACATCAATGGTAATTGCTTCGACGCTTGAAAGCCTCCAACTGAAAGTCTTTATTATAGTTGCAAACCAAGACAGTTATTCAGTCATGTCACAGTGTCTTGAGTTGTGGAAAGATTTCAGTAACTATTAGCATTGCATCAGTTGTGCTACATCCCTGGCCGAGAGGCGAAACGAAACAGCCATCTGATACACATTTCGCCTCTTTGCATTGATGTTTCATTTCAGGACGTGAGGCTGTGCAAGTTGAGCCTATCATTGACGCCTTGCCTAACCTGGAACAGTAATAAGCCAGCCAGCCACTTCATCTGACACTTGATGCATTGCAAGCAATTGTATGAAGCCCTTTCGTATCTCAATTGTGCTCAGTTATGTGTATACCATCAATTTCCAGGTACATCTATTGCTCATCGGCAGGAGTGTACCTGAAATCTGACATTCTTCCACACTGTGAGGTACAGTTAGGCCTAGTTTAGTTTCTAAAAATTTTCAAGATTCTTCATCAAATCGAATATTTAGATACATGCATGAAACATTAAATATAGACAAAAAAAAAACTAATTGTACAGTTTGCCTGTAATTTGCTAGACGAATCTTTTGAGTCTAATTAGTCCGTGATTGGACAATAATTATCAAATACAAATGAAAGTGCTGCAGTAGCCAAATCTAAAAATTTTCGCGAACTAAACAAGGCCTTACTATATGTATGGCCAAACCAATCTTCACACAAATGCACAGATCAGAATTCAGAGGCAATGACTCTGACTGACAGCTCTCGCTTATATATGTGTGGGTCGGCAGGTTGACGCGGTGGACCCCAAGAGCCGTCACAAGGGGAAGCTGGAGACGGAGAGCCTGCTGACATCGCGCGGCGTGAACTGGACGTCCATCAGGCCCGTGTACATCTACGGCCCGCTCAACTACAACCCCGTGGAGGAGTGGTTCTTCCACCGGCTAAAGGCCGGCCGCCCCATCCCCATCCCCGGCGCCGGCAACCAGATCACCCAGCTCGGCCATGTCAAGGTCGGTCCAGCCATTGCATGGCATTCAGAAATCTATCTCTGAACTATCATCGAGGCTCTTCCTGTACTGTAGGACGTGGTTGGCTGAAACTGAAACTACCAGCTTGCCCTTGTTTTCCTCCTCTCCAGGACCTGGCAAGAGCCTTCAACCTGGTGCTGGGCAACCCCAAGGCGAGCCAGCAGATCTTCAACATCTCCGGCGCCAAGTACGTCACCTTCGACGGCCTTGCGCGGGCCTGCGCAAAGGTAACCAAATTCATTTCGCCAAGAAATGGAAATGATGCTGGTTTTTCGCTTTCTCTGAATTCTGAGTGTCTGCTGCTACCTGTTCTTTGTCATTGTCAGTAATGGAACTGTATGTATGTATGTTTTTATGCAGGCTGGAGGGTTCCCTGAGCCGGAGCTCGTCCACTACAACCCCAAGGACTTCGACTTCGGCAAGAAGAAGGCTTTCCCCTTCAGGGACCAGGTAACTTATTACAAATTACAATCCCTGGCTGGATGGATATATATCAGTCAGTCCAAGAAAGAAACTGTCGCTACTGACAGAGTAGTGTCTTGTCTCTTGTGTGTGCTAGTTACTGACGCTGAGTGATATCATATACTGTAACATATAAATGTGATCTACCAGCACTTCTTTGCGTCTGTGGAGAAGGCGATCAGCGAGCTCGGGTGGACGCCGGAGTTCGACCTCGTCGACGGGCTCACCGACTCGTACAACCTCGACTTCGGCCGCGGCACGTTCCGCAAGGCGGCTGACTTCACCACAGACGACATAATCCTCGGCAAGAAGCTTGCCACCACCCGAGCTCTTATCTGATTCTGATACCTCCCCATATCCCGGTGTCGTGATCGGGGCTGTTGGTGAGCGGATAACTGTATGTCATATGGCTAAGGGTCAGTGCACGCAGCTGCTAGGGTGCCAATATGTACGATTGCTGGCTGCAAATGCGGGAAAAATGCATGAATGGAAAGATGATCTCAATTTTTTGTCTGCAATGATGCGCGTACCCTTGTACATATAGAGAACTTATGGTACGACCACGGGTACATATCAGCTCTTATCTCATACCTCTGTTCGCTTGTCTTATATGAGTATATTTTTAGCTAGTCATATTTTTTTCTCATAATAAATCAGCGATTATGGCTTTTCAGACCAACGAACATGGATGTTTTGTCTTGCTTAATCCTGACCCCCTATAAAGTTTCTTTTTACATCAATAATTTTAAAATAAATTTAAAAAAAATACAAGCATACACGTCAAATCGGAACTTGAATTTAAGTGGAGAAGTTTTATCACAAGAAACCAACCAACTGCGAGCCCCATTCTATAATCTGGCACATATATGTCGCATGCCTAGAGTTATCTAGGATACATATATTTGTCGTGCTATTTATACTAGCAAGGCATATATGCCAGGGATAATTTCTTGACCTAGGCCTCCACACATGTATATGGAAGTTGTTATTTTAGGTGTCTGAATTTTTAGATCATCTTATACAACTAACTACTAGTAAAACTAAAAGGACAATTTACAAAATATAATTCGCAATTTTTTTCCTAGTCAAACAATAACAAAATTTACGTATTGCGTGAACAATAAAAAAATCAGACACCTAAATATTGGAGAAGTACAAAATATGTAAATAAATTCAGATAATTTGTCCTACAAAATATACACGGAATGGCATAATTTCAACAAGTAGAGGACTGTTGTGGCGTACAGTTGGGGCCGCAATGTAGTGGTGGCAACGGACCTCGACTAGGCAGGTTATAGTTGTGATTAGGATCGTGCAAGGGTTTTCTTTAATAATGCGCCCTGTTCTCGAGGAGGAGATTGTTAGCATTCTTAATATTTAGACCCTGTTTAGTTTCTATCTAAAAACTTTTTGTCTCATCTCATCACATCAAATGTTTAGGCACATGCATGTAGCATTAAATATAGATTAAAAAATAACTAATTGCATAGTTTGTATGTATTTTGCGAGACAAATCTCTTAAACTTAATTAGTCTATGATTGGACACTAATTATTGCAATAGTTACAAATATGCTATAGTATCCAAAAACTTTTCTTTTCACGAACTAAACAAGACCTTACAGACAAATCTGTAAGCACATGGACCGTTCTAACATTTTACTGAGATATGGTATCGTTATTTGTTTTTTTCACATGGAAGTTGTTGGTATAAATTAGTTGAAAGCATCTAGTCACCTAATTCGGTTTTGGCAATTTATGATGATACAACTATTGTGACTAACATGTGTTTTGCCAAAACAATTTAAGTAAGGTCATAATAATGGTTAATGAGTAGTCAATCAATAATTTTCATGCCCTATTGATGAATTTTGTTTCAGTTCAAAGGATATTCAATATGAAGTTGGAAGATACTTAGAGTAGTTTAGAACTTTGTTTGCCCTTTGGTCATACAATAAAAAGATATGAACTAGTAGCTTAACCTAAGTGAGTCTAGTGAGTTAGTGTGGTGCATACTTGTGAAACCTAGCACTACATAGGAGCCCAAAAGTCAGCTAGAAATGAGCCATTCAAATAGATGGATTAAATGGGAAATGAATAGGCACATTTTAGTAGCACTGGATTAATCACGTGCCCCTGCAAAGGGACCAACGGATTATGACTAGTGGGTTTCATCTAGGTTTAGCTAAATAGTATGTTCTAGCTTCACCGAATTGATTTGGTGCTTAGGCAATGGATCATCCGGTGATGTCTAGAGAGGTAAAATGGCCATTAGATTATGCATTAATGAGGGTTTGGCCTAGTTAAGGTTAGTCTAAAACTAGTCGTTGGCATGTGCTCTTTCAGATAGCCATTGGATCATCTAGTGTTGTTGGTTTCTATGTAGCGAGTTTCATACAACTAGTTGCTTATGTGGCCTATTTATACCCCCTACATATTGGTCACAGAAGCTCTCTTAGCTACTTGGAACAGCTGGTTAGGGTCATTGGTGAGCAAGGGGGAGTTGAAGCTTAGTAGAGTGATTGAGAATTTCTAATTGCAAGACTAAGGACTCCATTAGAGCTTAGAGAGTACCGAGTATGCATCCATGTAATCATCTCATTAGGATTGGTTAGGTCAAGTGAGAGTTTGTGCTTGTTATTCTTAGTGATCGGCATCACCTAGATAGCTTCGTAGTGATTGGGAGCTTAGTGATCTCTCAGTGGAGCTTGTGAGAGACCCAACTCATGTTATGAGAGGTTGTGTGCGATTCACCATATCAGCGAGGTAAAGAATTAGCCCATAGAGAGCAATTCTTTGCATGGATAAAGGGGGATCTATACCCTTGCACGGGTGTTTCGACGAGGACTAGTGGGGAGTGCCGACTCTCTGATACCTTAAAAAAACATTAGCATGTTCCTAATCCTTTATTTACTTTGGGCGTTTACATTTATACAATTACTTTTATGTTTTTACATTCTTAGTATTGATGACATGCTAGTATAGGTTGGAACTAGGGTGTAAAACTTTGTGTGTAGGATAGAAACACAATCTAGGCACAAGGGGTAAAATGGCCTAAGTGCTAGGTTTTAATTTTGAGAGAATTTTTTATTATCCTAATTCACCTCCCTCTTGGGTATCTTGATCTTTTCAATTGGTATCAGAGCCTCATGCTCATTAAATTAGGCTTCACCGCCTAGAGCAGAATGTCCAAAGGGGATGGACACCCTCCCATGTTCGAGGGAGATAAATTTCCTTATTGAAAATTTTGTATATGGATGTGTATTTAGAGACCATAGACATGGGAGTGTTTAGAGATGCCACACAAGGCTTTCAAAAACCTAGGATGCTATCAACTTAATTGGTGACAAGGTAAATCCCAAAAAGTGGAATGCAAAGGTCAAAACCACACCTTTTAGATGTCTTTGCAAAGCCGTGTTCAATCGTATGCACAACCACAAGGGGACCCATGCACTATGGTCGAACATTTGTGCTCTCCAGGAGGGAACCAAAGAGTGAGCATGAGAAACATTTGTCACCTTGATATGAAGAAGTTAAATTCCTTTGGATGCTTCCTCATGAAAGTGGTAATGAAATGTACTCTCGCTTATAATCTGTGTCATCAAATACAATTAGCTTAATCGTGCTAGCAAAGCTAGATATTAGAAAGTGCTTGCCAGTTTCTAGACCATTAGATGTTTAGGCAAATTTGGGCATACTTAATAGCAAAGTTTTTTACAAGCATGTGCACGCGTGATCTACTTGTTGAAACCATATTGATCACATAAACAAGAAATGAAGAAATTGAAGGTGCACAGATATAACTCGAGGTAGGTCCACTGCTAGAGGCATAGGTAGTCGACATCGTGAGCTTGTTGATGTCGTGGATCTAAGGTGATGTAAGAGAGGTACACAGTGCAGTTCTGTGAACAACCACCAAAAAGTAGTCACACATGTATAACTAGAAGATGTTAGCCGTCATCCAATGACAGTGTGCTGCCAATAAAACCTAATCATTTATCAACGGAGAACATTGGTGATGTGGTGGAATAGTAGGTGCTGCGAGGCAGGAGACCACCTCCTTGCGCTAGCGGACAATAGAGAACAATAGTTGTGTTTTGGAATTTTAGGTACGGCAAGACAGAGGGAGACCACCTCACTTTTTGTGCCAACAGAGGAAGATGGGTCACACACACATGGATGCTAGCGGTACCATGAGACAAAACTTCCTTTTAGAGCATACAAGACAAAGCGATACACCTTCTTTTATACACGAGTCAAGGAAGATGGTTAGACACACCCGTGCACTAGGGACGTTACGAGGAGTGGAGTAATTCCTGCGTGTAACGAGCTCCTTTGGTTTGTCGTTAAGAGACACCATCAACCCGTCGCGAAGCGATGCATCATTTGCCTCTTTTAACTTCACAACATTTAATATATAAAGCCATCCATTCTTTAAGTTAAATTAATCTTTAGATAAGTTCTTCTACAAGACAAAGTATTTTTAGTGCACCTAGCATTTAATATGGACCTTAGAATTTGCTTAACTTTAATTGGATTAAAATAGACCAAGTTTAATTAGCATCCAACAAGCAGAAGGTTATAATGATTAAACAACATCATCCGTAAGATTTTCCAACGAGCAGATGTTAGGCCTTGTTTAGTTCACTCCAAAAACCAAAAACTTTTCAAAATTTCCCGTCACATCGAATCTTAGGGCACATGCATGAAGCATTATATATAGACGAAAACAAAAACTAATTGTACAGTTTGCCTGTAAATCACGAGCTGAATCTTTTGAACCAAGTTAGTTCATGATTGGATAATATTTGTCAAATAAAAACAAAAATAGTACAGTATCGAAATTCGAAATCTTTTCGGAACTAAACAAGACCTTACTGGATTTGCAAATTAAACAGCATGATATATATATATATATATACATATGTCAAAAAAAAAATCAAGGTCCTGTGTATATATATATATATATATAGGACGGACACTGGATGTTTCCAGGCCGTTCCTGAAATGTTTCCGTTCCGGGCCGGAATTGCGAGCGGGGTGGCAACTGGCAAGACCCCTCCTCTCCCGTGACCGACGAAAGAGACGCTGCTACGTCCTACGTGGTTCTACTCTCGCCGTCGGTCGTCGTTGCGGCGGTCCAAACACGTACAGTGTACAAGCCTTCATGGCCGACGGCGAATACTGCAGTCTGCAGGAGCAAGTCAATGATTGGCACCAGCAGCAACAGCAAAAAGCCCGGCTGCACACGAGGACCCCCGCCAGAACGTACGGGATCGGAGCCAAAGCAGAACTGTGAAAGCCGCCGCGCCACCAACCGCACCGCCCGCGTTGCATGCCGCCGCGACGCGATTTTTGCCCTCCGTTATTTGTCGCTTTGGCACACGGGCCTTCTTTAGTTGTAATTTTTTTTAAAAAAAAATAAACACTATAGTATTTTCATTTATATTTAATAAATATTATTTAATCATAGATTAATTATGTTTAAAGACTTGTCTCGCAAATTATAAATAAAATATATAATTAGTTAATTTTTCTATTCTATATTTAATGTTTTATGTATGTGCTGTAATATTTGATGTGACGAGAAATTTTAAAAAAAATTATAAAATTTTTAGAACTACACAAGGCTACGGTCGATCGGCACGGTTTCGCCGACGACGCCACAGGCCCTCATCAGCTTGTTTGTGATGATTAGTATAATGGGTGATCTGTCGTGTTTCTAGCATCATCGTGCGTGCACATGCCCAAAAGTCACATTTTTCAGCCCATGATTACGCATTTGTTTATGTATATATCAATATATGTGATTGAACTATTTGAATCTACCGTACCTTTTTTTTTCTTTTTTATGATCCTGCCACATGATTTAACGAGATACTGTTTTCTTTTCTAGTTTATATTTAAAAGAGTTTTGTTATCGTATTGAAGGAAAGATTTTGCTGGCCGAAATATTATGCTCTTTGAGCACAAATGTATTTTTACTCTTATTTACCAAACCAAGTTTCCCTTTTGCTTGAAGACAACTTTGTCTATATATATACCAATCGCCTTATCAGTCTCAATGGTGTTTCATCATAAATTCATAGACATTAAATACGCTGATGTGGCATTGCATTAATAAAGAGAGAGGTGATAAGAGTTTCATAGAAGTAGAGAGAGTTTTATAGAGATAAGACTCTTCTACACTGTTTTCAAAATATAGATACGTTGAAAACTAAGTCACGAAGCCTTCATTAAAAATTATCTTACAGAGACATACAATACATGAAGCAAAAGGGCTATTAAAAAAAGTACTAGATTATAGAGATTAAAAGAAAAAAAAAGTTGAAGACATCTTGCTGGTAGCATCTCTGAGGCTAGACCTTTTTTGTTTTTTTCCTTCTTTTTTATAAGAGACACTTTTTATGATTAGGACGGGTTTGGGTAGGTATAGTATGAAGAGGAACATTGGCTGACGAAGGAGACATCTAACAAATAAAATTGCTTTTTTTTACAAAGAACTCTTGTTCTTAATTTTATACTACCACAAAAGTCTACACTTGTGTCGCCGCGTATTAGCGACGTCTGCCAGGAATTTCGCGGTGGATTGGGCAAAATTCGGCACATTTTGACTTGGCCTGGTTTAGAAAATCCAAAACTTTTCAAGATTCTCCGTTACATAAAATCTTAAAGCACATACATAAAGCATTAGATATAGACGAAAATAAAAACTAATTGCACAGCTTGCCTGTAAATCACGAGATGAATCTTTTAAATCTAGTTAGTCTATAATTAGATAATATTTGTCAAATAAAAACGAAAATACTATAGTGTTAAAATCCAAAAAAATTTCGGAACTAAACAAGACCAATATTTTCTACTGCAAACCCACCAAACTCCCATCTCTACCCTGCTGAATGGAATGTTGGGACGTGTTTCCTGTTGACCCTGACGGCGTGGGGCCCGCACCGACTGCTGCGCTAACCGCGTGCCAAACCGAAGCAGTCAAAAAGCCCTTAAAAAAGAAGACCAACACCACACCACCAGGCTTCTCTCTACGCCGCCTCCGCTGCGCTCCCCACACCAAAACCGCAACAAGCCAAGAACCCGTCCGATCCGCCGGCTTTGCGGTTGCCGGTCGCCATGGAGCACTACGAGCGGCTTGGCAAGATCGGGGAAGGCACGTCGGGGATCGTCTACAAGGCCCGCGACCGCCGCACCGGCGAGACCGTCGCCATCAAGCGCCTCCGCGTTGCTACCGGCGACGGCTACGGCGACGCGTTCGACGAGACGTTCCGCCGCGAGCTGCGCTGCCTCGAGGCGTGCCGCGGCCACCCCTGCCTCGTCGACCTCCGCGCCGCGCACCTTGACCCCTCCCGTGGCGCGTTCCTGGTCATGGAGTACGCCGGGCGGAGCCTGGCGGAGGCCATGCGGCAGCAGGACCACCGCGCCGAGCGGCGGCCGTTCCCGGAGCCCGA